>APMI01000162.1_pt1 | contig 306679 bp, 283 predicted proteins | sample 667938 | NCBI WGS metagenome assembly APMI01 (sample SAMN01084076, study PRJNA167559) | wastewater metagenome | biome: Wastewater | place: Denmark: Ejby Moelle, Odense | collected 2011-11-28
GGGTGAGGATAACAGGATAAACTTAGCATAGAGCCGTTTAGTAGCAATACTGAACGACCAGGGTCGACCACTGAACTTTGTGCTTCTGCTAACTGCCTCGTGAAGGTTCGATCCCTTCCCCTACAGCTTTATTAAGCCCCTGAAAAATCAGGGGCTTTTTTATTTCTAGTGATGATGAAAATTAAGGCAGCGACCATCTTGTCTCGGGGTGAGGATAAGAGGATAAACTTAGCATAGAGCCGTTTAGTAGCAATACTGAACGACCAGGGTCGACCACTGAACTTTGTGCTTCTGCTAACTGCCTCGTGAAGGTTCGATCCCTTCCCCTACAGCAATTTAAAGCCTCAGAAAAACATAGTAACGTTTTTCTGAGGCTTTTTCGTTTTTATAACTTGGCCAAGAAATATTTCAGTAGTGCTAAGAAGTTGCCATTAGCATTGTCTGCGTATTGCACTTATGATTCTGTAACCGATTAGAACTTTTAGGCGTACCGGCACTTCTTTATTTGTCCTTGATATTTTCGTTACTAACACACTATTGCTTCTTATATACCAATAGCCTCAGTGCATTAAACACAACCACAAGTGTTGAACCTTCATGTCCAATCACTGCTGGGCCGATGTCCGCAATGCCAAATATGGTCAATGGTATCAGTACCACTACCATCCCAAGGCTCAGGAACAGGTTCTGTTTGATAATACCTTTTGCTTTCCTACTGAGTCCAATGGCGAATGGAAGGTTATCCAGTTTGTCGGCCATCAAAGCTATGTCAGCAGTTTCAAGTGCAACATCAGAACCTGCCGCACCCATTGCAATGCCGACTGTGCTCTTTGCCATGGCAGGTGCATCGTTCACTCCATCGCCGACCATCGCTACTTCCTTTTCCTCTTTCCTCAACTTTTCTATTGCTGCTACTTTCTGTTCAGGCATAAGGTTTCCCCAAGCATCAGTGATGCCAATCTGTTTGGCCACCGCTTCCGCTACTTTCTGGTTGTCACCAGTCAGCATCACCATTTTCTTGATGCCCAATTTGGTCAACTGTTCAAGTGCTTGCTTTGCTTCTTCCCTCGGTGTGTCCATCAATGTGATGATACCCAAATACCTTTCACCTTCCTGTACCAACATGGCCGTGTTGCCCTTGCCTTCCAGTTCCTCCATCTGCTTCTTTATTTCTTCTGGCAAGCTTCCTGTTTTTTCCATGAAGAGTTCCTTGTTCCCCACATGCACATCCTTTCCATTGTAGCTTGCCTTGATGCCCCTTCCCTGAATGGCCTGTACATTGGTGGCCGCGGCAACATCCTTTCCCAGTTTTTCCTTTGCCCCTTTCACGATTGCTGCTGCCAATGGATGGTCGCTTAGCTGTTCCACTGCTATTGCCACCTGCAGGAGTTCTTCCTCTGTTGCACCAGTCAATGGATATGCACCGGTCAACTGCGGTTTGCCCTGTGTCAAAGTGCCTGTCTTGTCGAATGCAATAGCAGTAAGGCTTCCCAGTTCCTCCAAGGGTTTGCCGCCCTTTATCAATACGCCTCCTTTCGCAGCCCTTGCCACACCACTTAACACTGCACTTGGCGTTGAAATGGCCAAGGCACATGGACTTGCTGCTACCAACACTGCCATGGCCCTGTAGAAGCTGGCACTGAAGGTTTCGTCGATAACGAGGAATGCAAACAGTAACAGCACCACCAGTATCAATACGGAAGGCACATAGAACTTTTCCAGCTTGTCAGTGAAATTCTGCGTTGGGGATTTCTGTGTCTGTGCCTCGTTTACCAGTTTCACCAGCCTTGCAATGGTTGAATCCGTTGACAGCTTGGATACCTTTACTTCCAAAGTGCCACTACCATTGATGGAGCCAGCAAACACCCTGTACTTGGCATCCATCTTTTCCGCTGTGGAAACATCCACATCATTGTTACCGAATGCCTGCTTGTCAACCGGGATACTTTCGCCTGTAATGGGTGCCTGGTTCACGCTACCGTTGCCATTCACCACTATGCCATCAGCAGCAATTTTGGAGTTTGGTTTTATCACAATCACATCACCGAGTTTCAAGTTGGCAATGTCCGTTTCGGCAATGCCCGATGCCGTTTTCAACAGGGCGGTCTTGGGTGCAAGTTCCGTTAGTGCAGCAATGGATTTCCTTGCCTTCTCCATGGCATAGTGTTCCAATGAATGTCCAAGGCTAAATAGAAAAAGAAGGAGTGCTCCTTCTGCCCATTGGCCCAAAGCTGCTGCTCCAACAGCAGCAACCAGCATTAGGAAGTCAATCTCGAACATGCCTTTGGCAATACTTTCCACTGCTTCCTTTGCGGTATAATAGCCACCAAAAAAATACGAAGCAACCAGCACACCTATAGTCACATATTTGGAAAGGCCTTCCACGAAAGAAAGCCCATAACCTATACCCAGCAGCGCACCACAGATGATGGCAAAGAACAGTTCGGTCTTCTCTCCAAAGATTCCGCCATGGTTGTGGCCCTCATGGCCTTCTCCTTCTGTATGCTTACTATGGTCATGCCCTTCATGCACATGTTCCTTTTCTTCCTGTTGTACAGGCTGTTTTACCTGCAATCCTTTTTCATTGATATACTTGATTATTCCTTCATTGGATATTTCCTTCTTCAGGTACTCAAGCTGTATAAAACCATTGGCAGATACCGATACATGCTGTATGCCCTTCAGTTTGTCAAGGTCCGATTCAATGTTCCTGGCATGCCTTGCATGGCGGATGCCCGACACTTCCAGCACTATGTGCCCATATTTTTCTGTTAGTTCGGCACCAGCAGCTTTTGCCATCCTTTCCACTTCGCTCACGGAGGTTGCAGCAGGGTCATAGTGGAAACAGAGCTGTGCAGCATTGGCGTTATTGCTTGGCACAATGTGGGCCTTCTCAATGCCCCTTTTACTTTCCATTTCCTTTATGATGCGTTCGATGCAATTGTCCCTTTCATCCTGTATGCCTGGCAACAGTATGTCAAGGTTTATTTTTGTCTTTTCCATCTTGTGTTTTTTAGTTGTGGTTAATCGTCATGTCCGCCTGCGTTGGTCATCTTGGCCAACACAAAGAATGCACCTTTCACTACCACTTTTGCATCTTTTGACACTTCTTTTAATAAGGTGATTTCAGTATAGCCAACATCCGTTGTGCCCTTTGCTACAGGCACCCTTTCAAACCATGTTCCTTTTTCTTCATGTGCGTCTTTCCCTTGCTTTACATCTTGTTTATTTTTGTTTTCTTCTGGCTTTTTTTCTGTTTGTATGAAGATATAGTCCTGACCGGCATAGGTCACAATGGCATCCGATGGCACTGCGGGTACGGTTACTTTGTTAAGGCTGATGGCTGCCGTAATATTCATGCCATCAATTAATCCAGTTTTGTCGCCCTGCACTTTCGCATGCACAGACACAGCCTTGCTTTCACCTTCAAAGGATGAGCCCAAGGAGTAAACCAATGCATCATATTCCTTGCCTGGGTTATTGGTTAAAGTGAAATGTATCAACTGGTTGTTTTTTACTTTAGGAAGGTCCTTCTCATATACAAAGAGATCAAGATGCAACTGGCTGTTGTCCACTATTTCGGCAACGGAAGTAGTCAGGTCCACATAGCTTCCCATTTTCACCAAAACATTACTCACCACACCATTAATGGGGCTTGTTACGGATAGCACGGAAACCAGCTTGCCATTAGAGATGCTATTGGGGTTGATGCCCATGAGATGCAATTGCTGTTCAAGTGTTGACTTGCTGGTACGCAATGTCCTTAGTTCTGTTTCGGCAGCCTGTAGGTTCTTCAGAGAGCCAGCATTGCCAGCATTCAGCTCCTGCTGCCTTTTCAGTTCAAGTTCGGCCAATCCAATCTTAGCCGAAACTTCAAGATAGGTACTCTGTGCCCTGATGAAATCAGGGTTGCTTATGGTAGCAATCACCTGCCCTTTCCTTACGGGGTTGCCCGGCTGCACCAATATGGATTTGATCACGCCACTGTACACTGGACTGATGCTTGCCTTGTTTTGGTTGGGCACTTGCAATATGCCATTTGCTTTCAGGGAAGCTGTTAACTGTTTGTCCTCAATGGAACCAATTGCAATATTGATACTTTTCAACTGTTCTTCGGACAGCATTACCATGTTGGTGTTTTCGTGTTCTTCCGAATGCGGAACTTCTTCTGTTTTCGCGTCTTTCTTTTCCTTGCCCTTGCATCCTGCATTGACCGCAAGTACCGCAATTGCCATGGCTATAATTATTGACCTTTTCATTATTGTTCTTTTATTATTGGTTGATGAAATAGTTGTACTGGATGACAGACTGATTATAAGCGTTGAGGCTGTCGAGATAGTTACGCTGTATGTCAACTGCCTGTGCAAGAAATTGCGACAGCTCTGCAAAACTTATCTGCCCCGCACGGTATGCCAGAGAAGAAGCCTTGATGATTTCTGCTGCCTGTTTCAATCCTGTTGTTTCATAGAAAGCCAGCATGTTCCTGTTGCGTTCTATTTGCTGACGTGCCTGTTGTTGCTGCATGCCAAGCAACTGGCCATCGTATTCCAGTTGCCGCTGCTGCACTGCAACCTCTGCTTGTGCCGTTTTTACCTTGCCCTTGTAAGCACTGCTACCAAACAACGGAAAGGCAGCCATAACGGAAAAACCTGTGAATGGGTCACTGAGGCCATAAAGCTTTTGCGTAAAGAACCTACCGGAAAACTCTGGCCTGTTTTCATTTTTGGCAACACCCACTGCGGCATTGGCAATGGCAATATTCTGCTGCTGAAGCATCAGCACAGGATGCAAGCTATCGGCCAAAGCAAAAGGCATGGGAATCTTTGTCAATGGCTGGGATACTGGCAGCATGCTTTCGTTACTGTTGAGTAACTGCATTAGCAACTGTTGCTGTACCTGCATGTCGCTGTTTGTTTGTTGCAGCAATGCCTGCAGTTCTTTCAGCTTTACATTGGCAGCAATGCTGTCAAGGCCAGGACTATCACCTGTCTTCACTTTCAATCTAGCCGCATCACTGAGTGTTCTGTAGATACTGTCCAGCTTAAGGAAGAGTAACTGTTTGTCCTGTAGATACCAAAGCTCATAGTAGGCAGTCCTTACATTCCGTTTCAATGAAGCATCCAGCACGGCCTTGTTGGCATCAAAGTATTTTGCCTGCTCGCTATAGAAATTCCTTTGTGCCTTGTACAGACCCGGCCATGCAACGGACTGCGAAACACCAATTTTGAGTATGCCCTTGCCGTCGCTTGGACGCAAGTCCTCATTCTCTGCAAACACACCTGTTTTGGGCAGTGCACCAACTGTTGAAACCTGTGCCCTTGCCCTGCTTGCCTGTGCCGTATTCACTTGGTACTGTAGGTTGCCCCTGCTACCGTTCAGGGCTTCGTCAATGCTGAGCCTTTTACCGGCTTGCTGTGCATTCAGCATGTTTGTTGAGAGCAGTAGACAGATGCCTGTTGCAATAGCTATGGGTTTCATCTTGGTTTTTGTTTTGGAAGAAAAAATGATATAGAGCAATGGGAGTACAAACAATGTAAGCAGTGTTGCAGTAGCAAGCCCACCAATTACCACTGTTGCCAGGGGCTTCTGTACTTCCGCTCCTGCACCAGAAGAAAGTGCCATAGGTATAAAGCCCAATGAAGCAACCATTGCCGTCATCAGTACCGGGCGTAAACGTTCTTTAGTGCCCTGCAATACCCTTTGCACAATGTCTGTTACACCATCTTTCTTCAACTGGTTGAACGTGCTGATTAGTACAATGCCGTTCAGTACCGCAACGCCAAATAATGCAATAAAGCCCACCCCAGCAGAAATGCTGAAGGGCATGCCACGTAGCACCAAAGCAAATACGCCCCCAATGGCACTCATGGGAATTGCAGTGTATATAAGCGTTGCTTCTTTTACTGAGCCAAAGGTCATGTACAGCAGTAGGAATATGAGGCCTAGGGCAATGGGCACTGCCACTTTCAGCCTTGCAGATGCCTGCTGCAGGTTCTCGAAAGTGCCGCCATAGGTTGTATAATAACCTGTTGGCAGTTTATACTTGGGCGATGAAAGTTTCTGCTGTATATCTTTCACCACACTTTCAACATCCCTGCCCCTTACGTTGAAACCGATAACGATTCTTCGTTTGCCATCTTCACGGCTTATCTGTACAGGCCCTTCTTTAAAGGCAACAGTGGCTACTTGTGACAATGGAATCTGTACGCCGTTTCCGGCTGGTATGAAGAGGTCGGCCACATTGTTCAGGGAAACCCTATTGGCACTATCGAGCCTTACTACCAGTTCAAACTTTCTTTCGTTCTCGAAAACAACGCCTGCCACCTTTCCAGCAAAAGCCGTAGTAATCACATCATTAATGTCTTCCACGTTCAGTCCATAACCTGCAATCCTTGCCCTATCATATTCAACGGTAATCTGTGGAAGCCCTGATGTTTTTTCCACCATTGGTTCGCTCACTCCTTGTATTTCACCAATTGCCTTTGCAATCCTAGGGGCAATGGATGCAAGGGTATCCAGGTTCTCACCAAATACTTTGATGGCAACATCTTGGCGTATGCCTGTCATGAGCTCATTGAAACGCATCTGTATGGGCTGGTTCGGTTCTGCCACCACACCTGGTATTGTTTCCAGTTTTCCCTTCATCTTTTCTGCCAGTTCATAAAAGCCATCCTCGGTTTTCCATTCCTTCTTGTCTTTCAGTATTACGATCAGGTCAGTTGCATTCATTGGCATGGGGTCCGTTGCCACATCTGCCGCACCTGTTTTACCAACCACCATCTTCACTTCCGGAAACTGCTTCAAAAGCTGCTGTGCCTGCATCACGGTTTCGGTGGTTTGTCCCAATGAAGTGCCCTGTGGCAGAACAAACTCAATGGCATAGTCGCCTTCTTCCAGTGTAGGGATGAACTCGCCGCCAATATTGGAAAAAACAATGATGCTGCCGATGAATGCTGCAACTGCCGTTCCCACAATCCAGTATTTTATCCTTATGGCTTTTTGCAATACAGGCATGTATATGCGTTGCAGAAAAGCAACCATCCTGTCGGATAAGTTCTTTTTATGAACAGGTTTTTTGGAAAGGAAGAGGGCACACATCATGGGTATGTAGGTAACAGAGAGCAACAGTGCACCAAGGATAGCGAAACTCACTGTCTGTGCCATCGGCCGGAACATTTTACCTTCAACGCCTATGAGTGTAAGTATGGGGATGTAAACAATGAGTATGATGATTTCTCCAAATGCTGCACTGTTCCTGATCTTGGCAGCAGACTCGAATACTTCACCATCCATTTCTTGCTGGGTAAGCTTGTTCATTTTCTTTCGAAGGGCAAGGTGGTGCATGGTCGCTTCCACAATGATCACTGCACCGTCCACGATAAGGCCAAAATCAATTGCTCCAAGGCTCATAAGGTTGGCACTTACACCGAAGAGGTTCATCATGCCAAGGGCAAACAGCAATGAAAGGGGAATGGCAGAAGCCACTATCAATCCCGCCCTGAGGTTTCCCAGAAAGAGTAACAGCACGAACACAACAATCAATGCCCCTTCAACTAGGTTCTTTTCCACTGTGGAAATGGCCCTGCCCACCAACTCCGACCTATCAAGGAAAGCCTCTACCACTATATCTTCTGGCAAGGATTTCTGTATGCTAGTCATTCTTTCTTTTACCCGTTTCACCACCTCGTTGCTGTTGGCTCCCTTCAACATCAGCACAAGACCGCCAACCACTTCCTTCTCTCCGTTATAGGTCATGGCACCATATCTTGGCGGTGAACCGAACTGCACTTTTGCTACGTCCTTTACCAATACAGGTAATCCATGCGATGTGTTCTTGATAACAATGTTCTCAATATCACTGAAGGACTTTACAAGGCCAATGCCTCTAATGAAATAGGCGTTGGGTTTCCTGTCGATGTATGCACCGCCTGTATTTTCGTTGTTGCGTTGGAGTGCAGTGAATATCTCGGGTATGGTAACGTTCATGGCCTTCAGCCTGTCTGGATTAATACTCACTTCGTACTGCTTCGTTATACCGCCAAAGCCAGTTACCTCGGCAACGCCTTCTATACCATATAGCTGGCGGCTTACAATCCAGTCCTGCATGGTGCGTAGGTCCATTGCGGAATACTTGGTCTCACTGCCTTTCTTTGGGTGGATGACGTATTGGTAGATTTCGCCAAGACCTGTTGTAACTGGAGCCTGTTCGGGCCTACCCATACTTTCGGGTATATCTTTTTCTGCCAGTTTCAACTTTTCGCTGATCAACTGACGTGCGAAATAAATATTCACATTGTCTTTGAAGACAATGGTTATTACGCTGAGCCCAAACCTTGAAAAGGAACGCATTTCCACCAGGTCGGGCAAATTGGCCATCACTTTTTCTATGGGATAAGTAACGAACTGTTCCACTTCTTGAGCAGCAAGTGTTGGTGCACGGGTAATTACCTGCACCTGGTTGTCCGTAATATCGGGCAATGCATCAATGGGTAATTTTGAGGCACTCCAAATGCCCCAGATGATAAGGATCACGGTGCCAATGGCCACTGCGACCTTGTTCTTTATACTGAACTGGATGATTTTGTTCAACATGATAGTTTGTTATTTTGTTAGGAACCCGTACCAATGTGCGGCACAGGTGATGATGGCTGCCACCAATAGTGGGCAGGCCAAAAAAATCAATACGGCTTTAAGTAGCAATAAGGCAGGATACGTCCTGGTTTTTTGTTCAATGAAACAATCTTTGAAGCTTGCAAATAACTTCAATGGCCGAACCAGCATGGCTCAGCAAAACACCAATAGGAATGCATTAGGATAACTGCGGCGGTTGCCAAATGGAATAGGACAGTTCGGCACAGGCAGGGGCCAGGTAGGCTGGATAAACTGCTTTCTGGAAAACCTTTTTGTAGATGCCGTAATTGGGAACGTTTTGTGTAGAAGCGGTTATGGCACAGCATGAACAAGTACAGAAAGGTGTACAATGTTCTGTTTCGTCGCTGTACCGCTGATGCTCTTTAGCAGATGAAATCGTTGTTCTTTCTTGAGCAGGATATTCCACCTTGTCCTTACAAGGAAACACCGACAGGAGCAACATCCAAAACGCCATTATAGAAGTGAACAATTTCATTGCTACAAAAGTAAACGGTTTATGCAACTACTCATAGAAGAAAAATGACAACAGTGTTGCAACAGCTTAAAAGTAGGCGGAGATAACAAGGCTGAATTTCGGCGTGCTTACTGGTAGGTTATTCAACAGATGATGATGTTCCAGAGGTTACCGTCTATCCTTACGTCAATACTTTTGAAATGGTCATTATTCCAGGTCAACATACTCTATCCATGTATCTTTTTTGTATGCTTCAATTTCTTTTTAAATACAGCCAGTTTCTTGCCCTAAAAGCGGAGATTCCGGTTTATATTTATAGCAATTAAAACAGCCATGCTAACCCACACAAACCGCATAGAATACTCAGTTGCAGATCCTTATCCTTACTATCATTGGCTTAGAAGCAATGCACCTGTTTACCAGGTTTCTGAAAATGCGTGGATGGTTACAAGGTATGACGACGCAGCTATGTTACTAGGCGATAAACGCTGTTCGCATTGGGGGCAGGACAATAATGCTTTTCAGCAGATGAACCCCATGGAAAGGGAGATTGCCAAAACACTCCATGCATTGGCACCGGGTAGCGAACCTGCTTTCCGTAAACAGATCATGCATCAATTAGCGGGCAGGAGCAATAATATAGATGCCCAGCATATGCAAAGCCAGGCCAATGATATACTGAACGGGCTTAAAGCATCTAACGAAATAGATTTCATGCAGCACTATGCACATCCTTTTACATTCGGAGCCATTTGCCGTGTTATGGGTGTAGCAGAGGAAGATATTGATGGCCTTAGTCATATTGTTGCTGGCATGAAAGGAAGCTACCTGCGTTTTGTTTCCACAGAAGCTATGCCTATGAATGATGAAGGGCTGCTTTTTCTTGAAGCCATGCAAAAGCTTGTGCGTTTAAAGCAGCAGCAACCTGCCAGCGACCTTTGCAGCTCTATATTGGCTGTTTGTCCGTTGGATGAAACCAATGAACCCTTTATTGTTTCGTTGGTGGTACTGTTGTTTTATGCTGGCCATTTAAATATGATGAATTTTATGGGCAATGCAATACTGGCCTTGCAACATAGGTTGAACGAGCAGGCACAGATACGGAACAGCCTTTCGCTTGCCATTGAAAGCGTGGATGAGTTTATCCGGTACGATTCTTCTTTGCAAACCATTATGCTTGTTGCCAAGGAAGACATTCCGTTACATGGCAAACTGATAACAGCAGGCAGCCAGTTGCTTATCAATGTAGGTGCAGCCAACAGGGACCCTGCAAAATTTCATGACCCCGATGCGTTGATCCTTTCAAGAAAGCCATTGCATCTTGGGTTCGGCACTGGCCCCTTCCGTTGTGTGGGGGCAAGACTTGCACAGATACAGGGCGGCGTTGGCCTGCATTGCTTCCTGAAGCATGTTGGTAGTTACACAACAGTGCAAGAAGGCGTAAACTGGGGTAATTACCTTGTGCAAAGAGGGCCTTCTTCCGTACCATTAAAAATAAACTGGAACCATGGAAATTAATATGCAACCAACGGAAGGGTTTGTTGAGATGTACGACAACATGATATTGTCACCCCAAATGCAGGACATGTACAATGGTTCTGGTTTTTACAATGTAGGCGATTGGGGCAAGGCCCCATCAACATTGGGGGCCGCCTGCCATGAAATGGTAAGCAGGCATATAGAGCAAGTGGATAAGCAGTTGCACCCCAAAAGCATATTGGATGTGGCTTGTGGACTTGGCAAAACCTCATCTGTTATTGCAGAAAGTTTTCCTGGTGCCAGCGTAACAGGGATCAATATCTCCAGCAATCAGGTACAATATGCGAAGGAGCATCACAATGGCATTGACTTCCTTGTTATGGATGCTACCGATATGCAGTTTCCATCTGGCCATTTTGATTTGATAATCAGTATTGAAGCTGTATTCCATTTTAACACCAGAAAGGATTTCATTCATGAAGCATACCGCATATTACGCCCAGGTGGCCAATTGGTTTTTACGGATATCCTTTTCCATAATACGGATTGGGTTGGCAAATGGTCCGTACCATCAGCAAATCTTGTAACAGATGTTGAAGCTTATCAGCAACTATTTATTGATGCCGGTTTTCAGGTAACGCTTTGTGAGGATATCACAGCACTTTCCGTAAAAGGGTTCTGCAACCATCTTAGAAGTGCAATGGGCATGCATGAATTGGCAAACGGTTTTGAAAATTCCATTCTCGCCTACTTATTGGTGAGCTTACAGAAACCGTATTGAAGCCAGTACCCGTTGTTATACAATAGCAATATTGAAACTTAGGGCAATCCTTTTTCCTGATGACTGGTTCTGCCCAACATAATGTGGCACTTTACTGTTGAATAATACCACACGCCTTTCGGCAGGTGCATAACTTACAGTGTTATAATGTTCCTGCCTGGTTCTGGCAGATGCCCATAAGTTGTCGGAAAGCTCTTCAAAATACAGATTGCCGCAATTGGGCAAAGTGTTGATATAGTACACACCGCTTATATATGCACCATCGTGCGTATGCATACGCTCAAAGTTTCCCGGTGATGAAATGCTTACCCACGAATCCGTGATTGAATACTTATTGCCATGGCCTGTTTCCAATACCTGTAGAAAAGTATTGACATGCGACACAAGGGCATTTTTTAATGTGCTGAACTCCTTTCTTTCGAGAACACTTGGCAACGACCCATAAGTAGTGTACAGGTTGCTTCTTGTGGATTCGGGAAACTCGTTTACTAGCTGGTTGGCAGCTTCAATAAGTTGGTTGTTTTCTTCTTCCGTAACAATTCCATCTTCATAATAAAAGGCTTTCGGGAAAAAATATTCTGTAGGCATATTGCTTTGTAAGATAAGTGAGTTTTTAACTGTTCGGGTTCAAAAAACCTGGCAACTTCTTGATTGTTTCAAGAAGCTGCCAGGCTATATACAACGTTACGCATAAATGCTATTGTGTTCCATAACGTATCCTGTTGGATACTTGTAAGCCACCAATTGAACCACTGAGTGCGGCACTGAAAATTACCTGGCCCATGCCTTTGTCCCAATCGTTGCCGTTGGCAAGGTTCTTGGCAATGTTTATGGAGTTGCTGATCACTTCGCTTTTTACCACGCCAACACCAATGCCTTTTACCAAACCTTGCCAGCCTGCGGTTACTGGCCCGTTGGTTGCCAGGCCTGCAAGGGAGCTTCCGGTTTCTGCTACCCATGCCCCGGCCCTTGCTGCAGTTGCGGCTGCCGTTCTACCAACATTTTGCATGGCCGTGCTTGCAACCCTTGCAGATGCTGCCACTTCGGTAAATGCTACCTGTGCCGATTTTGCTGCAATGCCAACCGCTGCCCCAAAGCCGCCGGAAGCTATTCCGGTAAGGGCTCCAATACCCATATCAATGCCATAATCCCTCCAACTGAAATCGTCAAAATGGAATACAGAATAGGTTATTGAACTGATGCCTGCACCATAGAAAAGACCCGATAATGCACCTATTGCTATAGTGGCTCCCGTGCCCAAACCGCCTGTAAAGACGGCCACGGCTGCTGCTACAACATCTATCACCACACCTATCAATATTTCTACAGCACCTATCACAATACCTGCAAGGGCACTAAAGAAACTTTTGATGGAGAACATGCCACTTGGGTCTATGTACAGTACCGGATTGTTGGATGCGTACAGGTATGGACTAAAGTACTGGCGGGCAGGGTCAATGGCAATGAACCTTCCTATGGCTGCATAGTAGAACCTTGCCTTGTAATTATACAATCCAATTTCTGCATCATACTCCTGGCCGGTAAACAGGTAACTCATAAAGTCTGCCGATGGTTCGGATACAATGGACAGTGCACCAAAAGCTGTGTATTGATAAGATGCAACAATTTGGCCCTGCAAGTCCATGAGCCCCGTTGTTGAACCCAGGTGGTCTTTAAGCACATGGAATAGAGCCAGGTTATTGTTGTAAAACCGTTTGATGGCTATAAGCCCCCCTGGTCCATAAACGTAATTGACAACTTGCGAATCCAGGCTCCCTGCCGCCATAAACAGTTCCTGCAAAGGCATGGCATTGGTGCCCCTTATGTACAATTTTTTTCCGGCTGTTGCGGTACCGCCAGTAACTGTTTTCAGTACACGTTCGTTACGGCAACCATAAGCAAGGCTAAGCGTTGCACCGTTGGTGTTCGAATCAACCACATTGGTGGGCAACATATTGGCTGGTGAGTAAGTAATGCCTAAGTTGTATGCTTTGGTGATGGCCGAGTCGGAAGATATTAGCTGTTTCACATTTCCGTTGCTATCATAAGAAAAGCTGGCTATTTGTTTTGAGTTGGAGGTTTCTGAAACAGAACTCACCTGTTGGGTACCCGCAGCATATTGGTAATTGAAGGAAGCTGCATCATTGGGCAGTGCAAGGATATTTCCATTTGCATCATAATTGAATGGTGCAGAATTGGGACCGTTCAATGGGTTATGGTCGTGCAGTATTTGCCCCATGGCATCGTAGGCATATTGCGACTGGTCTGCAGCACTTGCACCACTTACCTGCAGGCTGGCAGAAGCAATGGTACCATCAAAATAACCGGCTCCTGAATAACCGCCTTCGGTATAGGTCAGCTTTTCTTGTAAAAGGCTGGTGCCGCCGCTGTTTACATTATTGATGCTGTTGAGCCAGTTGGATGGGCTGTAGTTATATGACTGTTTTACCGCCTGGCTGTTTTGGAGTATGAGGTTATTCTCTAATGGGTTGCCCGATGCATCGTAGCTGAATGTACCAATAGTGCTTTCCCCATTGGGTCCAAACATATGGGCCGATTCTTTATCGGTAATTTTTACAATCTGGTTCAATGCGTTTATTTCATAAAAAACATCGTACGCATAGGCGTTGAATGGATAAGAGATCCTTGTTATAGTTCCTGCATCGTTGTATTCATAGGCAACAACTTTGGGGTCGCTGTCAAAGCCTGGCACATTCACTGTATCCATTATTGTATTGCCCAATAGGTCGTAGCTCAGGTTTTCTGTTACATCGGCTGTTCCCGTATTGCCGTTATTGGCTTGCATTGCGGCAATACGCCCAATAGCGTTGGCAGCATCCTTGCCCTGATCGTATTGGTTTTTCAGCCTCCATGTTGGGGTGTCCGTTGGCCACAATGGGTTGCTATCGGCATAGCCCTGTAATTGCTGGTCATTCCAGGTACCCGTATAATAACCGGATTCGATGGGCCTGGACAGCAGGTCGTATTTGGTATAGTTGAACGTTCCTGCTACGGCACCTTGTGCATCCTGCGAGAAACGCACATTGCCCGCCTTGTCGTATATGAATTTTGACAGCGTTTTGGTCCCCTGTACAAGTGTGGTTACCCTATTGGCATAATCAAAGGTTTGCCCCGTTACCCAATCATTCGCATTGGAGTTTGCAGGTATATTAAAATAGTTGGGGTTCTTAATGGTAACCGGGTTGCCTGCATCATCAAAATAAGTTTCATTCCTTATTTCTGTTCCGGAAACGGACACATGCTGAATAACTTGTTCAAGTAATGTGCTTACTTCATAGAACACATTGCCATTGGCATTTGTAGTGGTTTTCTTTGAAAACACCGGGTCGCCCGATTTTCCTGTTACGGATGTATAAGCATAGCTGGTACATTTTCCGCCATTGACCCTGAAGAGGTCGCCCGGAATGCTCTCCTGCAATACCCTCGACTGTGGCGAAGTTTCAAATGTTTGCCGTGCAAAAGGGTATCCATTGTCCGCAGGGTATGCATCACTAACCAGCCCGGTCATGGAGCCTGTTGTCCAGTTCATACTGGCAAAACCGGCACAGTAAGCAAACAGCCTGTTTTGTGTGGCAGTGATGTAGGCGGGTTTGGTTTTAACGGCCATCCTGCCCATATTGTCGCCAATGGATTGCGATGTAATCATCTGCGTAACTGCATATTGCTGTGCCTGTATAGTAAGCCCCCTCGAATCATCAAAAGCAATGTCTGCAATTGGGTTGATGGCTGTGGCAATTTGTGCGATGGCCACTTTGTTGCCAAAGAAAAGTTTGGGCAGGGCTGCAATTTGTGCAGGTGCAGTATAACTGAAAACCTGTTTGCCATTGGCCCAAAAAGAAAAGCTATTGGTACCTACCAGCAACGTCCACCTGGTGTTCATGGTATAAATGGCAAGGTTTGCTCCATCTGCCTTTAGTGCATAGATGCAGTTGTTGCCTGCATTTGTAATGGACCAGCTGTTGGCTACAGGACCTGCAGTTAGTTTGGCTTGTGGCGAGAGCAGGTAGCCTGCTGCTGCAAAAGCCTGGCATAGCTCGTTGGATATTGTTCCCGCAGTCAACTGGCTTTGATAAGTAGCCAAGGGCAGTTGAAATGCCCTTACATCTACTGCTGGCAGCACATTGTTATTGCTTGCGTCTAGCAATTGCCAGCTTGCTGTTTGCGGGTTCCATTGAATGGTAAGTGCAGTGCCAAGCTGTATGCCTAGGGGCCGGGTAATTGTTTCCAGTATGCTAAGCTGTACATCTAGGCTGTAGTTGTTGGATAATGTGGTATCTGCGTACGCCAACCAACCTGCCTGATTGCTGGCAGTTTGTGTAAGTAAGGTGCCTTGCACATTCCATACAGAGGCCTGTGGCTGCCAGGTTGATTGCCACTCGTTGCCGTGTGTAAATGCCGTAAGGCTTCCACCATTGGCCCCTTTAACCGTAAGCGTACTGTTAGGATCTATGATTGAGAAGCTGCCTTGGTTGCCGCTGCGTGACAAATAAGAGCTTTGTATGGTAGCTATCCTATCGGCAGCATTGGTAGTAAGCACTGCTTGCTGGAAGCTGTTGAATACATTGCGGCTTGTTTCGCCATTGGCCCCAAGAATGGCATTGGGCTGAAACAGGTGTGTATTGTAATTGCTTGCTTCTAATGGGCAGGCCAACGGCGTGAACCGTAAATTATCAGCCAGTACATTGAGTGCAGTGTTCTGGTTTTCGCAGGAAATAGCAACCTGTATATTGCCTGTATTGGGTAGTGCTATTAGCTGTGATATATACACCCATTGGCCGATGGCATCGGGAAAATTGAGTATAATGGTGCCGCTACCCGTTACCGCTATTTTCCAGGATGCGTTGCCATTGGCATTGTTAAAGCCCTGTGGTTTTTTTACCCAGGCAGAAAACATGTATTGCTGTTGGTTGCGTTTGGGACTGAATGTTCTTTGTATACCAGTAGATGCTGCAGCAATGCTCAGGCTATTGGTACCTGTATGTGCATCAATTGCCATGTTACTGTTGTTGGGTATAATAGAGCCTCCTGCCGCCAGCTTCCAGCCCTGGTCTGTTTCGTAGCTTTCAAAACCATAGTAGCTTGCTTCATCACCTGCAATACTTGCGTTGGGGAATTTTGCAATTAGGAAGTACTGGTTTTTATCGTAGATAAAAGAAGACACTAGGCCAGTCACATCTACCTGTTCGGCAATAAGGTAGTGTTTGTCAGTTCTTGAAACAATGCGTGTTTTTAACTGCCACGGTGCGTTGCCCGATGATGGGAATTGTGGGGCATTGCTACCAGGTGTTGTCCAGTTATAGGTTTCGTAAGCCGCAATCCTATTGGCACCATCTATCAGGTTGATGGTAACCGATTGTGTATTGGCCCAGTTGCGGTAGGTAGTGGCTTCGCTTTGTATGTAGTTCCTGGAGCTTCCATCGGTCATGGCCACACTTTGCGTTGTCATGGCCACGGCCGAGAAGATGTGTAGCTTGTTAAAAGCCGCTGCATATTCGGGCACCTGGAATGCATATAGGTATTCGGTCCTGTTGTTCTTGTTTTTTTCCTCGGCATCGTAGTACGATTTTTCCTGCCATAGCATCATGCCCGTACCTCTGTCGTAGCTGGCTTTTGACCATTGTACAATGCCATTGGTTGTGGCTAAGGTTTTTTCGCATTTTGCATAACCACCAAACAGGTTCTTGAAAGTTGCATCCTGTGTGTACACCGTCCAGTAGTCCAGTTGCGACGATATCAGTTTTCCACCATTATCATAATCTTTTTGCCCCAACAGTATCCCGTTCAATATGTTCTGGTAGTTCTGAATACCACCCGATGGGTAAAGGGTACTTTGTTGTGCAAGCCCGTTGGAGTAGTAAAACTGGCTGCTTCCTTCCGGTGTGGATGTTGGGTCTATCGTCATTTCTTTTATGCCCGGCACAACCGTTACCAATGGGTATTGTGCCACACCCATTAAGCCATTGAAAACAATTTGCGACTCGGCAGAATTGCTGTAGAAGAAAGATTGCACATAACTGTTTTCGGGTGTATAGTCGTCCTGAATAACGATATAGGCAACTGGCGTGTCTATTACATACTGGTCAAAGTTTACTTCATCCAGGTTCCATAAGCTCATGGAAGTAGCAACGTCAAACGATGTGGCAGAAGAAGGGTAGGTTATCAGGAACCTTCCGGCAGCCAGTTGGGTACCTGCTTTGCTGCCTTCCACATAAACCTTTACGCCATTCAATTGTTGCGGAAGCTGTGCAGTTCCGTTTTTTAAAGCAACTACGTAAGAGGATGCATTGTTGCTATTGGTATCTTGGTATGCAATGTATTTTGGGGCCCTGTTCTGTATGCTTTGCAGGTAGTTACAGTTGTTCAACTGTGTCTGCAGGTTTTGCCATGCCCCGTTTGTATCTTGGTAATAAATATTTTTACCAATAGTCATGTACCTGCCCGCAATGCTTGGGTTTGTGCCAAGCTGTCCATTGGCTGTTGTCCATGTACCATAGTTGGGATTGAAGGTAGCAAACTGGTTGTTGGATGAGCCCGAAGCAGGTGAGAGGAATACACAGTCATCGCCCGTTGCCAGGTTAATTGCAGACGAACCTGGTGCTTGAAAGGAAGCCTGTTTCCATACAGATCCCATTTGCTGGTTGCCCCCCGCATTGCGTAGCAGGGCAAGGTTATTGTTTACCGTGGAACCAACAATCAATGTCTGAAATATTTCATACAGCGATTGGTTGTTTACAATAGGCGACGATAAATCGACAGCGGCAGGCGATGAGCCATTGGCTATAAAGAAATTCTCATCCCAGTTATACAACCTTAAACTATAGCTGATAACCGTGTTTGTTGATTTGGTAACAAATGTAAGTGCCATGGATGTAGGCATGGGACTTATGGAAAGATAAGGGGTGCCCGATTGCGAGTCTACCACAACATCAATATTGCTTAGGCTCCAGTTGCTGCCTGCTTTCCATGTTCCTTCGGCAAGCCGGTAGTAGACATAGTTCTTTAACTGGCGTGAGCTTTGAAGGTAGCATGATACGATGTAGAAATTCTGCATGGCAGTTATGGCCGCAACCTGGCAGTCGGAAGATGGTGGCACCAATGGTGGCGATGTGTTCCATCTACCATCTTGCCATGTGTAGGAAAAGCCCTGTACCCGCGTTGTTGTATAGTCTTTATTGTAGGCCATTACAAAACTGTCGCCGGCAACAAATACCGATTTGCTTTTTGATTGGCTGGTAAGCGTTAAGATAAAAGGCTGGTTGTTGTAGAGCTGCCATTTGCCAAATTGCAGGTCCTGGCCCCTGTTGTCGTTGCGGAAAAGATATAGTTCATCGCTGTTGGTTGACTGGTTGCGGAACGACACCGCAAAGAAGTTGTCTGCAGTGGCAACGGAAAGACTGTCAGCTACTGCTGTTTTGTTAATGGGTATGTCTTGGTTTACCCATTGCCCGTTCCATGACTGCACTTTAAGTTGTATCTGGTTACTGGCCAAATATGTAAATACTACATAGTCAGAGCCAAACCAAACCCTTGGTATGCTGCCTGGCAGCGGGTTTCTCACATCACTTTTTCTGGATGAGCTAGGCGATGAGATGGTTTGCTTCTTGTATTGAAACGTTGCCCTGCCACCTTCAGGATAAGTTACTGCAATCAATGCCCCTGGGTTGGGGCTGGTTCCATTGGTAGGCTCATAATCAAAATTCATTGCAGGCAAGGTTTCGCCATTGGGTGCATATTGAAATATGGACTTTAGACAACGTTTGTACATCAGCGAGTAGTTGCTATCCGATGTGGCTGCATTGTTTAAAAAATCGTAGGTGAATTTTATGCCGGACAGGTTTATTCCATCCGGATCTTGTATGTCAATGGAATCTAAGAAATAGGTTTCGTAACGGTCCTGGTATGCATTGGGCGATGGTGGTGTTATCTGTGTATGCTGTGGCTGGTATTCAATAATGGGTTTGCCATCCGGGCCCGTTCCGGGATTGAGGATGCCGAACTTGTTGCCGTAGTTGAAAGTAATGGTGCGGCCATAACTGTCAATTACTTTTTTCAGGTACGAAGCCTGTGTGTAGGCAAGTGTAGAGGAGATGAGTTGCTGGTTTACATTTTCGTATTGGTACTGCACGCTACTGCCCATAGGCGTAACAACCGAAGCAAGGTTCCAGGCAACCGGTAGCTGCACCTGCGTTGATCCCTGGTTGCTAGAGCCCATCCAGTTGCCCCAACTAATGCCCCATTGCGTGGCATTGGAGCTGGTATCTGTACCTGCACCATAAGTGTAGATAAAGCCATTTTCTTTAACGATTGTCCACTGTTTTTTTTGCGGGTCGTATTGTATGCTCCAGAACTCGTAGTTACGCAGTTGGAATATCCATTTGCCATCGCTGGTTTCACCGGTTTTTACCATGGGGTTGGCACTGCCGCCCGAAACTAGGTAATAACTATCAGAGCTTGCCGATGCACTGCCTGCCTTGTTTGCAGCAATCATTTCCAAGGGCATTTGCCAGCCCAGCCCAAGTATGCCCGTAGCTGCATCCAGGTTCCAGGTGTTCAGGCTGTTTTTAATATTGCTTGAGTAAAGGGCAGAAAGTTTTACGTCAAGCCCTTCAAGCCCGGGAAGGGTCATGAAGTCCAGCGGCAACGATACGCAGCCACGGAATTTGTTTACACTGCTTTTGATATTGCCAATTGCGTTTTTATCAAACTCAAACGAGTGGAGGGCCGGCACATCTGCAGCGGCGGTACTGTTTTTTGAATTATTGCTCATAAAGTTGGCTTTTGGTATTGGGAAGCTTGGTTAATTGATTGTTGTGGGGCCAGTTAGTAGTGCATGTTGGCAAGCCCTTCAATTTTTTCTTTTGTAAGGGGCTCTATCTGTCTTTTTACCGTTTTGTATGCCTGTCCTTCTGTTGGCCGCGACCGCATGATATGCCTCAAATAGAAATCGTTGGCTACGTTAAACACTTGTGTCATGCCTGTGCTCTCGGTTTCATCCACATAACAACAGATAAGTGGCTGTTCTGCCGGAATGGCTACGCCAGCTGCAACGGGGCGTGTGTTGTTGCTTAAGTTGGGTGGGGAACCGTGCACCATTCTTGTGTTCATGAACATTACCTGACCAGCCTGCATGGGTATATATTCCATGTAGCCCGATTCTATAACGTCTACCAGTTCGGGATAAGGAAGCATGCTGGCCGTGCGGAATGTATTGTTTAAAAGATGGCTTCCGGGCAGTATGCCCAAGCAGCCGTTGTGCCTGTCCACATCAACCAGTGGGCACCAGATGCTCAATGCTGCGTATTCTTCTTCTTCCACAAATGTGGGGTCCTGATGCAAGGGAAATTTGCCGTTTTCTGATGCGGCTTTTTTTGAAACAAAACTGCCCAGTACAAATTTGTAGGCATCCAGTACCGGCAGTATGCTTTTTTTGAATATGGGTTCCAGGCCATAATGTATGGATTCACGCATGGCCAAATCGTGCAGCACCACAGAAGCTACATAGTCATATTGATGCTGTGCTTCTACCGATGCAAAAACGGCCTTCATGGCGGCAATATCTTCTTTGGAAAGCAGGTCGAGTACCAGGTACCCGTTCTGCAGGAATGATTGGTTGTATGAGGGGTCTGTAAATATGGCTCTGGGCATGTTTTCTTTTTTTTGAATGGTTATGTTATATCCAGTGGTAGTTCATCTCGCCTTGTTGTGCACCTTTTGATGGGATCACTTTTGAAAGCACACGTATGATGGTAGCAGTGGTAATGATGGATTTTTTGTCTTCGTAGTAACTGCCGGAAGGCTTATCCCACGGGGTATAACAGGTATTGTCCGTTACCCTTAAGTTGGGAGCACCGCTCCATTGGCCATTGTAGAATTGCCAGTTAAGCAACGAGCGTATATAACTGCCAATCCTATTGTCCGAAGGATTGCGTATGCACTCGATACCTACACAGCAACCAAGGTCAAAAGGGTTGTCAATCTGTATGGAACCAGCTAACTGTGTAGTTGTATGTTCTGGTTCGGGTATGCCAAGTATGTCCAGTATCTCCAATGTTACAAATGTGCTGTAATAAGGGTTCTTCCACCAATAGGTACGCCAGTAACCATTATCCATGCGATGGTTTTCCAGTGCAGACACAAACTGGTCGTAAAATACTTCCCGGTCTTCTTGCCGCATACCATGATAGCTCCAAGGCGTAACATCCCAATGGCCTTCGCCCCATGCACCTGGCCCGCCACTGTAGGTGGCAATGCAGTTGCCTTGCTGCCAATGCTCACGCAGAAAGGAGCGGTCGGCATCTGCAACACGTATCCCAAGTTCGTCAAACAATGCTATGGCCATGGCGGTTGAATCTGCGTCGGGGCCTGTCATTCCATTATAGCCCCAGCCGGCATGATAGCTTCTTTGTTCTGCAAGCCAGTTGGCGGCCTGCATTGCAGCATCAATAGCGGGTTTGTTGTTTGTTTTCTTTCCATACAGGGCCAGCGAGTGGGCGGCATAAGCCGTAACCCATTGGTCGGATTCGCCCACTGGCAAATGGTAGTCGCTCCAACTGCCGTTTGTATGCTGTACAGATGCCAGGTAGCCTATTGCATCCCTTAAGGCACTTGTTATTTCATCGGATTCGGGATGTCCTTTTTGTATATTGTATTTAATATATAGGTTCAGTCTTGGTTTGTTGTCTTCGGTAAGTCCAAAGCCAATAAAGGCCACTTCATATTCGCCACTATCCAGTATGGCAGCCGTATCAATTGCTGCAAGCGAAAAGCGGTTGGTAATCTGGTCAATAACGGCACGCCATGTTTGTTGGCTATGCCTTATGCAGTGACCACACAAATCGATTTTTGCATCGGCGAGCTTTCCGCTCGAAAGGTGAAAGCCAATGCTCATCACGGTTCCCTGAAGGTCCACTTCAAAATCGCCCTTTGCAAGGGCAATGAATTCCTTCATCTCGTCTGATGAAAAAATAGCCATGTCAAGATTGTCCAGGCTGGTGTGCTTGTTAAAACGGAAATATATTTTGGCCCTGGTATTTTCTGGGCTGCTGCCTTCAAGTCCGGCACTGGCAACCGTACAGTATTGGCTAATGTGCTTCATGGTAGCCAATGCCTCATCTGCAAAAGGCAATATGCTTTGCAGCCAGTGCTCAACAGCCTGCCAACTTTTGTTGTGGCCCAGGGGTGCCATTTCCAGGTAAAATGCAATGCCCGGTTGATTGGGTTTTGTTCCAATCCATACAAAGCCCTGTTTGTAGCCCATACGTTCTTCGGCCTCTTGCGGAATCAACGCATGTATTGTTTTTTCTGCAGCCGTTTTCAGGCTGCCCGATCCGGTCTGTTCTATTAAACGGTAAAGGGTATCCATAGAAGAATGGAACCTTTGTTCGGTATCTTGATGGAATGCTCCGGGGTCGCCAATGATACGCAACGAAGCCTCTTTGGGCGAAGCCGTTACACATAATTGAAGTGGCACACTATCATTATTGAGGCATGATGCCCCGTTTACAAAAACGGAGGAAGAGGGTTCCGTATCCAGCAATTGGTAGCAGTAACCTGTTAGTGGCTCAATGTTACCTGTAAGCTCTTCTGCAAGTGCAATAAGCCGATGTACTTTTTGCCCAATTCTTACACTGGTAGCCATATTGTTTTCTATAAAAAATTAGATAATTTATTGGGTTGTCTGTAACCTAAAAGAACCACAGCAGCATCTATACTGGCTGTGGTTCTTTGGTTGATACTTTCAAGGATTAGTTTCCTGGTTGTATGTTTATCTGAGGGGCCTGACCGTAGTTGCTGCCCGTGTTGCCAGAAGTTCCGTTGGTTCCTGCATTGCCTGGAGTTCCATTAGAACCGCCTGGAGAGCCGCCATTGCCACCAGCACCGCCTACACCACCTACACCGCCAGTACCGCCACCGCCTGGAGAGCTTGAAATGGGGTGTGCAACCAGTTGGCTACCGGATTCCAGACTTCCATAAGTAATGTTGATGGAGTTACCGTTACCACCGCTACCACCGTCTGCACCCTTGCCACCGTTACCGCCAGCGGCACCGTTGCCACCATTGTAACCATTGCGGGAGTAGGCACCTGAGCTGCTACCATTGCCACCGCTACCACCGTTGCCACCGCTACCACCATTACCGCCATTGCCACCTTCGCCACCGTTACCACCACTTCCTACAACACTGAACACGCCGGAAACTTTTCCGATATGCATGGTTGTGGTTGGGGAATCGCCACCTTGTCCGCCTTTGCTTGCATCGCCACCGTTACCACCAGTAGCACCGCTTGTACCAGAAGAGCCATCGTTGCAACCAGAAGCCCAGTTACAGCTTGCATTTTGGCCATTAACGCCGTTTGCACCGTTAGGGCCTCCAACGCCATTGGTTCCCGATAAGCCCGGCTTACCAAGAACGTTAATGTCACCAGTAGTTGGTGCTGCAGCTAGGGCTTTCCTTGCTGTAGAAGCATCTTTTACCAGTGCAGCAATTGAAATTTTTGCTGTCGTTTCAATAAAGATCTGTCCTCCGGGCTTCACCGTTACGGTCCCGAATTGATTGTTCGAATCAGTAATGTAGAGAGGGCTCTCTGGTGTTACTGTCACATCTTTGGGTGTTGACATACTTGTCTGTTTTGATTGTTATTAAATAGAAATAAATGCGTGATGCAATCTTAATACGGCAATTAGGGCAAGGACGGGTTCTGTACGTATGTGATGGAATTAAACAAACCGGCTTTTTTTAAAACAACTCCGCTTGTAGTTCGCGTTTCATCCATCAACAGAACAAAACTATCTTTCCTGAATAGGATTAGAAAGAGTACAAACTCCTGTTTTTATGAGTAGATGTACCTAATAGTAATGCGGCTTCTACGCCCGATGAATTTGTTGTAATTGATTAAAGAAAGTGCCTCATTTTATCAACGGGTCATGCAGCAGGTTGCCTATTTTTCTCAAGCGTAGGACCTTTAATAACCTTCCCTTTTTTAAACAAAAGCAGTATATAAAACACATAGGTGTAGCAAGTGCAATTGCCCCGTATATACACCTTATTGTTGGCTGTATATGCTTTGTACGTTAGCGTACATAAGTTTCGGGTTTTTTAAATTGTTATCAAAATACATACATTTTTTTAATAACTCATTGTTGGCCAACAAACGGGGCAAAGCCGAAACCCGTATAAAGAAGTAGGCATTATTCTTTATTTAAAACGATAAGCATTATGAAAAAATTCAAAATTGCTGCTGCTTTATTGGTAATAGCATTTGCGGTTGCCAGTGCTTTTACGGTACCCGTAAAAACAACCAAGCAAAAGGTATTGACCCATTATTATTTCCGTTACCTGGGTACAGACAATAGCAATACCCAAATTCAAGATGCGGACAATTGGCTGTACCTTGGCGATACAGAGCCAAGCCTTGGCTGCGAAGCTGTTGTTGGTAAAATCTGTTTCATAGAAACGGATATGGACGAAGCAACATTCTTTGCCAGCCTCTCTTCCCAAACAGAAGCAAGCCTTAGCGATAAGGTAAAAGCAAGGAGGGATTAGTAAATTGAAAAGAGCCTACCTGCAACATGGAGTTGCAGGTAGGCTCTTTTGTTTTGCCACAATGCAGTAATTATCATCTCGGGTTTTGTGGCATGCCACTTAAAGCAATTACCTGTTCGGGTATGGGCAATGCATATTTGTTATCGTTAGGCATCAGCGTGTAAGTTTGGTTGTTGATGATGCGTTTCAGCACAATATTGGCCCCTTCTTTATTCAGTCTTTTTATGTCCATCCAACGCCAGTTGCGGTATAATAGTTCCTTTCTTCGCTCCATTAATATTTTGTCGAGAGCCTCAGTTGCATTGGCTGCGGTAATTGGTATAAACGAGCCGTTTTTCCAACGCTTTACCATCAGGCTGTTCAGGTCGCTCATGGCAGCGGGTATATTGCCTGTTCGGGCCTGGCATTCGGCCCGCATCAGCCATACTTCGTCAACCGCTATGCCCGTAAACTGCGAGCCCGAACCTTCGTAGCTTCCTTTAAAGCCATAGGTACCGTTATTGTTGTTCAAGAAAAACAAGGACTTTCTTAAGTCGTTGGTTGCGTAGCTTGCATATAGTAATGAATCTGTTTTAGACATGCTATAGTCTAGCAAGGGCGGGTTTAGCGACCTGCACTCCAACAGTATTTCAATATTGCCCGTATTAAATGCAGGCAGTGGATATGTGGCGGTGGGCACAAGACTGTTGTAATCGAGCAGGCTGTTTTTGAGTTGCAGACAGCTATCAGCATATTTGCCTGCCAAATCGTATTTACGCATGGCTAAATAAGTACGTGCCAGCAACCCGTATGCAGCAGGTTTTGTTGGCCGCATAGGTGTTACATCTGTTACAGGTAGCCCATTGATGCTTGCCGCCAGGTCCTGTACTATTAGCTGATAGGTTTCCGCAACAGATGAGCGTATAGATGTTTTATTAAAATCTGCATCGGTACGTAAGGGTAGCCCGAGGTCTTTATTGGCCGTTGTTTCATCATAGGCCAGGCACCAGCCAAAGACAAGTTGTTGCAGGGCTTTGGCCCGCCAAAAATGGGCCTGGCTATAAATGTGGTCCCACTTGTTGGCATTGCTGCTGTTTCGTTGCATTGTAGGCAGCAGGTCCAATACGGTGTTGGCAATGTACACCTGGTTGTAATAGCCCGACCAGTTGTTGGGGTATGGTGGCAGTATATTGTCTTTTTCCCATGTATATAACCTTCTGTATTCTTCGGGCAAGGTGTTCCAGTCTGTTGTGGTTACATAGTAATTGTCTGCACTCATTTCGGCAGAGGAACCATCGCCTGTTCGGCTGAACCTGTCGTAGTTATCCAGCAATGCCTGCAAATCTGTAAGTGCTGTTGGTATGGCAAGGGCAGCATTGGATTTTTCATCCAGGTATTTTTTGCAGGATGTATTGCATAGCATTATTGCTACTAACGCGATACATAGTTTACAAGTATTGTTCATGTGTTTATTGTTGAAATGTTTGTATTGAAATAATTGCAATTGTGCAGGCAGTATCAAAAACCAGCACGCAGGCCTATTGCAAAGTTTTTAGCGGGTGGTATGGAGAAGCTGAAGTAATCGGGATCGAGGTGCTGTTGGTTGGCCCGCCAAACAATGCCCAGGTCGTTGGCGTTTACAAACAGTTGCACATTGTTGAAAGGCAGTTGTTTCAGTTGCCGTTTGTACAATGTATAATTCAGGGTTATGTATTGCAGCCTTAAGTGGTCGCCTTTTTCTACCAATATTTCCGATCCTGTATAAAAAGTTTCCCTTGCTGTTACCAATGGATAAATAAGCGATGGCACATTGGTAAAGGCTTCGTCGCCGGGTTTTTGCCAACGTAAACTGTAATCTGCATGTGCTGCCGCACCCGTAAAAGCTGTATTGTAGTTGATGGATGTTCTGGTGAAATAGTAGCCGAGCTTATATGTAAACCGTACTGTTAGTGCTATATTCTTATAACTAAACGTGTTGCCAATAGAGCCGAATGCACGTGGCAGTGCGAGGCCATTGTAAACAAGGTCGGTAATGCTGGTGCCACTACCAATTATGGTGGCATAGTCTTTACTTACAAGCCCGTTTACATAACCTTGCGGGTTTCCGGTAGCGGGGTCAAGACCTGCCCAACGGTAGCTGAATACGGCATTTACAGGTTTGCCAACAAGGCCGGTTATAGCTGCACCATCGCCCACAAAACTGCTGCCTGTGGTATTTCTGTTGTAGTAGCTGGTTATTTCGTCCTGATACAGGTTTATTATAAGTTGTGTATTCCATTTAAAGCTGCGGTTTATGTTTAGGCTATTCAATTCTATATCCATACCGGTGCCTTTCATGGATGCCACGTTTTTTGTAATGGTTGATACTGCCAGCCCTGCCGTATAGTCCAGCAAAGCAGGGCCATAGAGATCGGTACCTTTTTTCTGGTACCATTCCACCGTTGCAGCAATACGGTTATTGGCTGTTTTAAAATCAATGCCAATATTCAATTGCCGTTGTTTCTCCCAACGTAGCTCGGGGTTGTAAAAACGGTCGGTACTGGCGTAAGGCGTACCTGTATAGGGGTTTATTCCATTGTAGCTAATCGTAGTCATTGCTGTTAAGGATGGGTCCATGTTTCCGCTTACACCATAACTGGCACGTAGCTTTATATAGGGCAGCCATTTAATGGTGTAGAATTTTTCTTTGTACAGGTTCCAGCCAATACCTGCAGATGCCAATGGTGTCCACCTATCGTTGGTATTTATACCAAATGTGTTGCCTGCATCACGTCTGGCACTGGCGTATAGGGTGTACTTTGTTTTGTATGTGTAGGCCGCATTGGCAAAAAAGCTGGCAAGCCTGTACACTGTTTGGGTAAAATTCAACCGTTGGTCTATATAGCTTGCACTGCCGCCAACGTATTGCGGATAGGTATTGGCAAAATCCACCTTACTGGTTGCCAGTACATCGCTGTTAAACCCATATAGGCGGTAAGTGTTGCTATTGGTTCGGGTTTCGGCAACCTCGCCACCAGCAATGGCTGTTAACTCGTGGCTGCCCCATGTATGGGCCAGGTTCAGTTGATAGCGTAGCTTTTGTGCTGCCAGTTCGGTAGTTGTATTATCTACAATGCTGCCCAGCGGCACCCGGTTGGTTACGGCACCTGTGGACCAATTTATTTGGGTGAACCTGTTGGTATAATCCCTGGTATAATAGCTGTCTTTATCCCTTACTGTATTGTTGTTGGTGGACTGTTTTTCATATTGGTATTTCAGTTCCACACGCAGCATGGGCAGCAATTGGTATTGTGCGTTGAAGTTGGCCAATATATCTGTTGTATTTACTTTGGTTATGTTGTGTTGGTAATCTGTTAGTGGGTAATATTTCCAGTCCAGCAACTTGCCTGCACCAGCTGTATCCAGATAGGTTTGCCTAAAGTCCTTATAAACTGGTAGGGCATTCCCGTTGGCATCGGCCAGGCTGGTATAGGGCCAAAGGGTACCTCTTACAGTACGCAGTTCGCTTATCGCCGTTCGGCCACTAACAGTATTGGCATCTGTGTAATATAGCCCTGTTGTTAGCTGTAATTTTTTAGTTAGACGATAAGTATTTTCCAACCGTAGGTTCAATCTTTTGTAAGTGGCATATAGCTCATTGATATTATCGTCCCAGCCTGCGGTAAATAGCCAGGCAGCGGTGCTTCCACCGCCATGCAGGTTTATGGCATATTGCCTGTTAATGGCTTTGCGGTAAAAGTATCTGTCGGCCTCGTTGCGTATATCTACCTGTTTCCATTGCTCTATTTGGTTTGCTGCCTGTGCGTCTGTTATCTGCCCCCTACGTTGCCTGAACAGCAGCTCGTACATGGGTGAAAAGGGTGGCCTGCTACTAAGGTTGGTATCGCTAAACTTGTAGCCTTTACTAAAGAGGAACTGTTCCATTTCCAATACATCGGTACTGCTCATAGTGGGTTGGTACCAGAGGTTTTGCCGGTTGGTTATTTTCATTCCCATGCTCAGCTCCACTTTTAGGGGTTGGTTTAAGCTGCTCTTTTTTGTGGTTATTACAATTACGCCGTTGCCGGCTTTTGTACCCCAAATACTGGCTGCTGCTGCATCTTTTAGCAGGGTCACGCTTTCGATGTCGTTCGGGTTTATGTTGTTTACATCGCCTTCGTAAGCAAAATTGTCCAGCACTATCAACGGCTGTTGCGGGCCGTTAATGGTTGATAGGCCCCTTATATGCAATTGGCCATTGCCGCCTGTTGTTTTTCTGCCCAGGGATACACCATTGCCTATTGCTTCCAGCCTTGCAATAATGCCCACGCTGAATTGTTGGTTGAGCAGTTGATTGTCTAATTGGGTAAAGCTGCCGATGGCCCTTTCTTTGGGCTGTTTCTGGTAGCCTGTATTTACGGTTACAGTTTCTAGGCTGTTGGTTGTAGCCAGTAGTACAATGTTCATGAAACTGTCTTTCTTTACATCATACATTACCTGTTTGGTTTCGTAGCCAACAAAGCTTATGGTTAGTTTGCCTTGTGCTGTTGGTACGGTAAGTTTGAAAGCTCCATTGCTATTGCTCATGGTATTGTTTTGCATACAGCTTATGGTGGCACCATTTAATGGCGTGTGCCCGCTAGCTGCTGTAACTATGCCACGTATTATAAACTGTGCACGCAGTTGCATGCAACTACATAGTACCAGTAGTATGGTCAATATTTTTTTCATGTTGTTGCGTTTTGTTTTGGTTAATGATTGGGTTTGGGGGCGGATCTTGCTTTATGGGCCAATTGGGTATCGTGCCATTTAGTATGGCTTCTATATTGGTTGGGGTAAGTTCCTGTTTGCCGGTGATGGCCCTTACAATCCCTTGTGGATCTATCCATATATAGCGTGGAAAAACATGGAACCTGAAATAGTTGTAGGCAATTGTATCGCCCCATGTGATGGTGAGGTTACTGGGGTTGGGTAGCAGTTTGTTGCGTTTGTTCCAGAAGCGTTGTATGCGTATGCTATCGTCGCCAGACTCTTTCGGGTTTACCAGTACAAACCGGAGGTTTTCTTTAAACCGTAGTTGCAAGCTGTCTATTAGGTTAAGGCTTCCGGTACAGGCACTGCACCAGGTTGCCCAAAAATCAAGTATAACCCATTGCCCTTTTAGGCTTGCCAATGTTAATGGCTGCGGTGTGTGCAAGGTCTGGTTCCATTGTATTGGCGGTAGCGTATCGCCAATGCTTAACTGTTTGTTTATGCTTTGTGTCATGCTATGTATAGGGCATAGCAATAGCAGCAAGCAAATTTTCGTATTCATTTGCAGTTCGTTTTAATGTAAAAACTTATTGGCCGTAAATGGCTGTATTAAATAAGATGGAGTTTTAAAAGATATGTTTGGGCATGGGGTGCCCTTTGCTACTGTGTTTATTTGTAGCAGTTATGAAACCATCTTTATTGTTACAGTTGCATGGTGTTTATATGGGGTTCTTTGGCTTTTTGGGGAAGAGGATGGAGCCCATGTCGGTAACGTTGGGGGAAGTAAAAGCCGTGGATAGGTGGCATTGAATGCCCGTGAAGCTGCAACACGGCCGGCAAGCAACTTTCGCCCCCGATACCCTACCATAAAGGTGGGCAAAGGGGGCTACGGTTGTGGATGTAATAGGTTGGCTTTCGTGGGTTAATGAACTATTGGAGTACTTTTGTTTATTAATGCGTATATGGTGCAGCACAAGCTGGTACAACAGCAGGTGAAACTGTTGTTTGCTTATTCCTTTTGGGTACCTGGCTTGCATGCACTTCCAGTTAATGGGTTATTAAATGGTATGTGTCTTATGTAAGTTGCCAAGCCATAAAATAAACGTGGGTCTCAACTTACCGCAACTGGGGCCCTAGGTAGCCTGAACGCAATAAGTGAGCGCCCACGCTGTGCATGGGCATTTCACTCATCATCCTGCGTTCGTTTTGAAATTTCCTAGGTTTCAGTTACAAGACTCTAAGCGAATGCTTCAAGTAATTTTAATTGAAGAATCGCGATTTATGATTATAAAGTCAAATGTATGAAATTGTACAATATAGTACAAATATGAACTATAAATTTAGAAAATAGTTCTATTTTAGTGCTCATTTATGTACGTTTCTGTGCTTTTCTTTACAGAAATTAAATTTTATCAAAAATTCTGTGCATAAAGGTGAAATTCTAAAGACTGCTGTAAAGGAGTCGGGCATTGGCATAGACACCCTTATGCAAAAGATGCACTATTCTTCACGTAATACCTACTATTACCATACCCGTCAGCCCAACTTGTCGCTACTCATATTGAAAAAGTATGGAAAGGCCATTAACTATGATTTTTCTGCCGATTTGGGTGAGCCAAAGCAGCAATTGGTTTTGGAAGAGGACCCAACCTATTTGGTTACGCCGCAAACATTAGAAGAGGCAGTGAAGCAGCGGGATTTTTATTGGCGGCTTTACATGCATCAGTTGGAGAGTTACCGAAAACTGGAAGACGAATTGAATACACTTAAAAAGGGGGCAAAAAGCTAATTGCTTTTGTGGGGCATACGTTTTATTTGTTCTGTTATACACTCCCATTATTTACATTGTTTTTATTTATAATGCTTTTGTTAGTAGCAACTGCGTTGGCCAGTTTTGCTTGCTGCCTGTAATGGGCAAACTTTGGCAGGTGTCTTAAGCAATGGCAACATATTATAATTTAGTTTTTTATATTTACTTATTCCTGTTAACCACCTACCACTATACTTAACATGCTGTTCCTAGCCACAGGAGCGGGTGTAAGTACTGCGTGTAAATACCCCGTACTTGTTTTTATCAAAAAATGAACTTAGGATACTAAAACCGGTATTGTGATCAACTATGTACTGCTGTTTGTGGGTTCGCATAATATTAACTTCTGTTAGGTTGTAAGGTATTGACTGACTAATGAACATTTTATATACGCTATAGCTAACGGACTTATCCATTTCAATAGGTTATGCTTGCCTGCCTGCGTTTGCGTACATGGAGCTTAACTGTAACCCAATACTACCGGGTTACATATACAAACCGTTTTAGGAGCAAGGTGTTGAAACCCTAATACCGTTAAACCATGTTACAGAAAACCATTAGTATTGTTTTGGCCGATGACCATTGCATTTTTAGGGAAGGCCTGAAAGCCGTTCTTCAGCCGGTGAAGCATATTAAAATACTGGGCGATGCAAAAAATGGTACAGAGCTAATTGCTATTGTAAAGGAGCTGCAACCGGATGTTGTTATTACCGACATTATGATGCCGGAAACAGATGGCATTGAAGCAACCATTCAATTATGTAGGGATGTTCCCGGTGTACGCATATTGGTGTTGTCCATGTTTGGACAGGAAAGCCTAGTGGTCGATATGCTGGATGCAGGGGCCATTGGTTATCTTTTGAAAAATGCCACAAGGGAGGAACTGGTGGCAGCCATTGAAACCATAGAAAGAGGCAAACCCTATTTCTGCAAGGAGATTTCGGACAGGCTTACCCGGTTGGTTTCACGCAACCAGCCTTCTATTTATAAACCCGTTGCCGCCATTCAGCTAAGCGAAAGGGAAAAGGAAATTATGCGATTAATATGCCAGGAACTGTCCAGTAAGGAAATTGGTCATCGGTTCGGTATCAGTAAACGTACTGTTGAAGGGCATAGGGTACGTATCATGGATAAAATTGGGGCCAAAAGCATTGCTGGCATCATTACGTACGCAGTAACAAGGGGCATTTATGTAATTGAGAATGGGGGATAAAATAAAAACGGTCCATCAGGACCGTTTTCAAAGTACATAACCCCCACGGAAAGTACTCTTAAACTAATACAAATGCTTGCTGTTTTCAACGCTATTAGTAGCACGAAAATGCAGTACAAAGTACCTTTACTTACCTGTAAAAACCGTTACCATTTACTCGGTTTTTAGCACAATCCTGTTATAGTATGGGTAGCTGTTTTAACACTTCGGCTTTCTTTCTCCTGCTTATTTCAAAACTGGATCCTGTTTTAAGTTCCACGATGCAGGGAAAATCCTTTGAGTACGACAGTATGCAGTTTGTATTGATAATAACTCCCCTACTTATCCTTATAAAAAACGGCATGGGCTGTAAGTAAAGCTCAAATTCTTTCAGTACCCGAGGGGTTACGAATTTCCGTTTTTCGGCGGTGGTTATTTCTGAATAGTTGTCATTTGCAATGATATGGCTAATGCTTGTCACGTCAACAAAAACAACTTTTTCGCCCACATGCACGGCCACTTTTTTTCCATTTACTGCACCATCCAAAACGGGCAGTAAGTGGGCAATGCTTAATGCACTGTTTTTCTTTTGGGCAACCCTGGACAGGGCCTTGGTTACAGCCGTTTTCAGTTCTTCTATTTCTACTGGTTTCAGCAAATAATCTACCGCATTAAAGCGGAAGGCATGTACGGCATATTTGTCATACCCGGTAACAAAGATTATTTCGAAGCTGATAATGTCCAGTTGCCTTAACAAATCAAGCCCGGTCTGCTCGGGCATTTGCACATCCAGAAAAAGAATGTCGACACTACTTTGTCTTAATACCAGCAATGCCTCGTCTACATTTTTGGCTTCCTTAATAGAAAAGGGTACCGGAACAATTTCGTGTAATAGTTTGTTCAATACGCCCCTACTGGAGGCCTCGTCATCAACAATCAAAATTTCAACGCCTGTTTTATTCATCGGATACGGTTATTTTCATTTCAACAAGTGTTCCTGTTGGCTCCCCGTTTTCTTCAAGGTCAACAATATTCAACTCTGCCAAGCAGTTATCATTCATCGATTGATATGCCTTCAATCTTTCCTTTATCAGCTCGATACCTTTGGAAGTATGTGTTGATAAAGGTTTGCTTGCCGCTGATGCGGCCCTGCCAATGCCATTGTCCTGTATGCGTATTGCAATTACATCTTTTTTTTCCGAAAAGATTGTCAAATTAATTCTACCCACTTTCTTCCCTTTGAACGGAAGTATGCCATGCCACAACGCATTTTCTATAAATGGCTGTATGAGGAGGCTTGGTACGGCAATGGTCAATAAATCGGGGGCTATTTCCGAGTTGAATGTAAATGGGTATTCAATACGCAGTTGGTTCAATTCTATATACAACTTTATCAGGGCCAGCTCTTCTTCCAGAGTTGAAAAGGCAGAGTCTGATTGGTTCAATATCATTCTTATCAGATGCGAAAACTTGTTGAGCGAGTTGTAAGCTTCTATTTTATCCTTTTCAAGAATCAGGTTCTGGATTACATTGATGCTGTTGAATACAAAATGGGGATCCATTTGTGCCTTTAGTGCTGTGAACTTGTATTCGGCAATGGTTTGGCTTACTTTGGTTTTCTCTTTTTCAACAAGTCTTATTTTTTTGATCCTCCATTGTACAAACAAAACAATTGCTGTGGCAATGGCTATGGCTATTGATGCAACGCCCCACCATGTTTGCCAGAATGCAGGTTTTATGGTAAATGAAAATTCTGCAGGGGTTGTGTCTTCTACATTGTCGTCATAAAAGGTCTTGGCTATAAATTTATATTCCCCGGGTGGCAGGTTATCGTAGTCAACCGTGCTGCCGGTAGCTATTTTAAATTCATCATCCCAGCCTTCTAGGCGGTACTTATAAAATGAACCACGTTGTCCCATTTTCTTAAAGGCCAGTGCATCCACATGAAACGAAATACTGTTTTGTTTGTACGAAAAATCAGCAGTATGTGGCAATAGCATCAAGCTGTCGTTAACACTAATGCTGCTGATAATTGTGTTGGGGCTGTTGCTGTACTTTAGATCTGATGGTTGCTTAAATGAACACAGGCCCTTAGAAGTACTTACATAATAGCTTCCCCTAAACTGCACAACATTGTAAATATCACTTGACGATAAGCCATTTGATTTTTCAAAATATTGCTCCCCATATTTTTTGAATGTGCTGTCGCTAAATGTTACTTGAAGCAGGCCCATATTCGTACTCAGGAAAAAAATGTTTGCATCTATTTGCAGCACACTTCTGCAACTGGTGTTTTTTTGCACCAGCGGTATGGCCACCCTAAGGTTAAAATTTTTGTCCAGCACCAATACGGTATCGTTATTGGCAGCAACCCAAATATTATTGTAACTGTCTCTGTATAATTTATTTACATCATGCACCAGTTTGGCGGCCCGGGTTTCTATCTTATCGGCTGGTTTTTTATTTACCGATCTATAAATGCCCTGTTTATTGCCAAACAGAATAACATCGTTTTCCAGTGCAATCGCATGCTTTATTTTAACGGAATTTTCTACTGCTGGAGGACTAACTATGGATTGACTATTTACTGTATAAAATGAAATATTATTATACAGCATGGTTTCATTCCGCAAGGTCTTTATTAAACCCTGGGCCCCCATAAACGTGTTCTTATTATATTGTATTTTTTTTACATTTTTAAACGCCTTATCGAGGTAATAGGCTGTTGTAGCCGTTGTAACTATATATCCATCTTTGGCAGTAATTACATCGGTAACCTTTATATTTCTGTCATTTAGAAGCTGGGTAATTATCGTAGATGTTTTATCAATAATAGCCAATGCTGTTGTGTTGTTATTCAACCAAAGTTTCCCATCTTCTACTTTACAAAAATCAATGCCATGTTGTATATCAAACAATGGCTGTGCAACAGAAACCCCATTGTTGCTGCAATAAAAAACCCCATTCTCAAGAGTTGTAACCCATATACCATGTTCTGCATCCTCAATAATATTACTAACACTTAAGCCGTCTAACAAATGCAGCGGCTTCGTGTTTAGATCGCCATTTTCAAAAAAGAATAACCCATTTTTTTTGCAGCCAACCCAGAGGTTGTTTTTTGAATCGGTATATAGGCTATGTATTTGGGCTGGCAACTGTTTTGACTGTACAACATGGCCTGTACTTGTTATAACAACCACACTGTTTAAAACACTTAAAGCTAGCTGGTTGTTTTTAAGTCTCCCAACAAAACTCTCTGAAAAAAAAGTAGTAACAGGTTCTAGCGGAAGGGATAAGGAATCTGTGTCCGACAAATGCAAAAGCGGCGGGGTCTTGCTTCTTAACCGATGTCGTTCAAGGTTAAAAAAATTGGCTATATAATATTCCTTATCGCTCTTCAAAAGCACTAAGTCCCTATCCCTTTGTAAAGGATCCACTTCCCTTGATAGAAACTTGCCGTCTTTTTCAAAAACCTCAATTGTCTGGTGACGTGCCGAAACATATACTGTATTCGTAGACTTATTGCATTTCAGTTTATAAACAAAGTCAGATAATCGAGTTTTTTCATTGTGAAAATCCAGCTTCGGCAAAACATGCACACTATCATTCAGGATGTAGCCAACATCCCAACTACCTGTTGCAAACCATATCCTCCCTTTATCATCTGCATCCAACGCATATACATCATTAAAAGGCATTCCCTTCTCTGCATTAAACAAAACAAACTCCTTTGAGTTGTATTTAACCAGCCCTGCCTGTGTCGAAATCCAGATATACCCTTTTGCATCCTGGGCAATCCTATAACTCTCGTTGGAGGGGAGCCCCATATCCGTATTTATATTAATGAAATTGAACTCCTGCGTAAAGCCAGAAGTTACAGAAAAGCAAAAAAGCAGTAGTAGTGGGGTCAGGATTCTCATGCTTTGGTAAAATACTACATAAACATAAGCATCCATTTTATAACAAAAACACAATGTGCTAAACTGGTATGGCTGCTTTCATTTTATACCCTCAACCACTCTTATTATATTTGCCGCCATGAATAAACCTGTTATATGTATTGGTGCCGCCTTGGTAGATGAGCTGTACAGTGCCCATCACCCCATGCTCATGGCAACTACCAACGATGCAACCGTGCATAGAAGTGCAGGTGGCGTTGCAAGAAACATTGCCCACCAGCTTGCCCTATTGGGCGTTCCCGTACAGTTGATCAGTGTTTTTGGAAATGATGGCGAGGGCGACTGGCTAAAAACCATTTGTGGATACGTAAACATCCAGTTGGATGCTTCCATTACCAACCACTCGCTTACGGGCAAATACACAGGCATTCTGAATTACGACCGCTCTCTGTTTACCGCTCTGCTTACGAATACTTCGTTGGACAGTATTACACCACAGCACCTGCAACAACACGAAGCCCTTTTGGCATCGGCATTTACTATTATTGCCGACGCAAACATCGATACCGAAACCGTAGCCTGGCTGGCCCATTTCTGTGGCAGAAAACATATTCCCTTTATCATAGAGCCCGTTTCCGTTCCGCCTGCCCAAAAGTTTGCAAAAATGAACCTGCAAGGCGTGCACCTGGTTACACCCAACGAAGATGAATTGCCTGCTATGTGCAGTAACGGCGGAAAGACCATTGAAGAAAACGCACAGGAAATATTAGGTCGTGGCGTGGAAAAAATATGGCTGCACCGTGGCATCAAAGGCTCTATGCTGTTTACCAAAGACCAGACTTATGACCTGGCTGCCCCCGAAGTAACCGACATACGCGACGTTACAGGTGCCGGCGACGGAAGCCTGAGCGGTTGGGTGCTTGCAAAATACCTGGGCATGGATGATGAGGAGAGCCTTAAGGTTGCCCATACACTAAGTGCAGAAATTTTACAGGTAAACGGTGCCATAGCCACACATTTAAACCAGGATAAGCTGTTGTCATTGGTAAGCAAATACTATACATCCAGGAGTTTCTTGTAACAGGCTGTCAAACATAGCTGGGCATTACTGGCCCCGCTAGCCATCGGGGCACCTACCAGCGTTCAATAATGACCAAACTTTGGGATGCCGAGAAGACTAAAGACATCCGTTTGGTAGCAGCTTTATATGCCACTAAAACCAGAATAAGATGAACCCATTTTTACAAATAGCCCCTGAAGTAGCAGCGGCATTGCAACAAAACAAACCTGTTGTTGCGTTAGAAAGTACCATTATTTCGCATGGTATGCCTTACCCAAAAAACGTGGAAACAGCTTTGGCCGTAGAGCAGGTGGTTAGGGACAATGGGGCAGTGCCTGCAACCATTGCCATCATCAATGGCAAATGTTGCGTTGGCCTATCCACACAAGAAATAGAAACATTTGGCAAAGAGGAACATGTTTGGAAAGTAAGCTTAAGAGATATGCCTTATGTTGTTTCTCAAAAGCTATATGGGGCCACAACCGTTGCTGCTACCATGCGTATTGCAAGCATGGCAGGTATAAAGATTTTTGTAACCGGTGGCATTGGCGGTGTGCACCGTGGGGCAGAGAACAGCTTGGACATATCTGCCGACTTAACAGAAATGGGGCAAACAAATGTTGCTGTGGTAAGTGCCGGCGTAAAGTCCATACTGGATATTGGTTTAACGCTCGAATACCTGGAAACCAAAGGCATACCCGTTGTAACCATTGGCCAGGATGCATTCCCTAGTTTTTACTCAAGACAAAGCGGTTTCAATACACCCTTGCGTTTGGATACAGCCAAAGAAATAGCAGCCATGCTGCAAACCAAGTGGCAGTTGGGCCTAGAGGGCTCCGTAATGGTTGCCAACCCCATTGCTGCTGCAGACGAAGTACCGCAACATGAAATGGAACAGCATATTTTACAGGCATTGGCTGCCGCACAAACCGCCGGTATTAAAGGCAAGGAAGTAACCCCATTTTTATTGCAATACATAGCACAGCATACTCAGGGCGAGAGCCTGGATGCCAATATTGCATTGATAAAACACAATGCTAAAGCCGGTGCGGAAATAGCAGTTGCATTGTTTGAATGACTGAGTTTCCATTAAAAACTTTTTGTCCTACGCCTATATAAAAGTTCGGCCCAAGTACAGACCCAGATGGGTGTCCCGCTAGCTAGCGGGGCCAGTAAAGTTGAATGCTTCCACACCGCTGGTAACAAAAATTTATTGAGCCAATAATTCAATTTCTTTCTTCAACTTTACAACAAATAACTACACATGCAAAAGCGGCTTGCCTTGGTATTTGTTACACTTGTTGGTATCCTTTCTTTTTCCTGCTCCACAAACAAAAAGCTTACAAGCAATCCCGAGCCCGTTGAGATAAAGGGCATAAAACTTTTGGGCGAATACAACATACCCCACAACATGAACTTTAAAGGCACTGTTGTTGGTGGTCTTTCGGGCATTGACTATAATGCCAAGAACGATGAGTATTATATAATCTGCGATGACCCATCGGCCCTTAGCCCCGCAAGGTATTATACAGCCAAAATTTATTTGAAGGAAAAAGGTATTGACAGCGTGTCATTTACCAATGTGACTTTTTTATTGAACAAAGAAGGCAAGCAGTACCCGGATATTACGAAAGACAGGATACACTCTGCCGACCTTGAATCGATGCGTTTGAACCCATTAAAGAATGAGCTAGTGTATGGCACAGAAGGGCAGCGACATGCAAAGAAGGATGGTACACTGGAAATACAGCAGCCCACTATTGTTATTATGGACAGGAACGGTGTGTATAAGGACAGTTTTGAACTGCCCGCCAATATGCATTACCAGCCAATTGAAAAGGGCCCAAGGCATAACAGTGTTTTTGAAGGACTTGACTTTACCGATAACTACCGGTACCTGTTTGTAAATGTGGAAGAGCCTTTGTATGAAGATGGTTTAAAAGCTGGTCTTGGTGACTCAACAGCGTGGATACGTTTCATAAAATTTGATACCAAAACAAAAAAGCAGGTGGCACAGTATGCGTATGAAATAGATGCCGTGCCTTTTGCTCCCATACCTGCCGATGCATTCAAAATAAATGGTGTTTCGGATATCATGTCTATTGGCAATAATAAGTTCCTGGTAATTGAGCGTGGCTATTCCAAAGGCAGGAAGCCATCGGACATACGTGTATATATTGCAGATGCAAGCAGTGCGGAAGATATTTCAAACAACCCTTCCATTAAGCAGCACCCGGTACAAAAGCCCATTACCAAGAAGCTGTTGCTGGACTTTAATACACTTGGCCTTTTTGTTGACAATATTGAGGGCGTAACTTTTGGCCCACGTTTGTCCAATGGCCACCGTTCATTGGTTTTTGTAGCCGACAATAATTTTGACACCAATCAAACAACACAGTTCTGGTTATTTGAAGTTGTGGAATAAACCACACCTCGCTGTTTATTGATTACTAAAATGTTAACGCTACTGTTTTTTAAAGCCCTTAATTACGGTTGGGCATGATAAGCTTTTTTTGATGAAACCCTTTACAGTAAAGGGTTTCATTTTTTTTTATACCCGTTTACCATGTTTAAATAGCAAATAACTTGTGTTGAAACGCTACAAACCGCACCGTACTTTTGATTTCAGAAACAACAAAGTATATCTAAAACCCATTCTGGGGTAGTTTTTAAAAGATAGGTTGTTCAGTTACTCTCTTTCGATTTTTCTGCCATATACACACTGCCGATTGTGATGCCCTATAAAAAGTAGGAACCATTTTGAATTAACTTTTAAACATCATAAAATCTATTAGTATGAAAACAGTACAAACAAACATGAACAAACTTGCAGCATTTATTGCTTTGGCAATTTTAGTAACAATGGTTACGCCGGCCATTGCCCGCACTAAAGACAAAAAAGAAACACCAATAGAAGTAAAGTACATTGGTAAAATAAATGAGCAGCCCGTTTTTCAAATTCAATTTGACAATGAAACAGCCGGAGAAATACTGGTTACTTTAAGGGATGAAGACGGCACCGTGCTTTACTCTGAAAGCTTTTCTGGCAAAAGGTTCTCCAAGAAATTCCAGTTCGAAAAAGCCGATATAAGCGATATTCATATTCAAGTGGACCTTGCTTCTAAGAAGAAAAACGAATCGCAAGTGTTTAGGGTAAACCAAAGCACAAGATTGGTTGATGAAGTTGTTGTTAGTAAATTGAAATAGTCAGTAAGTATCGTTTTAAATCAGTTGTTGTAAAAAACGGCTCACAAAAATGTGAGCCGTTTTTTTATATAGCAATGTGTCTGTAAGGTTTACGATAAGTTGAAACGTCAACCAGTTCATTACATTTTGGGATCATCTGCACTTGGCCCATAACTGCCGGGTATCGGAATATTCAATAACCTTAAGAAAACACCCAGTTGTGCCCGGTGATGCGTTGTTTGGTTATAGCATGTGCGTACAAATTCGTGTCTGGGCGTGGCACTATAAATCTGCTCAGCATTTCTTAATGTCCAAATGGGCAGTAAATCCTCTTCTGTTGCCTTTTCCAATGCAGCTTTTCCTTCGGCGTATGATTTTTCGAATAAGGCCAGTAAGTCCGTTGTGTTTTCAACAATCTCGGGCTCGTAGGGTATGGTAGCAAAATCGAGTTCTGTTGTGGTAAGCACCATTGCAACCCAGCTTGGTAGTTCTGCAATATGTGTTGTCAACTGGCAAATGCTCATACTTTTTTCATGTGGCCTCCAATCGTATTTGTCGTTTGGTACAATGGCCAGCATTTTCCTGGTAATGGCCGCTTCTTGCTCCAGCTCCTTTAATAGAATAGGAATCAGTTTCATAAATATTTGTTTTTGATGATAGGGCAAAGAAAAAAACAGCAACTGACAACCCTATGGCAGTGTACTTTTTTACAATGCAAAATTTTATGCAACCATGTTGGGGAATGCTTTTGGGAAACTGCGTTGACTTAATAACTTACAGGCAACTGCTTCATGTAGTCGTTAAGCTCTATATGAATTGGTTGGGTGAAAGCTTGCTCTGTGTTTTTTATTTGTATAAGACGTGGCACTTTAAAATCGCGGTAATCTTTCCTTAAATGGCACCAGGCAATAACATGCCAGCTAAATGCATAGAATATTAGGCCTATGGGTTCCACTTCTCTTTTGCTAACCTCTTCTTTATTGTTTTTATATTCAATAATGATAATGGTTTTGGCCGATATGGCTGTTTGCAAAATAGACAGGAATTCAAAATCCTGTTTCAGCCTTTCGGGTATCTGTAGTTTGATGTTGTTGGTAAGATGCTCCACTTTTTCTTTTTCAGAAGAACGCAGCACAGCTTTTACCTTATTGAGTGCAGAGGCATAATGTGTCTGTATGGATTTGTCTGCAAAGCCGTGCACAATGGCTTCCATCAACAAAAAGGCATTGGCTTCTTCTGCCGTAAAGGCAATGGGCGGAAGAAAATATCCCTGCACAATAAAATAGCCTTTGTGCTGTTCAAAACTTATGGGAATGCCTTGCTCGCAAAGGGCTTTAATGTCGCGGTAAACGGTCCTTACACTCATGTCAAACTTATCGGCAATCTTTTCTGCTGTTACATATTTCTTGGATTGTAACAGGGTCAATATCCCGAAGAGTCTGTCAATGCGGTTCATGTGTTGTTGGTTGGTCTTAAAGCGGTTAATCCGTTACCTGAAAAGTTAGGCTTTGCTTATGCCTGTAAATTACGTTGCTGCCGTTCTGAACAGCAGGCTTCCATCGTGGGCTTGCTGTCAATACCCTGATGCTTTCCATATCTGTAGACCATTCGCAGGATTGTTCAATAAAAATATCTGACAGGTAGCCTTGCTTATTGATACTGAAAAGCACAATGACTGTGCCCTTGTAAGATTTATTTTTATACAGGTTCAGGAAACGGTCAGGTGTTTTTAAGTTTGTTGACAGGTACTTAGTCCAACCGCTTATGCCCCCTTCAAATTCTGCAGGAACCTGTACAACAGTAAATGTTTTTTCTTTCTTTTCCGAAGTCGTGTCTTTAGGCTTGGGGGCCTTGGACTCCAAATCTTCTGTTATACCATTTGCGTAGGTTTTTTTCTTTGCTATAAAGTCGGTCTTTTCCATCAACTTACCCTTTCTGTATTTCTCTTCTATAACCACTTTGCCCTTTGCATCTTTGTAGAACCAGGTACTGTCCTTTCTGCCTGCTGATACCCAGCCAATGGAATCTACCGTTCCCTTGGCATTGTAATAGGCAAACTTGCCGTTGGGTATCTCCATATCCTTGTCTTTATAGGTTTCCCATTTTACCATCGGGCCCGTTTTTGTGTAGTACCTGCTTGTATAGACACTGTCGTTTTCTTTTACTTGGTGCATAAAATAAAAGGCCGATTCAAAAGTTTTGGCGGGGCTCCAGTCTTCGTTAAACACATAAAAGTTTTCAACGTCTTTTTGGCCATACACAGTCATGCATAAAGCAGAACAAAAAATCAAACATAAAAAGCGGATCATAAATAGTTTATTAGTTTGGGTTGAAGGTGTACAATAAAAATCAACGTGTCAGGTTGTTGCTTCCTTGGGTTGTCGTTTGCTACCGGAATATAATTCGTATTCCAGTAACCTGCAATCAATGGTACTGTTGTAAAATTCAATTCTACGTTTGGCCTTTAGGCCTATTTTTTTTGCCAGGTCAAGGTTGCCTGTAAATACATAACCAAAATAGCCCCCGCATTTCTGTTTCATGAAATCGCCAATACGGGCATAGGTTTCTTCCAGTTCCGTTTCGTCGCCAAGGCGTTCGCCATATTCGGGGTTTACCATCATTATGCCTGCGGCATCCTGTGGCACATTGGTCAAAGCAAAATCGCACACTGCAAAATCAATCATGCTTTCCACTCCTGCTGCTATGGCATTCTTCCTCGCATTCTCAATGGCTTTGGGGCTTAGGTCTGTTGCAATAATTTTTAGGTTGGCCACTGTTTTTATTTGTTGTTGCAGTAATGCCTTTTCCTGTTCATATACCGTATCGTCGTAACCCATCAGATGCATAAACGCATAATTGGCCCTGTATAAACCAGGCGTTCTGTTGGTGGCCATTAGTGCAGCTTCTATAGCCAAGGTACCCGAGCCACACATGGGGTTTATAAAGGGTGAGGTCTTGTTCCACCTTGTTGCATAAATGGTTGCAGCAGCCAAGCCTTCCAGCATGGGGGCAAGGCCGGGAATCTTCCTATATCCATGTTTGGCCAGGGATTCGCCCGAAGTATCAATAAAAACTTCCGCATCCTCGTTTTTCCAGAACAGGTTAATTACCGTACCGGTCAGATCAGAACCCGTTGACGGTCTTGAACCCCTTTTTTCACGTAGCCTGTCCACAATGGCATCTTTAAGCCTAAGGTTGGCAAACATGCTATTATTAATGGTTGGGTTGTTTACATTGCTGGTAATGGTAAAGTAGCCAGGTTTGGGTAAGATATGTTCCCATGGGTAAGATACCATGTGCTGGTAAATACTGTCTGCATCCCTTGCCTGGAAAGCCTGCAAGCTATACAGTACCTGGCTTGCACAACGCAGGTTCAGGTTTAGTTTAATGCAATCGTTAATGGTGGCATTAATACGTACACCCGTTACAAAACGGTCCTTGATTGTAAAGCCCAGGCTTTTTACTTCTTCTTCCAAATAGGGGGCCAGCAGTTTATGGCAGGTAACAATAACGGCAGCAGGTGTAGTATATAAACTCATATTGGCCAAAGGTAAAAATTAAAAAGGCCTGTAGAAACAATAATCTATTATATGCTTATTCTTTTCTCTTTACTATCAGGTACCAATTATTCTCCAAGGGCAAATAGCCATAATCGTAGCAGAAAAAATAGGTCTGTTCCTTCTGGTTTTTATAGGTATGTGTATGGTACTTGAAAACGAAACCACTCTGTAGCAATTTTTCATGCGTTGCCTTCGACATCTTCTCGGTTTCGGGCAAAAGGGCTTCCAGAATTTTACGGTTTTTCAATAAAGCATTGTTGATGTTCCTCACATAGGCACTATGGTTTGCTTTCGCCTTCTGGCTATTGTTGTAATTGTTGCGGCAATAATCGTCGCAGAATTTTTGGTAACTATAGCTAAAATGGGCGAGAGCCGATAAAACCGACAATGTGTCAATTAAGTGTTTGAGAAAGTAAAGAAGTGAGAGGTAATCTTACTGGGCTGCATCATCTTTCCAGTCCAGTACAAATCTGTTTGTGGCCCGTAACGTGTTAGTTACCATTGTGGCCAACAGGTAGGCTACCAAAAACTGGAACAGCCTTAATACTAAAGTAACTGTTCCTACAGCTTTTATATGACCGAATGCAAACCCTGTAACAGATTCAATCCAAAAATCAGTCATGAACAGATGGTCATCGGGATGTTCCCTACTGGTCAATTGACTGTATGCTCTTTGATTGTTTTTGATAAATACATCCTTGACTGTCACAGCATCTACAATATCTGTCTTCCCAATTTCTTTGCCATCTGCTAAGTGCACTATCATAACATCGTATCCGTCGTGAGGATGCTGAGGGTGTTTGCTCCCAACGAAACCGCCATTAAGCACGTACTTTCCAACAACAACAATAGCACCGCTTTTGACTTTCTGTGTTTCAACATTGAGGGCACTATCACTGCCCGAATTCAGTATTTCTTTTGCTATGGTCGTATCCATGATTCCCCTGAACCCACTAGTATCAATGTCATAGGTTTTTGATTTTGCATTAAGGTATTCCTTTGAAAATTCGTAATTGCCTTTATTGTGTTTATAAATGCCTTAGTAGGCAAAAGGGAAACCATAAAAGAAAAGCAACCATAGGATTGCAAAAGTGAAAGTATTTTTTACTTCCTTTCTGAGCACGATGGCCATAAAAAAAATTGCAGCGACAGAAGTTATTGAATTAATTATAATCCCTGTTGTCGATTTTGCGATGAATCCCAAAAATGGTATCAATGAAAACAAGAGAATAAATAGCGTAAGATATGCAAGTCTGATTTTGCCGTTTCTTCTGATTTCGAGGATTTTTACTTCAGTTGGGTTATTGCTGTCCATATGCTAAAATTACTAAAGAGTGTTTAGCTAACGACAAAACAGCCCACCCTTGACCTACAAAATGGTGTTGCCCCGCTCGTCACGGTAAAGCGTCTGCACCATTGTTCTGAAATACTCTGCTGCTTCCTCACTATTGAACACACCCAAGATTACATTGTTGGATTCTATCGAGTACTGGAAACACATCATGGCATCTATGCATGCATCCTTCAAAGATAAAATCCTGTATCGGTTCTCTGGTATGTTGCCTTCGAGTGCATAAAGGTTGCTGCCCATAACCATCTGGCTGGCACCGTTCATCGAATTCCTTATTATATCGTTTGCATCCATGCCTAAAGCAATGTTTAGTTTATGATGTTGCCGTTTGCGTCCTTTATCATTGTCCTTATATAGATACCGTACTCCTCTGCGGCATCCCTGCTGTTGAAGATTCCTAGCATGACGCTGTCGTGGAGGCTGTTAGTGGCAAAGTGGACAATGTTCGCCGTGTAGAACTCCTGAATAGGGGTGATTTTGAGTTCGTTGAGCTTCACGTTGCCTTCAAGTACGAAAAGGTCATCGCCAGACACAACCCCGCCACCTGTATCAAATGCCTGTCTTATCAAATCGTTTGTGTCCATTCCTTCAATTTGAAACAAAAATAATATATGGTGTTGATGTATTTTACCAGTCAGGGTTGTAAGATACGGACCGTAAATTGCCTTGGTTGAAATTTAGGAATAGATTGCAGCTGTCAAATTTTTTCAACTCATCATATTCTTATCCAATCCTTAACGTGTGGATAAAATAACTTGTTTTACTACGGAACAATTTTAGTTCTTTTTATTTTATCGAAAAGCATTAAAAATCAAACTCTCTTTTGCATCTCAAAAAGATGCATAATTAATTGATTTTAAATACATTGTTTAAAAAACACTTATTCGCGTCTGTTATATAAACCATTCTAGTATTACTACTTTTTTTTGACCTGATACGACAAAATGGGGATAACTTATCCACACAAAATGTGGAGGTTTGAGGATAATCACATTATATTTGCACTGCTCATCTTACCAATCATAGGAAGAAGGAGTTTCGAGGCTCGATACATCAAGATATGTACCGAGCCTTGCGTTTTTAATAAACAGCTTCTAATTTTTTCTTTAGTCTTTTATCCATTCCTTTTTGCCCTTCTGGTTTATTCAAGTAATATGCTGTCAATAAATAGTAATCTGTTCCGCTTCGATGGGGCTCCAAAACCACAACATACTTTTCGGTAGTGTTATAGAGATATGTTCGTTTTACATCCATCCTTTTTCGCTTATCTCTCTCGACAACGCTAAATATTTGAACTGTACCTACTTCTATTGCATCATTTATATGCAATTTTATCCAATGAAGCCTTCTAGACCTATCCATTTCGAAAATCCTTTTGTCAAACATCTTACCAGTACTTTCATCTAGTTCTGGGATATTTTCAGAAGTTAAATGTTTGAATAAAATAGGCACATTAGGCATCTCCCCTTTAATCGGCCTGATTCTTTTATTATTTAGATATAATTCGGAATCCTCTATATCCCTTTTAAAAATATTTTTTAAGGATGTTGTTCTTTGCGGCTCTGTCATGTGGGCTAGCTCAAGCAATTCTGGATATTTTTTTAATAGATTTAACGGCATATGATTATTTTAAATCAATAAAAAAGAGGTTAAATTTTTCATTATTAAATGACGAAGAGCGGTCCAAGTTGCTATGACTATGTGACTTTATTTTTTCAATAATCTTATTCTTGGCTATCACCTTGTCAAAACCACGCAAGTAATAACTTAATGCACCTGTTATTAAGTCTGTTAATTGCATTAGTTGACTTTCGTGTGAACGAATATTTTGTAACGTCCTAACTCTTAAATACTGTTTATTCAAATACTCTTTTAACCCGTTAACTTTTTTTGCACTATTTGAATCTTTAATATCTAAATAGATATTATAGTTATACTCTGGAGAAATTTTTTTGTTTAATAGTTGAAAATACATTTTGTAATAGAAGTCATCATGGCTTTGATGAAAAGCCTCATGTTTAAGTTTACATTTTTCTATTACAATTGCACGATATTGTAGGTCTGTAGCAAAGAAATATTCAATCAAAGACGTATAAAATAAATGGTTGAACCTTGACAACCTGCTCCATTTTACTTCAGCATGTACATTATGCTTTTCTTTTAGTTTTCTAATATTCTCATGGTGTAGCTTAACCTGATTATAAGCACAGCTTACATACCCAATTAACATATATGGTGTACCATCCTTCTCCAAATGGCAACTTTCATCACAATAAAGATTAAATGTTTTATTAAGTGCTTGTTTCATACGGTAGATTTACCAGTAAATTTATGACAATGCAGATAATAATAACTTAATGAGAGAAAGCAGTAGTTTTTAAAACTGTAAGTTTTCCAATTCATCATCAAAAGTACCATCACCCCATCCCATCCTCTTAGGGCTTATCATATCGTTTATACCGAACTCCTTACCAAGCATTTCCAGATATTTTAAAGTTGCGTCTTCCATTTCCTGCATGCTTTTTTTCTTGGGCATCGGCAGTGCTTTCTTCTTACGCTTCAGTTCGCCGACTTTCTTTCGGACTAGGTTCTTTTCAATCTTCGGGCTATTGATTAAAGTGCTGTACAGCAATCTCCTGTCATTGCTATTCTGTACTGTCAAGGTGAATTTCTCGGAACCGCTGTCCTGCCTGTTGTTGTAGCGGTAGGTGAACTCGGTAGTGTACCTGTGCACATGCTGCGGGGACACAAACTGGTATACGCCTACGATACCTTTTTTGAGCGTGCTCCACAGGTTTTCAATATTGTTGGTATGGTAGTGACGGTCAGTCCTGTAACTTCCCTTTTCATGTTTTACGGTAACGTGTTGGAATGTCTCATTAAGGCCAGTATATGAATTAAGCGAGTCCGTGATAACTACCGAACCTTGCTCGACACGCTCCTGTATAATAGGTTGCAGTATTTCGGCCTTGGCATTCGGCACAATGAATGTCATGGCCCTGCCACCCCTTTCAACCAGACCAAGTACGGTCATCTTTTCATCATCACCCTTGGTATAGTCATATTTCTTGTTCTGGTGCCTGTTGCCGTTTTTTCCACCAACATATGTTTCGTCCGCCTCAATAATTCCACTAAGCATATGCGGTGCAGTTTCCCTGAACATCTCACGGATGCGATGGTTGACGAACCAAGCCGTTTTCTGTGAAATGCCCAACTGCACACTCAACTGTATGCTGCTTATCCCTTTTTTGCTAGTTGTAAGAATGAATATCGCAGCGTACCATGTACGCAACGGGATTTTTGATGACTCGAAAATCGTTCCTGTTGTTGCGGAAAACTTCTTGGTGCATGCCTTGTCCGCACAACGGTATTCTGGTACATCTTTTTTGGATGGCTTTGTGCTACGGCTTTTGGTCGTGTATACTTTTGTCGAGCCGCAGTGTGGGCAGACAGGCTGACCGTCTTTCCATATCTGTTTGGCAAGGAACTCTATACAGGTTTTCTCTTCTTTGAAGTAGTCATTGAGCTCTATAAGGCTCTTGAATTCGGTAACCATTTTGGTCTCAAATTGATAGTACTAAATTATTTATTCCGCCCATTATCCACCTAAAATCAAATCATATAAAATTGTTAATCGTAAGTGTTTTCATGACCCGAGCCATCCAAGCAGGAAACGGGACCCATAGGCTGGAAATAGGGAACGATGCTTGGTGTTCCCATACCGTAAAAGTATTTCGGCATGGATACAATACCACTAAACATTGGGTATACTCGTTGGAATACTCGCCAATACTCGTAAATACTCGTTAAGAGAACACCCCTACGGTTTTCAGCATCTTTTCAATAAATTGGCGTAACTCAAGGTAGTGTGAGGCCTTGCGGGTATTTATTTTATAAATCAAATCATTCAGGAAATTGGCACTCACTTTTTTTCCAATATCCTCGTGGAAATAGAATAATTGCTGGGCTTTTACATAGACACCTTTGCCAGATGATGGCTTGATTATAGGTGGTTCATGGTTGTAAAGGCAATGCAGCATATATGCCAAATATTCTGGGTTGCCATGCCATCTTGTTGGCGTTCCGTTATTTATGGTATCAAGAAACGAATCCTGCTTGTCAGTAAAATTCAGTTGATGCAGTTTCATTGATAGCAGTTGCAGTGCCCCTTTTTTGCCCAACCAAAGAAGTTTTGTATCCGTTGCTTTTTTGCCTTCTTGCGGTTCCCTTGTCTTCTTTGTCTTTTCGGGTACAGCAGGCTCTTGTGTAGGCACCACTTGAATCTGCTTCATTTTTTTCTTGATGAAAGCTGTGTAGGTTTTTGCCAGATGCTTATGCTGTGGGTTGAGGAAGGCAAATGCATCCATTTTATCCTGTGCTGTCTTCAGAATTTGCATCTTCTCCCAATCGGGTATGTCATCGGAATTAAACAGGGAAACCAATTGAACTTTATCAAAGTGTGTAATAAGTTCAATATGGTAGGGGGTCCTGTATTCGGGATAGTCTGTAAATAGTTTATGGGTCTTTTGCTGGAAAATATTTAAGGCCTCCAAATGCAGGTCCTTGAATCTCTCTATCCCTACAAGACTTGGTTCGACATAAAACACGCATGCCATTCTTTCAAGAAAGGAAGGGTCAACAGTTGGGAACATTTCGAAGACATCCTTTTTTATCAGTGCATTGTAGTCATCAATGTCTTCCAGCTTAAGGGGCTTGTACATCAAGTATTACATTTCCATAAAAATAGGGAAGCCGTTTTCAAATAAAAAATAAAAAGCCCTACCACGAAGCAGGGGCGATAAGGGTCATACGTCAAACATGGACAAAATAAACATTATATATTTATATAACATCTATTTACAGTTATCTTATGAACTATTGTCCATTTTGCTCATCGTTCACCAATTGAGGGATAAGCATTAATTTTACACAGCAACACTTCATTTTCATGGCAAAAAATATCAAAAAGGCAAAGCCAAAAAAGCCTCGTGAGGAGAACTACGAGGCGAAGCTTTCATTGAATGCAACATTTGAAGAAGTGTTCCAAGTTGTGAAAAAACATAAAGAAGAAAAGAAAAAAAATATTTCTTAAAATATAAAATCTATAGAGCAATCCACATTAAGTAGCTCATTGAGTTTATAGCCGTTAAGAGCAATGTTTCCTATTTCTAATTCAGAAAGTATAAAGTAATCTTCTATAGAAATTTCGTGCCCTGCATTCCTTGCAAAAAAATCAATAAGTTCGTTCAAAATAAAAGTTAGGTAATATCTTAAATTTGATGCTATGTGTTCATTGTTTGTATTAGTAGCAGCATCATGAATAATTTCATTACGTAACCTGTAAATCCTTGTAAAATGCACTTCAAGGTTTTTCTTGTGTTTTTCTAAATAATCTGTTGCATTGGGTTCCCCTTTTTTTGGGAAAAACCATTTGGATAGTTTTGATGCTCTGTAAGCTAGCAATGGATACTCTCCTGATAGGTTATCACTAATCTCCTTATAAAATGTTGAATCAGCTAAACAGGTATTATCCGATGGAGTATAGGACTTGATTGATAATTGACTATTTTTGCTTATGCGTTCAAAATCCTTTTTAAAACTATAAGTATTTCTTTTTACATAAGCCAATAGGTCTGCATTTATAAAATGCTCTTTAATCCTATTAATTGTACTCTGACTTTCGTAGTTTGAGAAAAGATATTCTAAGCCTATCCAGTAGTTTATAAACTTATGCTCCACTTCGGTTGATTGGTTACCCAGCCTTAGGTAACGGATTGCTGATTTTATCTTTTCTTTTGTTTCCCTTTGAACTTCTGAACTATTTAATATTGACGGTAGTTTCTTGGTGAACTCCCAATAATGTACTTTCTCTACTTTATATTTTCCATCTAACATGTTTACGTTATTTTGAAATCCAGCTTTGTCTGGAAATCTAGTATCAATAACTAAAACCCTTGTATGTATCAGCAAAACTTCGTCTGCAAGACCGAGATTTATTACATCAAGATATTCAGAAAGAATACTTCTCGCTTTTTTTAAAGCTGCTAGATAGTCCTTAGCCTCAATCTTACACTTTATGAACTTTCTTCCTTTAGCAGGGATATTAAATACATTGAGTTCTGCCTCGTTCTTTTTTGTTAGTACAACTCCATCAACAGTATCAGACAACTCAATTTCATCGCTCTTAATTACAGAGATGCTATCATATACTTTTTGCGTTGTATCAATTCTAAAAACTATTTCGTAATCACTAGGAGCTGATAAAATTCTTTTTTTAAACACTTCGAATTGTTGCTCAAATGATGCCCCTGTTTTTTGTGAATCAAAAAAAATTCCATACACGAGCTTAAATAAAAAACTTTTTGAAAACCCGTTATTAATTAATTCCGTTATTAAGCTATTTAAAGTCTGATCAATAGCTTCCAATTTTTCTAATGTTGTATCATTTCCTGCTATTAAGCTAGCTAACCCATTTATAATATTTTCAAGATAATTTGAGTTTTCAGTTAACAAAACATCTATTGCAGAAACAACCCTTTTATACGCACTTTCATCTATTTCTTCAAGTAATTTTTTTAAATATTTGTTTGATATAGAATTAAATTCTAAATAATTTGGATGGGATTCCAATAAAGTAATCGCCTCATTGATAATTGCGTTTTTTTTATCTTTTGCTTTTATTGTGTGAAAATGCTTTATGCGTCCAATTTTGAACTCATTGAGACAATACTTTAATTCTTCAAAAATAGATTTTGAATTATTCAGCCTTACCCTATAGGAATCAATGCTCCTCAAATGAAGTAGTTCTACTGATTTTTCAATAAAAAACTTCTGACAAACTGTTAATTCTGAATTTTTATGATTTATTATTTGCATAAACTATTATATAATCATATTTTTGTGGTAATAAAATAATTAATTAAAGATAAAAAAGGAAGCTAGGTTGAATTGGAACTGGATATAATTCCGCAGTTCATCGCTACTTCCTTAGATATTAGGAGCCTTTCTATAAGGCTCCTTTTTATTTTATAAACACATGCAACGCAACTTTATAAAGCAAATCTTTAGTTCAGTAGTTGAATTATATTGTAAAGTATTTTTGTTCATTGGTTAAGGGTTTTGTTTAATTGTTTCTCATTCAGAAAGAGTAGCCATAATTATGCTATTTTTGAAAAATAGCATAGCAGCCAGCAATAGTTAAGACCGCTTTTGGACGGATTGAAGTTTAAACAAGCCACTAAAATATTTATTTGAACTAATATGTACATACGTATAACTACGTAATTATTTAAGAATACCAAACATGTACCCAAGTACGTCTGCAACATTAGTATTTATCTTAAAAATATAGACATACTTAGAGCTCGATTTTGCACCACCAACACCATGGAAATCCTGCATTCCCAATAGATGGAAGTGCCGCTCTATAGCTGCCGCACAAGCTTTGGTTCCAGCATCCCAGTAGTTGAAATAGAATGCAGGAGTGCCCTTGCCACGCCTGTGCTGTGCAATCCTTATTTGTGGGTCACACGTTATCCCTATATACCAATTCTGGTAGTTCGACCACAATAACGAACGCACGTTTTTTGGATTTATGTAGTTTTCTATTGCCTTGATTATTGTTTTATTTGTTGCCCTTTGTATGTTAACCAATTCCTATCTGTTGTATAAAAAAATAACCACCCCGCCCATGATGGCAAAAGGTGGTTAGCGTTATGTTTCTTATTGTCGTCTGTTCAGTATTTCCAGTTGCCCAGTAGTTCCTTTAATTCTATGTAATCAGTTTGAAGTCGGTGGTTTGCATGTTGAGCCGTTGCTTGCAAGCCAAGCCACACATTCCTTATATGTATCACCCTGTGCGACCTGCTTATGTGCTCTTACCATGTTCGCATTGCTTCCAGTCAGTTTTGTTTCGTCCTGACCCAGACGAAGCTTGATAATTGCCATTGCACACCTCAACGGTACACAGTAGCCCCTTTCGGCAGACTTCTCAGCTCTAGCGAGGGCGAATTCGAATGCTGTCTTCCATAGGGCGACCTTGTCGTTCCCCGCTGTTGCATATGAATGCATCAACCCTTCCATGACAAAAAAATCATAGACGAACCTGCCTTCCTGCCGTGCATCGACTTTGGTCTCAAAAAATGACAAGTCAAAAAAGATAGTGCCGCCACCGCTTTTGCTTGCACTGCAAACTAGTTTGTGCCCGTCCCTGTAACCGAACTGAACCTGTTTGATGAGGGAGTCGGTTGCTACCGCATGCTTGTAAATCATATAGAACCTAGGGAATGTTTCTGATAGATATTTGTCAACTTCGGAAGGTGCAATCAATGAGGATGTGTCAGCTTTGAACGATGCCTCCTTTGTGGCACTGCTTGCGTAAGTCGGTGTACGGTTCACCACCTTGGTCTTGCTGGACACGATGGAAACTTTTGATGCTTTGCCGTCAAGGTAATCTGTGCCTTCGTCAATAATCCTGTTTGCATGTTTGCTTACAGTGCTTGCCAGTTGCTCCTTGGCTTTGTCAAGCAGGTCTTTGAAAAGTTGGGCATGTGAGGTTGTTGCCGCCAGCAGCAGCAGAGGGAAAAAGAGCCTTTTCATATATGGTTTTGTTGTTTGTTGCCGCAGCCCCTTTCGGCAGTTTAGGGAATAAAAAAAGCGTGGGACATCAGCCACGCATCCGAAAGAAAGGTACTGGGAAGAACCTGCAATCCAGAACGTACCGATACCCACGCCGTAGCGTGAGCGGTCAGACGTACTTCTGTGATTGCTAAAGAAATTTCCCAGTTTCTTCTTTACAGAAAGTAGCTTATCGCTAACAATATTTTACAACCTAAAAATAATGAAACCATTGCATGTGTGCAAGAGGATTCATTACCTCATATACCTGTCAAAACAAATGTGATGGTTACATAGCAACATATGAGCCAGTTTTGTTAAGTCTCAAAACAATTTTAAAGGAATTGCCTGTTTCCAAAAAGTCAAAGGGTGGACGTACAATCAGTTTATTGAAATGACCTTCCTTACCCTGTCTTTCTGCTTCGGCTTTCAGTTCTACAAGCAAATCCGAATTGAACACATGCCCTTTAGAATGCAATGGAAGGGATACGAATTGCATCACGCAAACATTTGTATCCTTAAGCCTATTGGTAAATAGGTCTGAGCTGTTTACGGCACAGACATTTATATAGCCCGTTTCCTTTTTAGGCACTTCTGCTGCATATATGCTTTCGAGCATTATCTCTGTGAAGAAGCCACCATGTACTGGCATTTCGAATTTTGGGTTTCCCTTATCGATTGTTATTTTCTGTATCATTTGAGCAATGCTTTTGATATAGCACTATCCCAAATGTGGTTAAATTCAAGCTACGTAAATGCCAATGTGAACAAAAAATCTTGAAATAAATCCAGTAATACTACTTCAATAATCAAGAGATATTACTATATCGGCTGTAGCACCTTACATGTATTTTACATTCTTAGTTTCCCTAGGGTTTAGGTTAATTAGAATAATTGCCTCTATGTCTATGGAGGCAATCTTTTTGAGCAGCTATAGGTAATTTTAAGTTACATTGATTATTGTTTACCATAAAGCAAACCAGTATCCATACCATGCCAGAAACATATATTATTCAAAGTCCGACAAGAATAAATTTGAAAAAAACTAAAGAAATTTATGACTAAATTTAAAGTGACCTTACATGGTAAAGAATACAACTGCGAAAGAGAGATAGAGGGTAAAATAGTTTTAAAACAAACAATATCTGTAAGTGGGTTCGGAATAGAAGCCGATGACAAGCTCTACAGCAATGATTCAAGATACACCCCTTTGAGTTTAATGGAACCAAGAGCAAAATCCATTGCAAGGTCAATCATAAATGCAAAGCTTAAAAAAGTAAAATCGGTATCGCTTGAACTAAATAAGGAAATTGAAATTCCAGAAGCCCCAAATAATAGCATACTGTTCTTTAGGCTAGAAACAGAAACGGGACAAGATGCTTCAGCATACATAATTGATGTTTCTTGGCAATACGCAGATGGTCTAATAAGACAATTCCAATTAAACTCTAGTATTAATCGAGATACAAAAACTAAAACCAATATTGGGCATATTTTAGAAGTAAGTGGAAAAGCGGACAATTTAATTATTAACCCTTTTCAGATAGCTTCCAACGATAAATTATTTATAAGGCTTAAGCCTATGGGAGGCAGGAGCGTCGAGCCAGATAAAATAGCAGTACTTAGCTATCAAGTATTTTACATTAATGAGTAATACAGCTCACCAGTTTTTGGATTTGAAGTCTTTATAAAAAGACCGAATTCAAATCGGTCTTCCAAAATCAAAGCAACAAGGTCTTTATCAATTTTAAAATCTGGAGGAACCAATGGTTCCATCCTTGTTATAACTTCTGGTATCGAAATGCACATGTCTTTCCCTACTATCCTCACGAATCCTATGCGGTCTTCAAAAACCTTTTCTGGATTCCTTTTCCGTTCTTGAAAAAGACGCAAAAACACAAGGTCTATATAAGTACATGTTCTTAATTGAATTCCTATTTCTTCCTGCATTTTTGTCGGTTTTATCGGCTCTCGCCCATTTTAGCTATAGTTACCGAATTTTTTATCTACACGGCCCTTTAAAACCTTGCCACACAATAAGCAGTTCTTGGTTTCGGCTGCCATCATAATAAAAATTTTACAAATACAAGTTAAGGAAGTTTATCCGTGTGCAAACACTTATATGCGTTTAATATCGCAAGTAAACGGGTAAAAACCGACTGTGTTTTTTGGACCACACCAGTTTTGCATTGTCAGACCATCGATAAGACGTTACCGTACTGTTCTGATTGGAATAAATTAATAACCGGCTTTACCTTTTCTTGTAAAAGGATGGCCAAAAATTTTAAACTGATGTACTCATTAAAAAACAAGGTCCAATTAATTGGTAACCTGGGCAATGCCCCAGAAATCAAGGTATTGGATAGCGGCAAAAAAATGGCAAGGTTCAGTGTGGCTACCAACGAAAGCTACCGTAATGCCCAGGGCGAAAAAATTACCGATACGCAATGGCATACCCTAGTGGCATGGGGCAAAGTAGCGGATATTGTGGAAAAGTACCTGTTGAAAGGAAGCGAAGTGGCCATTGAAGGCAAATTGATTAACCGCAGCTACAACGATAAAGAAGGCAACAAGAAATATGTTATCGAAGTACAGGTAAACGAATTATTGATGCTGGACGAAAAGCCAAAATCTTAGATTAGCCTAAAAGACTGATGCAGCGGAGTAGCAATCCGATTGCTTCCGTTGCATCCTTTTCTTTATGGAATTGTGCATGATAAACAAGGTACAGGCTTTGTTATCGATGCCCCATCATTATCTTTATCGTTCATGGCTACCGATACTACAAATACCAATTTTCAGCTTGCGGCAGATTTTATCAATTACACACACCGTTCCGTTTTTCTTACGGGCAAAGCAGGTACGGGCAAAACAACTTTCCTGAAATATATCAGGGAGCATTCGGTAAAGGAAACAGCCGTTGTGGCTCCCACGGGCGTTGCGGCCATTAATGCCGGCGGGGCTACCATCCATTCCTTTTTCCAATTGCCATTTACGCCCTATGTTCCGGAAACCAAGGGTTTTGCCAATGAGCAAACTGTTGACAAGCACCATTTGCTTGGCCGTATAAAAATGAATACGGAACGCCGCAAGGTTTTGCAGCAACTGGAACTGTTGATTATTGATGAGATAAGCATGGTGCGTGCAGATGTGTTGGATGCCATTGATGCAGTTTTGCGGCATTTTCGCAATAGGCATCACGAGCCATTTGGTGGCGTACAGGTTCTGTTGATTGGCGATATGTTTCAATTGCCGCCTGTTGTGCCTGATGAGGAATGGACAATACTGTCGCAATATTATGGCAGCCCCTATTTTTTTAGTAGCAGGGTCATGGGGCAGCAACCTGCAGCTTATGTTGAACTGGATAAAATTTACCGGCAGCGTGACCAGCATTTTATTGATGTGCTGAACATGGTTCGCAACAATACAATGGACGAAGCAGGCCTGCACATATTACACGAAAAATATGACCCTGGTTTTGAACCAGGTAAGGATGATGGTTATATAACGCTTACCACGCATAATTATAAGGCAGATGCCATCAACTCGAATGAGCTGGCGAACCTCACAGGCAAACCGTTTTCTTTTAAAGCAATTGTAGAAGGCGATTTCAGTGAAAAAGCCTACCCGGCAGACGGTACATTGCAATTAAAAATCGGCTCGCAGGTAATGTTCATTAAAAATGACATGGATAAGGCGAAACGTTTCTTTAACGGTAAAATTGGTGTGGTTGAACAGATTGATGACGATAAAATTTTTGTGCAGTGTAAGGATGAGCCTGCATTGATTGAAGTGAAAAAAGAAGTGTGGCGAAACATCCGCTACTCGCTTAATAAGGAAACGCAAAAGGTTGAAGAAAATGAAATAGGCTCGTTTACACAATATCCCTTGCGTTTGGCCTGGGCAATTACCATTCATAAAAGCCAGGGCTTAACTTTTGAGAAGGCGATTGTAGATGCAGGGCAGGCTTTTGCACCGGGCCAGGTATATGTTGCCTTGAGCCGGTGCACCAGTTTGGATGGTATGGTTTTATTAAGCAGGATTACCACTGCAAGCCTGCATAGTGATGAACGTATTGTACGTTTTTCAGAAAGTAAGGAGCGGGCACAATTGCCCAAGGAACTATTGGAGGATAAACATCGTTACCAAGCCAGGGTCTTGAATAATTTGTTCGATTTTTCAGCAGCTATTAAACAGGCAGCAACGGTGGTTAGGGATGTGGAAGAGCAAGTTGCTGCTTTTAACGAATCGGCATTATCTTGGACACAGGAAGTGCTTACACGAATAGAGAACCTGCAAATGGTTTTCAAAAAGTTTGAACCGCAACTATTGCAATTGCTGCAAAACAACCAACTGCCCGAACAGAACGAAGCTTTGCAGGAAAGGGTTATTAAAGCAGCTATTTATTTTGATGAACAGTTGCAATGGTTGATAAAACATTTGCACACTTCGCCGGTTGTAACGGATAGTAAGCAGTATTCGCTTGCTTATAATGAAGATTTGAAAGATCTGTTTACGATGCTATGCCAGCAGGCATTTGCAATAGCTGCCTGCAAAAATGGGTTTAGCGTGGATAGTTTTCATCAGTACAAAAAAAGCTTTGTGCTGGGTGTTTTTAACGTAAGTGCCTATGCAGGCGTTGCCTATAGAAAAACAGATAGTAAACACCCGCTTTTGCATCAACAACTCCGCCATTTGCGTGATGAAATTTGTGCTGCCGCCAACCTGCCTTTATATATTGTGGCTGGTAGCAGTACTATTGATGAGATGTCGAACTACTTACCGCAAACACCAGAGCAGTTAAAAAAGATAACAGGCTTTGGCGATGCCAAAGTTGCCAAATACGGCAAGCAGTTCCTAGCTGTGATTATAGCATATTGCAACGAGCATAACCTTGAAACAAATATTGGTGAGAAGGAAATAAAACGTACCAAAAAAACGGAGAAAGAACCCAAGGCTCCCAAGGTTGATACCAAGCTTATGAGTTTTAACTTGTTTAAAGAAGGAAAATCCATTGTTGAAATTGGTACGAGCAGGAACCTGACGCCACAAACAATTGAAGGCCATTTGGCCCATTATGTTTCATTGGGGGAAATAAAGATTGATGAATTGGTAAGCCGTGAAAAGATTGTACTTATTGAGCCTGCTTTGGCAGGTTTGGAAAATGGCACGAGCCTTACCGTTATTAAAGAAAAGCTTGGCAGCAGTGTAGGTTTTGGCGAAATAAAATTGGTATTGGCCTGGAAGGAGTTTGAAAAAAGTAAAACTGTTTTGTGAGTGAACGTTGCCCAGGTAATGTTCCGCTGCTCAAGGGCTGCGGGATAGAGCGGAAAGCCCTGAGGCACGAAGGCTTGCAGCGATAGCCCGTACAAAAGCCGGGTAATGCATATTTGCTGGTAGCCACAAACTAGATGATTGTCTACAACCTGCCTGATTACAAAAGAACCTTCGCAAAACGAAGGTTCTTTTGTTTTAGAATTTTGTTTCCAGAATATAGGGTAACATGGCCCGCCATGTTGGCCAGTCGTGGTTTATATCGGCACCCCAAATATCAAGGTCGTGCCATATACCTTTGTCCCAAAGAACCTGACTGAACCTTCTATTGGCTTCGGGGTCTTCGTGTGCACCCGCACCGGTAGCAATATGTATATGGTGGCTTGATTTTATTTTATCCAGGTACCATTCATCGGTAAGGTTGGGAATATAGTGATAAGGTGAGTTGAAATAAACCTGTTCATCCCAGAAGCCCTTGGTGTATTCGCTTAAATCGTACACGCCACTCATACTGATGCAGCCATTGATGATATCGGGGCGTTTCAAAAACAAGTTCATGCTATGCAGTGCCCCAAAACTTGCACCGCTGGTATAAATAAAAGTTTCGCTGCTGGTTGCATTGCGTATGTAAGGCACAACTTCATTGAACACATAATTGTTGAACTGGTTCTGGCGTATGGCTTTGTGTTCGGGCTGCATATTGTTGTTCATCCAACTTTCGTTGTTGATGCTGTTGATGCTGAACACACGCAGTTTGCCGGAGTTGATCAAAGGTGCCAAGGCATCCAGCATCTGAAAGCGTTCGTATTCCAGATAATCGGCCGCTGCCGTAGGAACCAACAATAAAACAAAACCGAAATGTCCGTAAGAAACAATGGGCATTTCCTTATCTAACGAGGGGCTATACCAGGAGTACAATTGTTTGTTCATATAAGCAGTTGTTATTTATGTTTAGTTTTGGTGGTTTTATGGATAGCTTTCTTTTATAGATTGGGCCGTTTATCCGATGCATTGTTTTTTTACTTCTTTCCACAAGTCCCTGAAACATTGTGCTGCGTAGCTGCTGTTGGCAAACTCGAACAGGGGCTGTTGGTTTACGCCCATTTTTTCTACATCGCTTAAGTAGGGTATATAGCTTTTGAGAAAGAGGCGGTTGGTATAGAATGCTTGCAGTGTTTCGTGGTGCAGGGTCTTGCGATGGTCTACCATGCTGAAGAAACTTTTTAGTTTGGTTTTATCCAAATCATTTTCCTTGAAGTATGTAGCCACGGTTTCGTAGGAGCGTATGGACAGTGTTGTTGGAATATTGGGCATCAGTATATAATCGGCCGCATTGAAAACATTGTCGTGCAATAATGATATGCCCGGAGGGCAGTCCAGTATTACAAGGTCGAACCCTTTTAAACCGGTTAGCAGGCTTTTGAGTTTCTTTTTGCTTTGTTTGGCATCGTCTAAAACGAGGTCAACATTTCTTGCAGAAATGTCTGCCGGTATTACCCATAAATTTTCAAATGGCGAGTCCTTAATGGCATCTTTTATACCGAGTGTTTCGGAAAAAATTTTGTTGCTTTCGTTTTTATCATTTTTTACGTGCAGGTAAAAAGAGGAAGAGCCCTGCGGATCCAAATCCCACACCAGTGTTTTTAAACCGTCTGCAGCAGCTAAATAGGCAAGGTTTACGGCGGCAGCGGTTTTGCCCACACCACCTTTCAGGTTGTACAAAGCCAGTGTTGTCATGTTAAAGGAGATTTAGGATAGGGAAAATAAGCATTTGTTTTCTTTTATCCCTAAAATAATCCCTATTTCATGCTTTCGAGTTCTTTCTGCATGGCAAACATTTGGTCCCTTAAACGGGCGGCTTCTATAAAGTCCAGGTCCCTCGCAGCTTTTTCCATTGTCTTTTTTATCTGGGCTATGGCTTTCTCCATTTTGGGAATGGTCTTGTATTCTGCCTGTTCCTCGGCAGCCACTGTTACCAGGCTTTCCTCATTTTGGATGGCATAGGATTTATTGGCATCAAAACCCTTTATATCCAGCACAGAACCCTGTTTCAATATCTGGTCAATGCTTTTTTTAACAGTTGAAGGGGTTATATTGTGTTGAAGGTTGTAAGCAACCTGTTTGTCCCTTCTTCTGTTGGTTTCGTCAATGGTACGCTGCATGCTTTCAGTCATCTTGTCTGCGTAAAAAATAACCTTGCCATCTGCGTTACGTGCAGCACGACCGGCTGTTTGCGTAAGGCTTCTTTCGTTACGCAAAAAGCCTTCCTTGTCTGCATCCAGAATGGCCACCAAAGAAACTTCGGGCAGGTCTAGGCCTTCACGTAGCAGGTTTACACCTACCAGTACATCTATCTCTCCCAAACGCAATTGACGCAGTATTTCTATCCGTTCCAGCGTATCCACATCGCTGTGTATGTATTTTGATTTGATGTTGATACGGCCCAGGTATTTGTCCATTTCTTCGGCCATGCGTTTGGTTAATGTAGTAACCAAAACACGGTCGCCTTTTTTTACGGTTTTATCAATTTCGTCCAGTAAGTCATCTATCTGGTTTACGGATGGGCGTATTTCGATTGGTGGCTCCAACAAACCTGTTGGGCGGACTACTTGCTCTACCACCACACCACCAGTTTTTTCCAACTCATAGTCGCCAGGCGTGGCACTTACAAAAACAGTTTGGCCAACCAAACTTTCAAATTCGTAAAAATTCAATGGCCTGTTGTCCATGGCACTGGGCAGGCGGAAACCATAATCCACCAGCACCAGTTTCCTGCTCCTATCGCCACCATACATGCCAGCAATTTGAGGTATGGTTTGGTGGCTTTCATCTATCACACATAAAAAATCTTTTGGAAAATAGTCGAGCAGGCAAAACGGCCTTGTGCCCGGTACCCTTCTATCAAAAAAACGTGAGTAGTTTTCGATACCGTTGCAGTAGCCCAGTTCACGTATCATTTCCAGGTCGTATTCTACCCGTTCCTTTATGCGTTGGGCTTCTATGAATTTTCCGATGCGTTTAAAATATTCTGTCTGTGCCATCATCTCGTCCTGGATTTCGTTCATCACCTGTTGCATGATGTCTTTGGGTGCCAGGTACAGGTTGGCAGGGAAGATGGCTGCATTTTCCAGCTTGTTGATCCTTTTGAGGGTTGTTTTTTCCAGGCTTTCTATTTCTTCTATCTCATCGCCAAAAAAAGTTACCCGGTAACCATAGTCTGCGTAGGGCAGATTGATGTCGATCGTATCACCTTTCACACGGAATGTTCCCCTTACAAAGTCGCCCTGACTGCGGTTGTATAAAGCGTTTACAAGTGCGTGCAGGAATCCCTGGCGAGAAATGACCTGGCCTTTTGCGATACGTATAATGCCATTTTCAAATTCGGTAGGGTTGCCCATACCATAGATGCAGCTTACACTTGCCACAACGATAATGTCACGTCTGCCGCTCAATAGTTCGCTGGTTGCCTGTAAACGAAGTTTGTCCAACTCTTCATTAATGCTCAGGTCTTTTTCAATATAGGTATTGCTTACGGGCATGTAGGCCTCTGGCTGGTAGTAATCGTAATAGCTTACAAAGTAGCCCACAGCATTGTCGGGAAAGAACTGTTTGAATTCACCATACAGTTGTGCCACGAGTGTTTTGTTATGGGTAAGCACCAATGTTGGCCGTTGCAGGTTCTGTATAACATTGGCCATGGTAAATGTTTTACCGCTACCTGTTACACCAAGCAATGTCTGGAACTGTTCGCCATCATTGATGGCATCGGTTAATTGTTTGATGGCGGTTGGCTGATCGCCAGATGGTTTGTACTGCGACTGTAATTGGAAAGGCATAGTGCAAATTATACTAATTAGCTGATTGGCTAATTGCCAAATGCGGATTTTATATGGAATCCATTATTGCAATCAGTGGGCTATTAACAGCGACTAATTTAATGGTTGGATAGTGGCTTTTTTGAAACATGGTTTTGAAGCGTTTTTAAAACAATTCAACCTTCCAGGTTCTTTCCAGTACCTCTTCTGGTTGCAATGCATGAATGCCTTCCTTTTCACTCAATTCGCCCGAGGCGTTTACACTGTCCGCAATACCGCACCAAGGTTCCAGGCAAACAAAATCTGCATTCTTGAAACTCCAGATGCCATAAAAGGGAAAGCCATTGAATGTCATGCGTAAACCATGTTTGCTTTTGTTGCTTAGTATAGCGATTTTATTGGAGCACAGGTTTTTGAATACCAATGCATCATTATAAAATAATTCTTTGTTCAATGGTAACTGATGGGTGTTACTGAAAAAATTGTCTGGTTGCAGCTTAATCAATCCATCTTCTGAAAGCGGGTATTTACCTGCATTTTCTGTTTCATTGAATTGCAGGTACCATTCGTTAAAACTGGTATCGTGCGTTAGCGGAATTTTGAAAGCAGGATGTGCACCAACAGAGCAATACATGGTTTCTTTGCCAGCATTCTCTATTTTGTAGGTACAGCTTAATTCATTTTCGTGAAGGCTATAGGTAATAATGAATGCGAATTGAAAAGGATAGACCTTGAGTGTTTCTGCATCGCTCTGTAAAATGAAACTAATGCTGTGTTCGGTTTTTGCAGCTACTGTAAATGTCCGTTCACGGGCAAAACCATGCCTGCCCATTGTATAGGACTTGCCTTTATAATTGTAGGTATTGTTTTTTAATGTGCCCACAATAGGAAAGAGTACGGGGCTTTTTTTGGACCAATAAGCCGGGTCGGCATTCCATATATATTCCAGATCGGTTTCTTTGTTGATGATGCTTTGTATTTCTGCACCTTTTGCAGCAATGGTTACATTAAGTTTGTTGTTGCTTATTTGAAACATTTTTTTCTATTTACAATTAAGAAGAAAATTTTACCGCAAAGAAGACGAAGGCACAAAGATGAAAACTTACTCCGTAAATTTTATAATCCTTTCCACTAGCTAGTTCTGCAAGTTTTTATTGTGTACATGATGAAATTCATAACACTACTATAACCGTAGTAATCCAATTTTATTCATGGTACTAATGGGTTTATTGTCCCAAAACAATTCAAAATCTTCCAAGCCGGCGGCTTCATAATTATCTTTCACTTCTTGCAGGGTATAGGTTTTGAAATGGTCAACGGAAATTTTTTCTATCATTCCTGCAAACCATTCACCTTGCTCTTTGTCAACTTTAATATTTACCGTTTCTTTTTTGCTTTGAAAGGTGAGGGAAGCCAGTTCCCACGAACTGCCTTTTTTGGATTTTGTAACGATTTCAAGAGAAGGCTTTTTTCCTAGCCAAACAATTTTTGCAGTGGGTTTATAAGTGTTCAGCTCATCTTCTTTTAATGCATTGATGATATAGTTAGGATCAACTGTTGTTTTGGGTACTTTGAAACCCATTTCCGCCGTATCAAACCATTTATGCAAAGGATCATCCAGACAAAGGCCATGCATGTAATTGAGTAACGATTTTTTTAAGCCGTAACTGAACTTATCATGCTCGGTACCGGTTTCATCAATATGTTCTACATCGTTATCGGCAAATGTGATAACGGTTTCTTTTGCTTTCTTTACGCCAAATTTTTCGGGATCCAGCCCTACGGGGCTATGGGCCGTCATTGCAAACTGGTGCCAAAAGGCAGATTGTAAAATGCCTGCTTTGAACAATTGGCGAATCATCTCCAACGAATCAATTGTTTCTTGTGCAGTCTGTGTAGGAAAACCATACATTAAGTATGCATGTACCATAATGCCTGCTTCGGTAAAGTTCCTGTTTACCCTCGCAACCTGGCTAACGGTGATGCCTTTCTGGATTAGTTGCAGCAACCTGTCGCTTGCAACTTCCAAACCACCTGAAACAGCAATGCAACCAGAGGCTTTTAGCAATAGGCATAAATCTTTTGTGAAGCTTTTTTCAAAGCGTACATTGGTCCACCAGGTTACTGTCAGTTTCCTTCTCAAAATTTCCAGGGCCAGGGCACGCATAAGTGCCGGTGGTGCGGCTTCATCAACAAAGTGGAAACCATTCTGGTTGGTTTGCCGGATGATTTCTTCCATCCTGTCGCAAAGCAATTGTGCCGCAATAGGCTCGTAGAGTTTTATATAATCAAGCGATATATCGCAGAAAGTACATTTGCCCCAATAGCAGCCGTGGGCCATGGTTAGTTTGTTCCATCTTCCATCGCTCCATAAACTATGCATCGGGTTTACCACTTCAATGGCCGAAATATAGCTATCCAGTAAAAAATCGCTGTAATCAGGTGTGCCTACTTCGCCTTGTTTATAGTCGGTACAGGCCTTGTTGTTGAAGTAGGTTACACCACCATCAACCAAAGTAAAAGTGCGTTTCAGTTCATCGACTGTTTTTGTTCCTGCGGTGTAGCCGATAATATTTTCTATGGGTGCTTCGCCATCGTCAAGCGTAATGAAATCGTAGAATTCGAACACACGTACATCTGTTAACGAACGCAGTTCCGTATTTGCAAAACCACCGCCCATTACCACTTTAATTGCGGGGTAATTTTTTTTGAGCCATTGCCCGCAACGCAAGCTCGTATATAGGTTGCCAGGAAATGGAACGGAAATGGCCACTATTGCCGGATCAATTTCCACTATCCTTTGTTGCAGTATAGCTATCAACAATTCGTCAACATACGTGTATGGTTGTTGCAATGCTTCGTACAGTTCATCAAAACTGTTGGCAGACCTTCCCAATCTTTCTGCATAACGGCTAAAGCCAAAATGTGCATCCACACATTCCATTATCAAATCTGACAAATCTTCCAGGTACATGGTTGCTAGGTGCTTTGCCCGGTCCTGTAGGCCCATGCTGCCAAAAGCCCAGTTCAGATCGTCCAGCTGTGTAAAACGTGCTGCTTCCGGTAAAAAATCCCTTTTGCATATCAGGTGTGCAAGTGTGGGGTTCTTTCCCTGCAGAAACAGTATGGTGGCATCTATTGTATTGATGTAATCATCTGCCAGGGCAATAATCCTTGTGGCATTCTCAGAAAATATTCCCTGTTTTTGGGCAATGTGTGCAAACAATTTCTGCAGGCCCTGTTTGTTGAACAAAGCCAGCGTAACCTCAATTCCCAGATCTGCCTGGTAAGCCGAAATGTTTTTGGTATTCAAAAAACCTTTCAGATAGGCCGTAGCAGGGTAAGGCGTATTGAGCTGTGTAAAAGGAGGCGTTATCAAAAAAACAGTTGCACCCAAAAGAGAAAAATTTTAGAAGGCGAAAATATCCTTAATTGGGCTAATTGTTGTGCCTGAATGAAAAGAAGCAGCTTCCGTTCACTGAAAACTGCCGGCAGCTTATCATTTATCCTATCAGCCCTGCTTTTTTGCTGATGTCCATCATCCTTTCCATGGGTTTAAGGGCCGCAAGACGTAAAGATTCTTCCATCTTTATTTCTGGTTGTTCGTACATCATGCACAGGTACAGCTTTTCCAACGTGTTCAGCTTCATGTGTGGGCAGTCGTTACAGGCACATGAATTATTGGGCGGTGCGGGAATAAAGGTTTTATTGGGCGATGCCTCTTGCATTTTATGCAATATGCCGGTTTCAGTTGCCACAATAAATTCTGTGGCATCACTTTCCTGTGTAAATTTCAATAATTGGGTGGTGCTGCCAATAAAGTCGGCAATATTCAACAAAGCTTCTTCACATTCGGGGTGTGCTATGAATTTTGCTTTGGGATGGCGGATTTTTAGTTTGGTAATTTTTTCGAGACTAAAAATTTCGTGCACCATGCAGGCACCGTTCCACAAAAGCATGTCCCTTCCGGTTTTTTTATTCAGGTAGGCACCTAAATTTTTATCGGGGGCAAAAATAATGGGCTGTTCCGGTGGAATGCTTTCAATAATCTTTTCGGCATTGCCGCTGGTACAAATAATATCGCTTAAAGCCTTTATCTCGGCACTGCAGTTAATGTATGACACCACAAGGTGGTCTGGATGCTTTTCTTTGAACGATTTGAACAGTGGGGCAGGTGCACTATCGGCAAGGGAGCAACCGGCCTTTAAATCGGGCAATAGCACTTTTTTGGAGGGATTCAGGATTTTTGCAGTTTCGGCCATAAAATGGACACCCGCAAAAACAATTATATCTGCATTGGTTTGGGCTGCCTTTTGTGCAAGGCCTAGACTGTCGCCAATATAATCCGCCACATCCTGAATATCGGGCTCCTGGTAATAATGGGCCAGCAGTACTATATTTTTTTCTTTTTTTAATCTTTCTATTTCTGCAAACAAATCAAGTGTAGGTGCTACCTCAATATCCAAAAAGCCTTTTTCAAAAATTTGTTCTTTTGCAATGTTGATATTCATTGTAATAGTATTTAATAATACATATTTATATAAACCACTAATACTATTAGGGGTGTGTATATCGGGATATCTTACTTATCCCCATAGGGCAAAGTTAATTAATGGTGTGGTTATACAGGGTAACTAACATAGAGTTCACAACACAGGTTTCAATAAAAATAGACTTTTGGTTAGCTTTTTAACAATTGTGGAATAAAGTTGTTATTTAATCAACAATCAAAAACTGACGAGTTACTAACTGTTAAATAAGGTACTGTAATTGGTGTAGTTTTTTGTGGAGAGCCTAGTTTTTTAGAAAAGGGTTGTATTTATTCCTCATCTTTCCACGATATTTTTTTGGAAAGACTGTTTTATTCACCCAAAATATAGGTTACCAACAGGGGTATGTGGATAGCGATTTGAACGCTTTATCCAGAAAAAGCGAAATGATTTAAAAGAATTGCTCATGTTTTGAGTTATCCAGAAAATTGGCTGCTGTGAAGTATAAGCCGCTAGCGGATTTGGAAAGGTTTTCCACAATTTGTTCAATAACTATATTCCCCTATTTTTGCCATCCTTTAAAAATACTATTAATTAAACAATTATGTCTGTTATTCAAAGTATCAGGGACAAAGGAGCATGGATCATGTTCGGTATCATAGCCCTTGCCCTTATCGCGTTTATATTGCAAGATGGTTTAGGCCGTGGACGTGGTGGCGGATTATTTAGTAATACCTCTACAGTAGGTACTGTTAATGGTACCAAAATAAGTAAAGAAAGTTTTGACCAAAAATTGGCTATGTATGGCAAGCAAGGTCAGGACAGGAATACACTTATACCACAGTTGTGGAACTATGAAGTGGACAATGCTTTGATGCAACAGGAATATGATAAACTTGGTTTGATTGTTAGCAATAAAGAATTGGCAGATGTGTTGTTTGGACCACAATCTCCATTGGCTAGGGAAAAAGAATTTATTGATGAGAATGGACAGTTTAAAGCCGATGAAGCAAGACAGGCTTTTGCTCAATTGAAGAAATCAAAAAACAACGAGCAGTTGCAAGGTGTTATTGAAAGCTATATAGATCCGGCTATTCAACAAACATTGCGTACAAAATATCAGAACCTGTTGCAACAGTCTGCTTATGTACCAACATGGTTGATTGAAAAACAAAAGGCTGACAATAGTGCTATTGCTTCTATATCTTATGTGTATGTGCCTTATACTACAATTTCTGATAGCTCGGTTAAAGTAAGCGATGCAGAAATTATGGCCTATGTAAAGAAACATCCAAGTGGTTTTGAGAAGGACGAAGAAAGCAGAACGTTTTCTTATGTAACGTTTGATGCTGCCCCAAGTGCAGCAGATACAGCAGCAGCTTTGAATCAGGTTCAATCTTTAAAACAAGAGTTTGCAACAACAAGCGATGTAAAATCTTTCTTGGGTAAAGTAGGAACTGAGTTGGCTTATGCGGATGCTTATTCAATGAAAAGTCAATTGAAAATGCCAAAAGCTGATAGTATTAAAGGTTTGGCTGATGGACAGGTTTTTGGACCTTACCTTGACGGCAACAATTTTGTTGTTGCAAAAATGATGGGTAAAAGGGTACTGCCAGATTCTGTGAAAGTGCGTCATATATTGGTGAAAACAGAAGACAGGCGTCAATCTACTTTGGCTGACAGTGTTGCCAAAAAGAGAATTGACAGTGTTGAAGCATTGGCAAAATCTGGTGTTGATTTTGATCAACTTGTACAGAAATACAGTGATGATGGTGGAAGCAAAAAAACCAAGGGAGAGTATGATTTTACCTCAGCCCAGTTTTCTGGTATAAGCAAAGAATTTGCAGAAACTATTTTCTACGGTAAAGCTGGCGATAAGAAAGTGGTGAAAGTAGAAAACGATGCTTACGCCGGTTACCACTATATTGAAGTGATTAGCCAAAAAGCAGTAGGCGAAGCAGTTAAAGTAGCATACTTGGCAAAACCAATTACAACAAGCAACGAAACTGTAAGCACAGCAAGTACTGCAGCATTGCAGTTTGCAGCCAATGCCAAAAACAGGCAACAGTTTGAAGACAATGCAAAAAAATTGGGCAAGCAAGTGTTGCTGAGCCAGGATATTAAGGAAGGCGATTATACAGTACCTTCTTTGGGGCAAACACCTAGCCGTCCAATAGTACGCTGGTTATTCGAGAACAAACTTGGTACTGTGAGCGAACCAACAGAACTGGGTGATAAATACATTGTATCTATCATTACTGCGGTTAATGAAAAAGGCTTGGCTACAGTGGGCGAGGCAAGGGCAAAAGGTGTTGAAAGCTTTGTACGCAACGAGAAAAAAGCAAAACAGATTATTGATAGTAAGTTTAAAGGAAACACACTTGAAGCTTACGCAAGCTCTGCAGGTGTTACAGTACAAAAGGCAGACAGTCTTAGCTACAACAATCCATCCATACCAGTTATTGGATACGATACCAAAGTTTTGGGTGCTTCATTTAACAAAGAGCTACAAGGAAAAGTATCTGAACCTATTGCAGGAAATTCTGGTGTAGTTGCTTTGAAAGTTGAATCAATTGGTGCAAAATCAATTGCCATGGATGATGAAAGCATCAGGCAAAATATTTTGCAGACACAAAGGCAAGCAATTGGCAGGGGCAGCAACGCTTTACGCCAAGCTGCAGTTATTAAGGATTACAGGTTTAAGTTAATGTACTAAACAAGATATTCTTTGATAAAAAGCCACTGTTGAAAAACAGTGGCTTTTTCTTTTACGCAAAGCGAAAGCCCTAGCAAAAATGATAGTTGTACTTTTGAAGAAGAAACAGTGTATATGCAAGAAACCATTGTAAATAAAGTTGCAGAAAGTGGGTTGATCAGTTTTGATATTGAGCAGTATTACCCAAAAGAGGAAATCATGATTTTTGATTTGAAGGATTATCTTTTTATGGGACTGATCTTAAAGGAAAAAGATTTTAGGGCAGCATTGTTAACTACTGATTGGTCAGTATTTGAAAATAAGTATGTTGGAATTATTTGTTCTGCCGATGCAATCATACCCATGTGGGCCTATATGCTGATTGCTACTTATTTAAAACCAGTTGCCAAAGATGTGCTATTGGGAGGTAAGGACAGCATTATTGAAAATATACTTACAAAAAATTTGGATGCTGTTGATGGGCAGGAATATTTGGATAAAAGGGTAGTGGTAAAGGGATGTGGCGAAACACCTATTCCCGAAGCAGCGTATATAAAAATTACGAACAAGCTTTTACCTTTTGCCAAAAGTATTATGTATGGCGAACCTTGTAGCACGGTACCTATTTATAAAAAGAGATAGCAAACAAAAGAGCCGCATTATTTGCGGCTCTTTTGTTTTAGTTAGTTTCCGTAAACACTTAAAAATTTGATACGCATAATTTTTAATTGTTCCCAGGTATAATCATATTCTGCCAGTTCTTTTCTTGCTATGTCTAAAGACGATGTTTCGCAACCTTTGAAGTATTCAATAATTTCTTCTTGGTCATTCTCGTCTAGCCAATCGTCAATTGCATAATCAAGGTTCAGCTTGGTACCGCTTGCAGCAATGGTTTCCATTTCTTCCAACAACTCTTCCAGTTTAAGGTCCTTGGTTTTTGCAATGGTTTCCAAGCTTATTTTTTTATCTACGTTCTGTATAATGAAAATCTTGTTGCTTCCTTTATTGGCAACGCTTTTCATTACAAAATCATCTGGCTTTTCAATATCGTTTTCTTCAACGTACTTGGCAATCAGATCAACAAACGGGCGGCCGTATTTAAGGGCTTTTCCTTTGCTTACACCTTGGCATTTTTCCAGCTCTTCCAATGTAGTAGGATAAAGCGTGCTCATATCCTGTAAAGAGTTTTCAAGGAAAATGACAAATGGTGGTAAGCTTTTTTTCTTTGCTTCTTTTTGACGTAGCTCCTTCAGCATTTCAAAAAGCTTATCGTCTGATGGGGAACCGGTCTGGCTTGCATTCTCTGTGTCGTCATCATCATCGTTCGAATCGTCAAATAAATTGTTCAATACAATTTTAAATGACGCAGGTTTCTTAAGCCATTTTTCGCCACGCTCGGTAAATTTCAACAAGCCATATTCTTCAATATCTTTTTTAATCAGATTTTCAAGCATCATCTGCCTAACCAGGCTATTCCAATAATGCAAATCTGTATTGTCTTTGCTGATGCCAAACTCGGGCAGGCCTTCATGACGGAACATGGTTATTTGCGGTGTCAGTTTTCCGATAACCACATTGATCACATATTCTGCAGTAAACCTTTCATCCAATGCCTTAATCACTTTCATCACTTTTACAACATCGTCTTTGGCTTCTATTTTTTCTTTAGGACTCTTACAGTTATCGCAGTTGCCACAATTTTTAGTGTCCCATTCCTCACCAAAATAATGAAGCAATATTTTTCTTCTGCACACACTGCTTTCAGCAAAAGCTACGGTTTCGTTTATTAACTGTGCACCAACTTCCCTTTCGCTCAAAGGCTTGTCACGCATTAGGTGTTCAAGCTTGGCAACGTCTTTATGCGAATAATATAATACACATAATCCTTCCAGCCCATCACGTCCGGCACGTCCTGTTTCTTGGTAATAATTTTCAATGGATTTAGGAATATTGTAATGGATCACAAATCGGATATCCGGTTTGTCAATACCCATACCAAATGCAATGGTGGCAACAATTACCTGTACATCTTCATTCAAAAACTGGTCCTGTCTCTCGGCTCTTAATTTTTGGTCAAGGCCTGCATGGTAAGCAACGGCCTTTATATTGTTGGCCATCAAAATTTCAGCAAGCTCCTCGGTTGTTTTCCTGTTAAGGGTATAAATAATACCGCTTTTGCCCCTATGCTGCGAAATGAATTTTACAATATGTTTAATGGTTTCTTCCTTGCCAAGTTTTGGCTGTATCTCGTAATAAAGGTTGGTACGGTTAAAAGAAGAAATAAAAATATTCGGATCCCTCAAACCGAGGTTCTTTTCAATATCGCTCTGAACTTTTGGTGTTGCAGTTGCGGTTAATGCAATTACAGCTACATCAGGATTAATGGCATCCATCATTTCCCTAAGCCTTCTGTATTCTGGCCTAAAATCATGGCCCCATTCGCTAATGCAGTGTGCTTCGTCAACAGCAAAAAAAGAAATTTCCAGATCGCTGAAGAATTGCATGTTTTCTTCCTTGGTCAATGTTTCTGGGGCAACGTATAAGAGTTTGGTTTTTCCTGCAAGCAGGTCTTCTTTTACTGCTGCAATCTGGCCCTTGTTCAATGAAGAGTTCAGGAAGTGTGCAACATCATCCTTCTCGCTATACCCCCTTACCAAGTCAACCTGGTTTTTCATTAATGCAATCAAGGGCGAAACAATAATGGCACAGCCTGGCATTATTAAAGCAGGTAGTTGGTAACACAAACTTTTACCGCCACCAGTTGGCATGATAACAAAAGTATCCCTACCCGAAAGCAGGCTATTGATTGATTTTTCCTGTGTGCCCTTAAACTCTTTGAAACCAAAATATTCGTGCAGCCTTTCGTGAATCTTATACTCGGCTAATGAAACAGTGGATTTTTTTGTGGGTGTACTGGTGGTTCTTTTTGGAACAGTGGTTCTTTTTACGGTAGATTTTTTTGCCGGGGCTTTTGCTCTATATGTTGCCATGGTTGTGTCAGTCTAAATTTCCTTCCCTCACTTATCGGGTTGTTTAAAACTAAAAGATACGGATTATAAAGGATATACTTAAGTATAAACCGCTTTTTTTGAAGGATGGCGAAGTTACTGAGGGCAATTTGCAATTGCAAGCGTTACTTGTTAAAGTTTAACTTTGTAATATGGAATCAAGAATATCGCAAGTAGCTATCCGTACAATAACGTTGGAGGCCCAATCTGTTTCCGGCCTCACTGCTTTTATCAATGCCGATTTTGAGAAAGCAGTAAAAACCGTACATGAAGCAAAGGGCAGATTGGTTATTAGTGGCATTGGTAAGAGTGCCATCATTGCACAAAAAATTGTGGCAAGCCTCAACTCAACTGGCACACCCTCTCTATTTATGCATGCGGCCGATGCCATACATGGCGACTTGGGAATGATTCAGCAAGATGATGTAGTAATGATCATAAGCAAGAGTGGAGAGAGTCCCGAGATAAAAGTACTGGTTCCATTAATTAAGAATTTTGAGAATGTGTTAATTGGCATGGTTGGCAATACAGGAAGCTATCTTGCCAAAGAAGCCAACATCGTGCTGAATACGACTGTGGCCAAAGAAGCATGCCCCAACAACTTGGCACCAACCAGCAGTACTACTGCACAAATGGTAATGGGTGATGCATTGGCGGTAAGCCTGATGGAGTTGAACAATTTTACCGGAAGGGATTTTGCAAAATACCATCCCGGTGGCAATCTCGGTAAACGGTTATATTTACGGGTGGCCGACCTTTATAGGAACAATGCAAAACCAATGGTATCAAGCAATGCAAGTTTAAAGGAAGTGATACTGGAAATTTCTGCAAAACGTTTGGGGGTTGCTGTCGTTACAGATGACGATGAAAAGATAATGGGCGTCATAACCGATGGAGATCTGCGAAGGATGCTGGAGAATAGGGATTCATTAAACGATGTTGCTGCTGTGGACATTTTATCGAAGAACCCAAAAACAATACAACCCGAAGCATTGGCAATAGAGGCACTAGAAATATTAAAAATAAATGACATAAGTCAATTAGTAGTTTCAGACAATGGAACCTATTTGGGGATATTGCATATACATGACTTGCTAAAAGAAGGAATTGTATAAATTTTCCTTTCCTTCGCATCCAAATTTTATCTAACGAATTTTCTATGAACAAGAACTATTATGTAGCCATTATGGCTGGTGGTATCGGTAGCAGGTTTTGGCCAATGAGTAGGACATCTTACCCGAAACAATTCCTGGATATTTTGAACACCGGTAAGTCGTTGCTACAGTGGACTTTTGAGCGTTACGCGTCGTTCATTCCCCAAGAGAATATTTATATAGTTGCTTCTGAAGAATACACGGGTTTAATTAAGGAACAGTTGCCCGAACTGCTGCAAGATAATATTGTAGAAGAGCCAAGCAGAAAAAACACTGCACCTTGCATTGCCTATATTTCTTTTAAGCTGATGCAAAAAAATCCTGAAGCTGCTTTGATTGTTGCACCCAGCGACCACATCATTTTAGATACGGAAACCTTTCGGAATATTAGCTTAAAGGCTCTGGATTTTGTTAGCCATTTAAAAGCCTTTGTAACATTGGGTATAAAACCCACCCACCCCAATACAGGGTATGGTTACATTCAACATGATATGTTGGCTGTAGCAGACTCGGTTTATAAAGTGAAAGTGTTTACCGAAAAACCGGAGCTTGAAATGGCCAAGAGCTTTTTGGCCAGTGGCGACTTTTTATGGAATGGCGGCATTTTCATCTGGCAGGTAAAGAACATCATCAAAGCTTTTGAGCTGTACCAACCAGAAATGTTTGAACTGTTCGATAGCGAGAAAGAGAACCTCAATACAGGAAATGAGCGGGAAGCAATCAATCGCATCTACCCTCTATGTACCAATATTTCCATCGACTTCGCAATCATGGAAAAGGCAGATAACGTGTATGTAATCCCATCGTCTTTCGGGTGGAGCGATTTGGGCACCTGGAACAGTGCATACGATAACCTGGAAAAGGACTATTTGGGCAATGCCGTTTCTGCCGAGAATGTCATTGTGATCGATTCCACAAAATGCATGGTTGCTGCACCCAAAAACAAACTGCTTGTTTTGCAAGGTTTGGACGACATGATTGTTGTAGATACAGAAGATGTATTGATGATCTGCAGCAAGAACAAGGAGCAGGAAATTAAAGAATACGTTGCCGAAGTAAAAAGAAGCAAAGGTGATACCTATTTATAATAACTGGCATTTTCTATTTCGATCCTCACTTTATCTGTAACAAGGTACCGGATAGACTTCCCCTCTTTTATAAGCTTCCTTATTTCAGTCGAGGAAATTTGTAAAAGGGGGGCTTTTAAAATGGTGACGTTTGCCCCATAAGTATCACATACTTCATAACCCGGCCTTTCATAAATCAGGAATTCATACCCCTCTAATAGCGATTGATAATTTTTCCAGCGTTTCAGGTTTTGGAAACTATCACTTCCCAGTATCAAAACAAAAGTTGTAGTTGGGTATTTTTCTTTTAAATACGTCAAGGTATCAATGGTGTAAGATGGTTTGGGCAGTTTGAACTCTATATCAGAAACCCGTAGCCCGCTATTCCCTTCAATAGCTAGATTGGCTAGGTGCAAACGTTGGTACTCATTTAATAATACCGAAGATGGTTTCAGCGGGTTTTGTGGACTTACAACCAACCAAACCTGATTACAGTCGGTATTGTTGGCTATGAACTCAGCAATAATTAAATGGCCAATGTGAATAGGGTTAAACGATCCAAAGTATAAGCCAACTTTCATTTAGCAATTTGATTGTCAATTCTCTAATTAATTTCTTCCACCATAATAGAGCTGGCCTCACTTAAACGCAGGCTCAAGGAATAACCAGCAACAAATACAGAAATTGGGTCGCCAAGCGGGGCCACCTGTTCAACCTTCACCAGTTCTCCAGGTACACAGCCCATTTCCATCAATTTAATGAATATCTCGTCCTTTTCAAATGAATGTATCCTTGCCTTTTCCCCAACGCTTAAATCACTCAATCTTTTCATCAGTATTGTTTAGCTACCAAAAGTAAATTTCTCAAGTGGCATTTTGTTACGAATTTTGGAGCAACAACATCTTTATGGGAAAAGTTACATTCAACTATGCCGATGGTTCTTTTGCTTTCAATGAGAAAACAAAACTCAAGGCGTTTATAGAGTCAATATTCAAGACAGAAGGCAAACAACTTCAGGGCCTCAACTATGTCTTTTGTTCAGACAAGTTCCTGCTAAACATCAATCGGGATTTTCTTCAACACGATGATTATACAGACATTATCACGTTCGACTTCTCCGAAAAGAAAGGTATTCCGCCTATAGAAGGAGAAATATACATCAGCACACAGCGGGTAAAGGAGAATGCAAGGGTATTCAATACAACCATCCGACAAGAAATGCTAAGGGTAATCTTTCACGGAGCCCTGCATTTATGCGGGTACAAGGATAAAACAGGTAAAGAGGCTTCATTAATGAGGCTCAAAGAAGAAGAATACCTAAGAAAATTCAAATAGAACGTTCCACAAGTCACGGTTCCACCGTGGAACTGTGACTTGTGGAACAAATGCAAGTCCTATCTTTATACTATGGATGTAAAAAGAAGAACCCCCAAAGAGAACCCCTCAGAAGCATATTTAAAAATAAGGGAACGTAAAAGGTGGCAACAGGGCTTTCGTAGATATGTAATTGAAAGCGTGCCCAACGAAAACTACGCCCCTTATTTTGGTTTGGATTCAACAACACTACGTAAATGGTTCGAGCTACAGTTTACCGATGAATTGAACTGGGACTCCTTTGCAACCAATTGGCAGTTCGACCATATTGTTCCCGTTGTTTATTTTGATTTCTCCAAAGAAGAAGAATTAAAACTCTGCTGGAACTTCATAAACCTGCGTGTTCAGCCATTACAACCTCACAAAAACAATGGACATGGTATTGATGTAATGGCCGTACGGCCCTACTTCGAAGATTTATACAATAAAACAGGCTACACCCTTTGTACTAAAATGCTGGAGAAAATTAAAAGCATCGAAACATCTGCAATACAGAGCCAACCCGGCATCGAAAATTTCATTGTTCAAAACAAAACCCACCTGGAAACCATAGCTACATTTAGCAATGAAGAGTTCAATAGGCTTAACCAAGGTGTGAGTATTGAGGACATTTTATTAGAAAGGGAACTTTTAAGAAAGTTCGGCTAACCAGTCAAGCCTGTTTTATCTTTGCAGTATGTTTCCACAATATGATGTTATAGTAGTAGGGGCTGGCCATGCCGGTTGCGAAGCCGCCGCCGCTGCTGCCAATTTGGGCAGCAAGGTTTTATTGGTAACCATGAACATGCAAACCATTGCACAAATGAGTTGCAACCCGGCTATGGGCGGAATAGCCAAAGGACAGATTGTTAGGGAAATAGATGCCCTTGGCGGATACAGTGGAATTGTTACCGACAAAAGCATGATCCAGTTCAGGATGCTGAACAGGAGCAAAGGCCCCGCAATGTGGAGCCCAAGAACGCAAAACGACCGGATGGTATTTGCAGCGGTTTGGCGGGAAATGCTGGAACAGACCCCCAATGTTGATTTTTACCAGGACATGGTGCAGTCCATTATTATTAAAGATGGTAAAGCCTGTGGTGTGGTAACAGGACTGGGGCACGAAATACAGTCAAAATCCGTGGTAGTAACAAGCGGTACTTTCTTGAATGGCGTTATCCATATTGGCGAGAAGAAACTGGGCGGTGGCAGGATTTCCGAAAAAGCAGCAACCGGTATCACCGAACAATTGGTGTCGCTTGGTTTTGAAAGCGACCGTTTAAAAACTGGAACACCTCCACGGGTGGATGGCAGGAGTTTGGATTACAGTAAAATGGAAGAACAAAAAGGTGATGATGAAATAGTCGGTTTCTCCTACCTCAATATTGAAAAGATAAAACCAGCCCAACAAAAAAGCTGCTACATTACTTATACCAACCAACAGGTACACGATATTTTAAAAACAGGTTTTGACAGGAGCCCAATGTACCAGGGCCGTATTGAAGGCGTTGGTCCAAGGTACTGCCCAAGCATAGAAGACAAGATAAACCGCTTTGCAGAAAGGGACCGCCACCAGCTTTTTGTTGAGCCTGAAGGCTGGAACACTGTAGAAATTTATGTGAACGGATTTTCTACCTCTTTACCAGAAGAAGTTCAGATACAGGCACTTAGAACGGTACCAGGCTTTGAGAACTGCAGGGTATTCCGCCCAGGCTACGCCATTGAATACGATTTCTTTCCACCAACGCAGCTCACTTATACATTAGAAACTAAATTAATATCAAACCTGTTTTTTGCCGGCCAAATAAATGGCACTACAGGTTATGAAGAAGCCGCCTGCCAGGGCCTGATGGCTGGAATCAATGCCCACCAAAAAGCAAGGAGCCTGGAACCGTTTGTTTTAAAAAGGAACGAAGCCTATATAGGTGTGCTTATAGATGATTTAATAAGTAAAGGCACAGATGAACCTTACCGCATGTTTACCAGCCGTGCAGAATACAGGACATTACTTCGTCAAGACAATGCCGATTTGCGTTTAACAGAGCTAAGCTACCGTTTGGGCCTGGCGTCGCAAGAAAGAATGGACCTTGTAATTGCCAAGCGGGAAGGTGTGGAAAAAGCAAAACATACACTTACAAGCTTTGGCGTGGAGCCGGAAGAAATCAATCCTTATTTTGAAAGTATCGGTTCATCGGCAATGATAGAAAAACAAAAGGCTGCAAAAGTTATTTTACGGCCCAATGTAGAACTGTCGGCTGTTATGAATGCTGTTCCACGTTTGGCCAAAGCCTTGTCGGGACTGTCTTTTGAAATATTGGAGCAGGCAGAAATACAGATAAAGTACGAACGCTATATTGAGAAAGAAGAAGAACTTGTTCAAAAGATGAGCCAATTAGAAAACATGATTATACCTGCCTCATTTGACTATGATAAAATATCGGCCATATCAAACGAAGCACTACAAAAGTTCAAAAAAATAAAGCCGCAAACATTGGGGCAGGCATCCAGGATTTCTGGCGTAAACCCAAGCGATGTACAGATATTAATGGTTTATATGGGAAGATAGTATAATGTGTTTCACAGCATTAAGAAACGGCTTCCAATCTATCAATCATTTCTTGCTTCTCCTTTTCACTTAACGAAGCATCCAGTTTTTTTTCAAGGCCATTGATATTGTTTACAATGGTCTTGTTTTGTTTTACAAATAATTTGCATACACTGCAAATGGCCAAATGCGTCCAAAGTGTAAAGCGTTGCAAAAGCGACAGCTTCCTTTCCTCCTTTTGAGAAATAAAAGTTGTTGCTTCCTTACAAGTAATAAACACTTTGCCCATACATTTATTTTATAAACCAGTTTTTTTCTAAACAATTACGTAGTTGCACTTTTGCCCTATGCAGCAAAACCCAATAGTTTGACGCTGTTATGCCAAGCTCCTTACAAATTTCTTCACTCTCAAAACCATCCATGTACTTCATGGTAAAAACAGCATTCTGAATTTCTTTCAGCTTACCCTTGCATTTTTCCAATATACCATAAAACTCCTTGCTCTCTATACTGCTGTTGTAATCAATACCCCAATCATTCGGTTTGGCACTTTGCATAAAATGCCCGTCTTCTTCAAAGCCATCACGACCACTTGTCAATGGGTCCAACTGATCCGTTAAACGCGTAGATGCTTTTCGGTAATGGTCAATAATTTTATTCTTAAGAATGGTAAACAGCCAATTCTTTTCGCTGGCTTCGCCTTTATAACTTTCAACATTACGCCATGCTGCTAAAAAGGTTTCCTGCACCAGGTCTTTAGCCAAGGCCTCGTCGCTTACACGCGGCAATGCATAGCGATACAACATATCACCATAATTTTTAACCCATCTTGTGGCATCTGCTTTAGCCATGTTTCAAAAGTAAGTGTAGATGCCGAACGCAACAGATAAAAATTTTCGCCCTTAACAAATCGGGCGTTTGCCTAAAAAAGGGATGAATGGTTTTATGCTTCGCCGTAAATGTTTAGCTTTATAGCTACCTATTTTTCAAACCAAACTACACATGAGAAAACTCACACACCTTTTAATGGGGCTGCTGTTTGCTTCGCTATTGCAGGCCCAGGAAACCTTTCCTGTAAATGGCACAACCGACGAACGCTCGGGTACTTATGCCTTTACCAATGCTACTATTATTAAAGATGCACAGACTACTTTACAAAATGCCACGCTGATAATTAAGCAAGGCAAAATTGTGGGCGTAAACATAGCCGTACCCAAAGATGCCGTTGTGATAGACTGTAAAGGGAAGTTCATTTACCCTTCGTTTATCGACTTGTATAGCGATTACGGCGTTGTACCGCAAACAGCTACAACTGCTGGCGGTCGTGGCTTTGGTGGTTTTGATAGGGCCCCACAAATTAGCAGCACTACCACAGGTGCCTATGGTTGGAACCAGGCTATAAAACCTTATGTAAATGCTTTTGAAAATTTTCAACTCAACGATGCAAAGGCAAAAGAATTAAGGAGCGTTGGTTTTGGCACCGTAGTAACCAATAACCAGGATGGTATTGCAAGAGGTACGGGTGCCCTGGTTACACTGGGCAACCAAAAAGAAAACTTTGAATTGGTTAAAGAAAAAGTTGCTGCATTCTATTCCTTCAGCAAAGGGAGTTCAACACAAGATTACCCAGGAAGCCTGATGGGTTCCATAGCCTTGATACGCCAAACATTTCTGGATGCGGCATGGTACAAAACAAAACCTGTAACCGAAGGAACAAATCTAAGCCTGCAGGCATGGAACGACATACAAACACTGCCACAGATTTTTGATATTGGTGGCGATAAATACAATGCACTGCGTGCCGATAAAATAGCCAAAGAGTTTGGTGTGAACTATGTATTGAAAGCAACCAATGACGTGTACCAACGGTTGGCCGAAATCAAAGCAACCAAAGCTGTACTTATTTTACCATTGAATTTTCCTGCAGCAATGGATGTGGAAGACCCCAATGATGCAAGGATTGTGGCATTGGCCGATATGAAGCATTGGGAAATGGCCCCATCGCAACCGGCCATGGTAGAAAAAGCCGGAATCAATTTTACCCTTACGGCTGCTGGGCTGGCAACTGCAAACGAATTTTTAACCAATCTGCGAAAGGCAATACAGAATGGCCTCACAGAAAAAATGGCTTTGGAGGCTTTGACCAAAACCCCGGCTACCTTAATGAATGTGTATGATAAACTGGGAAGCTTGGAAGCAGGCAAACTGGCCAACTTTTTTATTACCAACAGCAACATTTTTAAAGACTCTGCATCTATTTTTCAGAACTGGGTACAGGGCCAAAAATATGTTGTGAAAGAAGATGGCTGGAATGATTATAGGGGCGTGTACACGTTTTCAATAAACACAAAAGGCACAACAAAAACATACGAAGCTGTTTTAAAAGGTACCATTGAAAAACCAACTGCCGCTTTAAAACTACTGGGCGATACTGCAGCTACGAATATTACACTTACCCTGAACGATAAGCTGGTAAAAATAAACTGGAGCAACCGTGCCGATATGGGCAGGCAAACAAACCTTAGCGGTATCATTGGCAACGACGCCTGGACAGGAAATGGCTACCTGGCCAATGGTGATGTGGCCACCTGGAAAATGGTTTTCAAAAATGAACTACCTGCGGCCGATAGCGTAAAAGCAGTAAGCGATTCAAGCCGTCGTAGCAATGGCCTTGCTGGCCCAAGAAGGAACCAGCCTTCAACCACTGCAGATGTAGTGTATCCATTTAATGGTTACGGCTGGAAGGAAGCACCCAAACAGGAAGACATTTTAATTAAGAACGTTACTGTTTGGACAAACGAAAAAGAAGGAAAACTTGAAAACACCGATGTATTATTAAAGAATGGAAAAATTGCTGCTATCGGAAAAGGGCTAAGTGGCGGAACAAAAATTATTGATGGCACAGGCAAACATTTATCTGCCGGTATTATTGATGAGCATAGCCATATTGCGGCAACAGGTGGTATTAACGAATGTACACAGGCCGTAACATCAGAATGCAGGATTGCCGATGTCATCAACCCCGAAGACATCAATATTTATCGTCAACTAAGTGGTGGCGTTACATCATCGCATATACTGCATGGAAGCTGCAACCCGATTGGCGGTCAAACACAATTATTAAAGTTGCGTTGGGGCAAGGGTCCAGAAGAAATGAAATTTGCCAATTGGGACGGCTTTATAAAGTTCGCTTTGGGCGAAAATGTAAAACGATCTTACTCCACAACAAACAACCGATTTCCCGATACACGTATGGGCGTTGAGCAGGTATTTGTGGATGCGTTTCAGCGTGCTGTTGATTATGAGAAAATGGGAGCCACTAAAAGAAAGGACCTGGAGCTTGATGCCCTACTAGAAATCATCAACAAAAAAAGATTCATTACCTGCCATAGCTACGTGCAAAGCGAAATAAACATGCTGATGAAAGTAGCAGAGAAATTCAATTTCAAAGTAAACACCTTCACCCATATTCTGGAAGGGTATAAAGTGGCCGATAAAATGAAGGCCAATGGCGTAATGGGTGTTTCAACATTCAGCGACTGGTGGGCATACAAAATGGAAGTGCAGGATGCCATTGCCTACAATGCTGCCATCATGCAAAAAACGGGTTTAACTGTTGCCATTAATAGCGATGATGCAGAAATGGCCCGCCGCTTAAACCAAGAAGCCGCAAAAACAGTAAAGTATGGTGATGTAAGCGAAGAAGAAGCATTGAAGATGGCAACACTCAATCCAGCAATCATGCTGCACGTGGCCGATAGGGTTGGTAGTATCAAGGTTGGCAAAGATGCCGATGTTGTTTTATGGAGCAATAACCCTTTAAGCATTTATGCAAAATCGTTGTACACGATTGTGGATGGCACCATCTATTTTGATAGGGAAAAAGATGCCGAGCTGCGTAAACAGATTGCTACGGAAAAAGCAAGGTTGGTGCAAAAGTTATTGATGGAAAAACGGGGCCCGGGCGGTGCTGCAGGTATGGTTAGGGCAAGACCAAGGCTGGATGAACTGAACGAATGCGAAGAAGACAGGGCCCATAAAAAAAGCATCCTTGAGCGTGATGACAACTAACATGCATTGCAACAAATTGATGACTTCAAAAAAACAAACCATGAAAAAAATATTCTTAAGCATAGCACTTCTTACAATAACCCTTATTGGTAAATCGCAGGAAACGGTTTACCCCGCCAAACCACAATCTGGCGTTATTGCGTTAACCAACGCAACCATACATATTGGCAATGGAGAAGTAATTGAAAACGGGATGATTGTTTTTGGCGGCGGCAAAATTTTGGACATTCGCCCAACGGCAGCCATTGCTGATGTAAAAGTAATCGACTGCAAAGGCAAACATATTTACCCAGGACTGATAACACCCGAAACGGATTTGGGCCTAAACGAAATCAATTCCACCCGCTCCATGAGCGATGTGCGGGAACTGGGCGAAATCAACTCCAATGTACGTGCAGCCATTGCCTACAATTCCGATTCAAAAGTAATTGGCACATTACGCAGCAATGGTATACTGCTGGCCAATATTGTTCCACAGGGTGGCATCATCAGCGGCTCATCGTCTGTAATGCAACTGGATGCCTGGAACTGGGAAGATGCAACATACAAGTTGGATAACGGCATCCACTTTCGGGTGCCCAACCTTACGGCCGGCCGTGGCCGTGGCTTTGGTGGTTTGGGCAATGCTGCTGCCGACCCGTTAAAGGCAGCAATGGAACGTATTGATAACGTGCGTAAATTTTTTAGGGAAGCGAAAGCATATTATGCCGAAGCAAAACCCGAACATACCAACCTGAAACTGGAAGCCGTACGTGGGCTTTTTAACGAAATGGAAGCCTACCCAAATACCAACTGGTCTGTTATCAAAAAAGTGCTGCGGCCGCAACAGGTATTTTTTGTTCATGCAGAAACAGTAAAGGAAATACAGGTGGGTGTTGAATTGGCAAAAGAGTTCGGGTTTAAAACAGTGATTGTTGGCGGCACGGATAGCTGGAAAATAACGGACTATTTAAAAGACAACAATGTGGCTGTTATTTTGAACGATATGCATAGCCTTCCTTTAACACAAGACGATGATGTGGACCAGCCCTACAAAACACCGTTCTTACTGCAACAGGCCGGGGTGCTGTTTGCCATATCCGACACACATGAAGAAAGCCGTGGCCGCAACCTCATGTTCAACGCAGGCACAGCCGCAGCTTACGGCCTAACCAAAGAACAGGCTTTGGCGGCCATTACCTTAAACGCAGCAAAAGTGCTGGGCATTGATGCCATGACCGGCTCATTGGAAAAAGGAAAAGATGCAAATATTGTAATAAGCGATGGTGATATTTTAGACATGAAAAGCAGTAAAATAACACAGGCATTTATACAGGGCAGGGATGTAAGTTTGGACAACAAACAAAAACAACTATACGAAAAGTACAAATACAAGTACAATATCAAATAATGAAAAGGCCCTTCAAAAACTTGAAGGGCCTTTTTTATAAAAGTCCAGTTGCAACTTGTCAACGTTTAAACTCTTGCCTACATTTACCCCATGCAAGAAAAGAAACTTTTTTTACTCGATGCGTATGCACTCATTTTCCGTGCATACTATGCATTGATACGCAGCCCACGCAATACATCCAAAGGAAAGAATACCAATGCCCAGTTTGGTTTTACCAATACATTGGTTGAGTTGATCAACAAACAAAAGCCAACGCATATGGCCGTTTGCTTTGATGTTGGCGGGTCAACCATCAGGGAGGCAGACTTTGCAGACTATAAAGCCAACCGCCAGGAAACACCCGAAGACCTATTGCTGGCCATTCCCGACATAAAAAAAATAATCGAAGGGTTCAACGTTCCCATAATAGGTGTGGAGGGTTACGAAGCCGATGATGTAATAGGCACGCTGGCATGGGAAGCACACGATGCGGGCTACGAAGTTTTTATGGTAACACCCGATAAGGACTATGGCCAGTTGGTACGCGAAGGCATCAACATTTACAAACCCGGCTACCAAGGCGGCGATGTAGAGATTATGGGGCCAAAAGAAGTGTGTGCCAAATGGGATATTGAACGTGTGGAGCAGGTAATTGATATTTTGGGACTGATGGGCGATGCCGTGGACAATATTCCCGGCATTAAAGGGGTTGGCGAAAAAACAGCAGCCAAGTTGCTAAAGGAATACGGCTCCCTCGAAAATATATTAGCCAATGCCGATAGCATTAAAGGCTCAATAGGCGAAAAGGTACGTGCAGGAAAAGAAGATGCCATCATGAGCAAGCGACTGGCAACCATTATAACCAAAGTGCCGGTTGAATTTCATGAAGAGAACTTTAAGCTGAAGGAATGGAACAAAGAAGCCTTAAAAGATGTATTTGCCGAACTGGAATTTAAAACATTGAGCAAAAGGATTTTGGGCGAAGACTTTAACGTGTTTACACAGGCACCAGTTGGCGTGCAAACAGACCTGTTTGGCAATGCCGTAGTACCACCGAAAACAGAAAGCAAAAAAGCAAACCTGCCAGCAGCCTTGCCAACATCGGAAGATATTGACAAAGGTTATATGGTTGACAGGAACATCAACAACACACCGCACAACTATTACTTGGTTGATACCGAAGAAAAAATAAAGGAACTGGTTGCACAGCTTCAACCATTGACCGAAATTTCTTTTGATACCGAAACAACGGGCATTGACGCAAACGAAGCAGAACTGGTGGGACTGAGTTTCTCGTTTAAACAACACGAAGGCTATTATGTGCCTTGCCCTGCAGACAGGAACGAAACCAATAAGATTCTTGCTTGCTTTAAACCTTTGTTTGATGATGCCAGCAAGACATGGGTTGGCCAGAATTTAAAATACGATATGCTGATACTGAAATGGTACGGCATGGAACTAAAGGGAAATATTTACGATACCATGTTGGTGCATTATGTGGTGGAACCCGATGGCAAACGCAGCATGGATTTTTTGAGTGCCCAGTTTTTGCAATACGAGCCCGTACATATTGAGGAATTGATTGGTAAAAAAGGCAAGACGCAAGGCACCATGCGTGATGTGGATGTAGAAAAGGTAAAGGAATATGCTGCCGAAGATGCTGATATTACCCTGCAACTAAAGACCGCATTGAACCCTTTGCTAAAGGAGCGAGAAGTGGAAAAAGTATTTACAGAAGTAGAGAACCCTTTAGTGAAAGTATTGATGGCAATGGAGTTTGAAGGGATTAAAGTAGATGAGAATTTTTTGAAAGAATACAGCAAGGCCCTGGATGTGGAAGCAAAACAGGCAGAAGAAAATGTGTACAAACAGGCTGGTGTACGCTTTAACCTTGCCTCGCCAAAACAATTGGGCGAAGTACTATTTGAAAAAATGCAGCTTGATCCATCAGCCAAAAAAACAAAAACAGGGCAGTACCAAACAGGTGAAGATGTACTGCAAAAGCTGGCAGTAAAAGGGAACCAGATTGTGGAAGATATTTTAGTGTTCAGGGAACTGACAAAATTGAAATCCACTTATGTAGATGCACTGCCATTAATGATCAACAGCAAAACAGGCCGTGTGCATACATCCTACGCTCAGGCCGTAGCCGTTACGGGCAGGCTAAGCAGCAATAACCCCAATCTACAAAACATCCCCATCAGAACAGAAAGAGGAAAAGAAATACGCAAGGCATTTGTGCCAAGAGAAAAAGGAAGGATTTTGGTAAGTGCCGATTACTCACAAATTGAATTAAGAATTGTTGCTGCCATTAGCGGCGACCCCAATATGTGCGAAGCATTCCGCCTGGGCAAAGACATCCATACGGCAACTGCTGCAAAGGTTTACAATATTGCAGATGTGGATGTAACCAAAGAAATGCGTTACAAAGCCAAGAGCGTAAACTTTGGAATCATTTATGGCCAGGGTGCATTTGGCTTGGCAGACAATTTGGGCATCAGCAGAACGGAAGCAAAAGAAATCATTGACAATTATAAACGTGAATTTGCCAGCATACAACAATACATGGACAATACCATTAACTATGCAAGGGAGCATGGTTATGTGGAAACATTGATGGGACGCAAGCGTTGGTTGAAAGACATCAACTCCAGCAACTTTACGGTACGTGGCTTTGCGGAACGAAATGCCATCAACTCACCTATACAAGGCACGGCTGCAGATATGATTAAACTGGCCATGATTAAAATTCATGCAGCATTACAAAAAGAACAACTGCAAAGCAAGATGATTTTGCAGGTGCACGATGAGTTGGTGTTTGATGCGGTGCCCGAAGAACTGGATACATTGAAACCATTGATTTTGGAGAATATGAAGTCTGCCCTGTTGTTACCAAACAATGTACCTGTAGAAGCAGAAGTAGGCGTTGGCGAAAACTGGCTGGAAGCACATTGATCCATATAAATTAAAGGCTACGTAGTTCTACTGTTTTTTCTACGGAATATATTCAGGCAATATGAAATGCCCGGCATTACATCTATTTTGTTATCCTTTTTTTACAATTAAAAACCGATATATGAAAAAATTGAATGCCTTTGCTGAAACAATGAAAGATCATGTTTGTACAATTGCCTTTTCTTTGATCTGCATGTTTGCTGTGTTTGGTGCACATGCCCAAACAGCTGATAAAAAAAATGTGCTGCTCAAAGTTGTCATTATCAGGCATGGCGAAAAACCAGATAATGGCGATAACCTTTCCTGTGCCGGACTTAATAGGGCACTTGCACTTCCGGCAGTTTTGGATACTGTTGTTGGCAAGCCTGATTATACTTACGTACCAACCATTGGTACAGGCGATAAAAAAACAACCAGTGTAAGAATGTTCCAAACCGTTACGCCATTTGCTGTTCAGCAAAACCTCACCATCAACAGTAAGTACAATGAAACAGATACCACAGGTGCTGCCAAAGATGTACTGAAAAAAAGAGGTGTTGTATTGATGGTCTGGGAACATACCAATATACCCGGGCTGGCAAGGAACCTGAAAGTAAAAGGCAACCTGTCCTGGTCGGGCAAAGACTTTGACAGCATCTGGATCATTGAATATACCAAGCTTGATTCGAAAGGAAATTTGAAATCGCCTACCTTAACCATTGAACAGGAAAATATAACGCCAACAAATACCTGCCCGGGGCAATAACATATTATAGATAAGATAAAATGGCTAGCTTTAGCGTATACTAAGACGCTGTAAAAAATGCCTGTATACAATCTGGCTGTTGCCAAACGATGTGCCTGTGGAAGAGGCGGAAGTGGGCGTAGGCGAAAACCACTGGTTAGGGCTCATTAATGAAGCTTAAAAGCAATTATGAAAATCATTCTTTCTGCAATTTCACCCAAACAGTTAGATGCTTGGACTGAATTTTTTGGTAGTGAAAAAGATTTGTTGATTTTAGAAGGTGATATAACTCGAATCAAATGTGATGCTATGGTTAGCCCAGCAAACTCTTTTGGTTTTATGGATGGTGGATTAGATTATGCTCTTTCTGAAAGGTTTGGATGGCAGCTGGAAAAAAAGCTACAACAAAAAATAAAAGAACTTCCAGAAGCTGAATTGCTGGTTGGTCAAGCAATGGTAATAGAAACCGGAGATTCAGAAGTGCCTTATTTGATATCAGCACCTACAATGCGTGTTCCTAGTAGTTTTAATATAGACACATCAATAAATGCATACTTAGCGATGAAAGCTATTTTAATTAAAGCTATGCAACATGAAGAAATATCATCAGTAGCAATTCCCAGTCTTTGTACCGGAGTTGGTAAGATGCAACCAGTAATTGCAGCAAGGCAAATGTTTCAAGCCTATAAAGAAATCATACTAGGAGAAAGAATGGACTTTAAGAACTTTGGAGAGGCTCAGATTTATCATTGGAATATTAACCCTCAAGGAAGGATATAGGTAAAAGCATTATTATTTTTAATGAACAAAATGAATAACAATGTCAGCTTACAATCCGGCAGTAGATGCCTACATCGCCAAATCGCAACCCTTTGCACAACCCATTTTAGAACATATACGTGAACTGGTACACAAAGCCTGCCCCGAGGTAGAAGAAAAAATAAAATGGAGCATGCCTTTCTTCGATTACAAAGGAAAAATGATGTGCCATATGGCCGGTTTTAAACAGCATTGTGCATTCGGGTTTTTCCAGGCGGCATTAATGGATGAGCCAATGCTTATTCAAAATGCCGAATCGGAATCTGCAATGGGGCATCTGGGCAGGATAACATCGCTAAAGGACCTACCACCTGATAAAAAGATAATCGGGCTCATTAAAAAGGCAATGCAAATAACCGACGAAGGCAGAAGGGTGGTAAGGAAACCCACGGCAAAAACCGAATACATTGTTCCTGCCTATATTACTGCTGCCATCAAAAAAAACAAGAAAGCCTTTGCCACATTTGAGGCTTTTGCACCAAGCCACAGAAAAGAATACGCAACCTGGATTGAAGAAGCCAAAACAGAAGAAACCAAAAACAAACGTATTGCCCAGGCAATTGAGTGGATGGCCGAAGGCAAATCAAGGAACTGGAAGTACGCCAAAAAATAATTGCCGGCACTCAATTTACTACTGCTTCTTATTGGGTTTAAACAGTACGGAAAACTCAAGCCCCAAACTGTACAAACCAACCTTGCCGTTGCCAATACCCGTTAAAGGTATTTTGGCAAAAGGAGCAATTTGCCATGCAAAATTTTTATTGAAACCCCTTCTGTATGCAGCAGAAAGGTTGAGTATGGAAAACAGGTGATTGTTCTGGTTACTTACCTCATACTTCACTTTTTGATCCTGACCATAATAATCGTAATCATAATCATAGGTTTCCCGTTTCATGATATAGGTAGATAAACCCGCAATAGCAAACCAGCCACTGCGTTTGTTCTCCTTCAACTTGTATTGAAGGTTCAAGGGAATATCGAATACGAAACAGTTGGCACTGATACCTTTGATTAAATAACGGGAACCCAAACTCCAAGGGCTTTTATAGGTATTTGAATCGGCCGAATACAATTTGGTGGACACGGCAAAGCCAGTTGCCAGGCTGAACTTATTGGACAGGTCGTAAGAAAAACCGATGCCCACCGCATTGCTGATCTTATCAACCTTGGTAAACTTTACAGTGCTTATATCGGCTGCTACCAATGCTCCAATACCAAACCTGGATACCGTTCTTTTCTTTTTTTCTTTAGGTGCCGCTGTGGGTTTTTTAGTATCGATAAGCTGCTCCTTTAAGCCAACTTTCTTTTGATTGAAAGCCATGTGTGATGCAATGGGAACAAGCTTTTCCATTGCATGTTGGGTATAAACAGTTTGGACATCATTTTGTGCAGCGGCCAATGTGTTTTTATTTTCTATTACAGTTGCTGCAACGGGCTGTAAGGCATTTTTATTTTGTGTTTGGGCTGCAACCTTAGCCTGTGAAATATTGAAATGGGCATCCTGTTTTTTAGAACGGGTCAAATGATCGCTTAAAGAAGTGTGGGCAGCACTTGTGCCTTGTTCAACAGGCAAGGCTTGCGTTGTTGCTGTTGCATCTTCTGGCAAACGACTGGTAACAGTAGCTTGCTGTTGTACTTTGCCTTCTTGGGCATCGATTGGATTTTCAGTATTTGTTTTCTCTTTTATTGCTAACTGTTCGTTTGTTTGTTGGGTTGTTGTTGAAACTGGTTTTTTATCCTGACCTGTTGTTGATGTGTTGCTTGTGTATTGCTTGCTTATATGGTTGCTTTTGTTCCAGAAATAAATAGTGGTTCCTATAAAGAATAGTATAGGAAACAGCCACCACAGTATAATGAACCTGCGACGTTTATCTTTCTTGTCCAAAAGCTGCTCCATCTTGTCCCATGCTTCTTCCGAATACGGAAGAATGGGTTGCTCCACAGCTTTGCGGGCAAGTTGATCTATCTTGTTATCAAACTGCTCTTTGTTCATACTCATTAAAATTTTTTCTGGCAATAAGCATGTTCTGCAAATGTATTCTTGCTTTTGCCAAATTTGACTTGGATGTACCAACTGCTATGCCCAACTGCTTTGCAATTTCATCATGCGAAAAGCCGTCAATTACATATAAGCTAAAAGCAGCCCGGTATGCAGGTGACAGTTTCTGTATGCAAGCAACAATTTCTTTGTACGATATTTTCTCTAACTGCGACTCATCCTTAACAACAAGGGGCATCGACTCATCAATCATGGAATGGTTCTGGTGTTTGCTATGTTTGCGGCAATGGTCAATAGCGGTATAGATCATTATTTTTTTGAGCCAGGCTTTAAAGTCCACAATTGCATCTTCATGTATCGGCTTAAATGTATCCAGCTTGGTAAACATTTTCAGGAAGCCGTCATTCATTATTTCTATGGCATCGTCATGGGTATTCGCATACCGTAAACAGATGGCGATGGCAAAATCATAAAATACGGTGTACAGTTTTTTCTGGCTGGTTCTTTTGCCTGCACTGCTTTCTTTTAAAAGCACCAGAAATTCCTTTTCCACCAATAGGTCAGACAGCTTATCGTAAATACTGGAAGATCCGCTCACGGATGCTTCCTGTATTGGTATAAGCAAGGCTTTATTTTCGTTGCCTGATTTTTCCATTGGTTAATTACGGTTGATCTGTTTCAAAAAAACAAGAACACGTACCATTATAAGGAACGTATTTGTTGCCTAATTGATATTTTTCTTCTTTTTTATTTTGAATACCCTCGAAATATTGAAGCCGAAATGAATATCGCCTTTGCCCCAGTCGCCAACGGTTTCATGTATAAACGTGGTTTCTGTCATGCCAGTCGAATTGGCAAAATGCAGTTGGAATACGTGACCGCCTGTTTCTATATCAACGCCTATAGCAAAAGAGTTGTGGTAACCATCAAACTTATTGAACTGCCAGTAATATTCGGCATTGATGCTTACCCTTTTCGATATTTTCTGTCTCCCGCCAATGCCCATCGAAAACAGGTCGTTCGGGTCGCCTGTTAGCGGAACAAGGTTATAATGTACCAATGTGGGCATTATTTGTAATGATGTTTTTTCATTGAACTTTCTTGCAATCAAAACCTGGTATGCAAAAGAGGTTTTGTCGCTCGTGGTCCTTTTTATTGTTGGGTCTGTTTCCTTTATGGTTTTAACAATGGCCGACGCCAATAATGTAACGGATAGCGGCATGGCTTTTTTGCCGGTGGACTGTTGCATCAATCTATATTTAATAAAACCATCCATCTGTTTCTGGAACGTGCTACGGCCAATACCTACCATTAGCCTATTGGTGATGCCATAATCAAGTCCCATTCTTTCTGTTGCATTATCCAAACCGAATAAATCGTACAGGCCCTGGTTCACAAACCCAAAACGGTGAGAGATCCTGAAGTCCAATAAACCTTCTTTGATTGTTTCTACGGAGTGGCCATTAATAAGCCTGGTGCTTTTAAACGTGGCCGCAACCAGTTCGGTTTTGCTACTGTCTTCCTTTGCACTTTCTTCTTTTGCCTTGGTCAATAAATCAATATCCTGTGCATGTAACATAACACTTAGCAATACACAATGAAACAGGGCCAATACTTTAAGCATGTGTTTGGTGTTTTAATCGTATTTACAATCAACCGTAACTTCTACTTCCTTTGCTATCTTTTCGCCAATCAACGAACCTTTGATATTGTAATCGCTCAACTTAATATTGAACTTGCTTTTTACAGAAACCTTACCCGACTTTATTTCTATTGTTCCATCTATGGACACTTTCTTTTTAACGCCGTGTATTTCAAGCTCGCCTGTTACAGAAGTATTATAGGTTCCGTCCTTATCAAAATTGATGGCGGCAAGGTTGGTGATGGTGCCACCAAAAACCGCTTTGGGGTATTTGGTGCTCTCCATATAGTTTTCGTTGAAATGCTCTTGCATGGTAGCATTCTCAAAACGGAAACCCTTAATGCCAAGCATGAATACCAACTGGCCATTGGTAGCAAGTTTCGAATCAACCTGGTTGTTTACGGCTTCAATGTTTTCGAGCGGAGCCGAAGAAAAGAATTTCACTTTGCCGCTTTTGGTTTGAAATATTTTTTGTGCCTGCGATGTGGTACACATGACAGCAAGCAATAGTATCAGCAATGTTTTTTTCATGGTAATGTTTTTAATTGTTCAGCATTCCGTTTCTGATCCATGTCCTGATTTTTGCAATATCACAGTCCGACAGTTTTGAAGCATTCTTTGGCATTTGATCATAACCGGGTGTATGCATAATCACATTCAGCAACAGTCCGCTTGAAGCATAGGCTTTCAGGTTTGTGTACGAATCCAATTTATTGCCACCGCCAGAACCTGCAGCCACAGCAGATGCATGGCATGGATAACAATTGGTGGAAAGCACACCGGTTACTTCCACACTATAGCGAATATTGCTTGTATCGCAGGCTATGCCTGTAGCGGGATATGCAGTTGCTTCTTTTTTATAAGTACAGGCTGCCCAGCAAATGGTTGCCATAGCTGCCATCAATAATAAAAGCCTGGTTGTTTTTTTCATCGTTGTTTTTTATTGCTCTACAATGGCATCTATAATTACCACGTCGGATAACTTGCCTGTGCATATTCCTTTAATTGAAACTGTATTACCTGCTGCCGGTACCGGTTGCCCCTTTTTTAATGTGCAGTAAACGCTGCTTAACAGCGATGCGGACTGTAGGGTTACGGTGTTTTGCCCATCCTGGTTTACAGCAGTGGCGGCAACTTTTCCGCTAACAGCAATTGCCTTGTCCAGATATTTTGAATTGGCAACCGAATCGCTCAGTTCATAATCAATTACCAATTGTTCTGCTGTAACCTTTATGCCTTTTTCTTTTTCAACACTGCGGTGGGGCTTGTTCCATACAAACCATATTACGGTTCCGACAGCGGTAATACAAACACAAGCAATGAACAATGCCAGTTTTGTCTTTTTTTTCATGTGGATTTAATATTGTTTATTACTTGCAGTTGTGTTGGTTGTTCATAGGAATAAGGTTCAATATCATGAAGCATGTATTGGTTTAACAAATTGCAATTTGAATTACTATGGAATCGGGCATAACAGTCAAAAGGTTGCCTTTCTAAATATTTATTTAGAAAAACAACCTTGAGCCTTTATTGAAATAGTAGTGTACTAAGCCGTAGAAACAAATAAAAAGAGGGCAAGCAAGATGGATTTACCAAACAGCCCTATTCATGAACTGCAGGCCACCATTGCCATTTACGGTAATGGTTCTTGTTTTGGTTCTGCCCTGTATGGTAATGGTATTTTCGCCTTTGTGTAAAGGGATGCGTACATATTGAATGTATGCGGGCAGGCTTTGCCAATTGCGGGTATCGGCTTTTTCGGTAGCGGTATTGATAAGGTTTACAATAAGCCCAGTTATTTCGCCGGCGTTTTTTGCATTCTCCTTTTTCTTTTGTTCGTCTTTTTCTTTGCTATTGTTTTTGGCTACTTCTTCGGCAGTTTTTTCTGCTGCTTTCTCGGTTAGCTTCTTTACCAGTTGCCGTGCAATGGCATTGGCAATTTCGGTAAGCATCCGCTCCTTTAATATATCAACCGAAGCATCGTTTATGTTTTGGGCGGTTTCGCTGGTATAGCTTCTATCGTTTACAGTAACATTTATGCTTGCATTGTTGGTATAACGCACTTCGTAATAGGGAATGGCAACACGCAAGCTTCTAAAAGTTTGCAGGCTGGCATCATTTCTATTGATTGTATTGTAATAACCATAATCAAAAGGCACATTTATCTGGTTGCCTGTTTCGTCCAAATAAAAAAAGCCGCTTAGTCCATTGCTGTTTTGTGTAATAAAAAAATTCCTTTCTTTTTTTACAGGAGCAAAGCCACGTTCTACAAACAGTATCAAATAGCCACCATCTGCCGTGTCTTTCTGTAAACTTGTTTTGAACAGTTTTTCGTAACGCTGCTGCTCATCGCCAAAACCCATTTGCTGGGCCGTACGCAACACATCCTGCTTCAACTGTTCTGGCAGGGGCACGCCATAATAATTGTTATTGGCCTGCAGGTACACGTCTGCAGCATTTCTGTAAGCAATAAAGGCGTTGTTTATGTCGCCGCTGGCTTCATAAATCATTCCCTGAAGGTTCAATGCAAAAGCATCCTTGCTATAGCGGTTGGTTTTGTTGTTAAACTTATCGCCCTGTGCGTTTTCTGCCAATGTTATCCTCCTTGCCTCCACAACTGCATCTTCGGTCTTGTTCAGGTGCAGGTAATTCAGCCCCTTGTAATAATGCATCATGAACCTTTCAATGTCTTCGCCAAGGTAGGTCTGCATCATGGGGTTTATCAGGTTGGCTTTCATAACATCGCCAGCTGTTTTCCTTTGCGTTTCAATAAAATTGTCGGCCAGGTTAAGGTATAGGTTACTGCTATCAAAGTTCTGCATCAAGTGGTACAGCTTTCCTTTTTCAAAATAATACAATAGCCTGTTCCTGTCACGCTGAATAAAGCTGTTCTTATTCAACGAGTGCATGGCTTTGTCGTACTGCTTATTTTCAATGTTGTTGTAATAAGCAGTCATTCTGGAATTGTAGCTGGCACAGGAGCAAAATAAAACGGACATTAATAGCCCGGCTATCCATGTCCGTTTAGTGTTAAAGTTCAAAAACATTTATTAGCAGTTTTTATGTAGCCAACGGTTATGCAATCATATTGGCCCAATGGCTACACACAAAATTTTAGTTCTTTACGTACTTCGCAATTTTCTTTTCTCCAATCCAAACCACTTCATTGGTTTCAATATTGGTCAGCTCAAGGTTAATTTGGTAAGTAACTGTTTTCTTTTTCTTGTACGCATCTACAATTGAATTGATGCTTCCTTGCAGTATATAGTCGGCACCTTTTTCCAAACCAAACTTTTTCAACGTGCTTGCACTGGCATTGGTTTGCATGTCTGCTTTCTCTGCCCGCAGTTCCTCACGTTTTTTTCCGCTTTGAACCAGGCCAACTTTATCAGTGGTAATAAAGCTTCTTTCCAGGTCGTTCATAAATGTTTCGGCTTCAATATGCTCATGGCTTTTATTGGTTACCAGGCCAACAATAACAACGGGTTTTTTACCTTTTTCCGTAAGGTGGTTGGTTAGCCATTTTTCGCTAAGCGATTGCCTGATCATTTCATCTGCTGTTAGGCGGCTGTCTGTATTGTTCCAGCTGCCGCTGATATCCGGTGTTTCAGATGGGTCAATTCTTGTTACGGTCCTATTGCTACAAGATGCAAAAAACAATGTTGCCGAAAGGCAAAGCATAAAAACTCTTTTCATATAAAGTTTGATTGATGATTGAAATGCAAGAAGAAATAAATCCGGGATTGGTTAGAACCAGAACCACCAGTTACCGGTTCTGTAACCAATGGATGGCCTGAGGCTCCAAAAGTTATTGTACCCGTTCCTGTTGCCATAACGGTAATTGCCATAATAATTATTATAGCCATAATTATTGAAACCGCTATTGTAATAATTATAATCCTGGTAGTTATTGTACAAACGCCTTTCGTTCCTGTTTTGTATACGGTTCTGTTTACGTTCCAATTTGGCTTCGTACCAGTCGTATGCCTTATAAGTTTGTTGAATGGTGGCGTTCATATTGCCTTGCAAAGAATCCTTTGCCTGCATGTATTTGTTCTGGCTGATTAAATAGTTGGGGTTCTGGTCTGGGGCCAATTGGGTTTGGGCCTGCATTGCCATAGCTGAAAAGCAAAATACGCTAAGTAAAATGAGTTTCATAACGATTAGGTTTCTTGTTAAACGACAAAAGTCGTTCCAAGTTACAATAAAACGGCAATACTTTGTATGAATGGAGCATTCCCGGGATGGTTTTGCTACAGCTTCAGTATTTACCAATGGCAAAATCGGGTGATTTTACGCTAGTTGCCCTGCAAAAATCTTAATAGGTTTATGCTTCAATAAATCCAATATCACATGAAGCTACCACCCCAACCCCGTGGTGGCGGGTTGCTGTTGTGGATGAAAACCAAACTGCAACAACTTGCCACCCAGTTCGACTCGCCGCAAAAACGAGAGTTCAAGAAACTCAAACGCTTTATTGCAGGCTAACCATTTGAAAAAACATCACCACCCAAAGTGATGTTTTTTATTTGTGGAAACATTAACAGGCAGCATCTTATTGCTAAAATCATATTGTATGGCCGAGATGCAGCAACAGGATGGCAACCACAAAAAACGTGGGGGCATCAGCAGTAAAAAACTAAGTACAAGGGTTGACCTGACCCCGATGGTTGACCTGGGCTTTTTGCTCATTACCTTTTTTATTTTTACTACCACCATGAGCGAACCGAAAGTGATGAAGCTGAACCTGCCCGAAGATTCGCCCCATACAACAGATGTGGGCATGAACAAGGTTTTGACCATAATACCATCGGGCAACAACAAGGTTTATTACTATTATGGCGATAACCCACAAACCATGCTGGCCACCGATTATGGGGCAGCGGGCTTACGCAACATCATCATCAATAAAAAGAAAGAAGTGGCCAGTAGTTATGGTGATGCACAGCAAACCGTGGTGCTCATAAAGCCAACGGATGCCTCCACCTACCAGAACCTGATTGATGTGATGGACGAAATGCTCATAAACAATGTAACCCGTTATATGCTGCTAAATGTGGATGATGCGGAGAAAAAATTTGCGGTATTGTAAAAATCAATAGAGTAAGAAAAAATTCGGCATTATTCTTGTTTTGATAAGCAGCGTTTATAAACAACGTGGTGTCTTTTAATTCCAGCCCGTTTCGTTTATAACCCCTGATTTTTTAGTAAACAGTTTAAAACCGAAACCATGCACATTCAAAGCTTACAGCAGGCACAAATCAATGGTAGCAGTTATTTAAACATTGTTGCCGACAAAATTGAAAAACTGACCATCAAAGTGCTTGATGTGCAGGGGTGGGTTGCTAAAAAAGTAACTACAGAGGTGGAAGAAGGTATTCAGCAGGTAAACCTAAACATGAGCGATTTAACCAATGGTATATATATATTGAATGCTTTTATTGGCGATGTCTTTATTAAAAGCATCCGCTTTGTAAAGCAGTAACTCTTTTCATTTGGGGGTTTGTATAACTTGACCTCGCCAGTTGGCGGGGTCTTCTTTTTGGCATACTACCCGTTTTAGATGGCCAACCTGGCCTGTTTTGATAGGCTGCATACCTTTTGCCTATTTGTTTTGCTGCCCCAGCTGGTTAAATATGCTTTGGTAAAACAAATTTTGCTTACTTTATAACCTTAACATAAATACTATTGTTTGGTACTGCTACGCCATATACCTTTTTTGCGTGCTGTTTTTTTTCATAGCATTACTGCTTTTGGTGGGCCGCAGGGCCATTACGGTATGATGCTGAAAACTTTTGTAAAAGAGCGAAGGGACGTAACAGAGAAAGAACTGTTGGATTTTGTAAGTTTTTGCAACATGCTTCCGGGTGCATCATCCACACAAACACTTACGCTAATTGGGTACAAACGTGGCGGGGTTTCTTTGGCAGTGCTTACTTTATTGATATGGATAACGCCTGCTTGCATTTTAATGGGTGGTCTGTCTTTTCTGTTGGACTATTTTTCGGATATGTCTATCAAAACCAAAGTTTTCCAATTCATACAGCCGATGGCCATCGGGTTTATTGCGTACTCGGCTTTTAAGCTGTTTAAAGTTGCCATCAACAATACCATTACCCGGATTATTTTAACCATTGCGGCACTAGCCACTTTCCTGGCTTTTAAATCGCCGTGGATCTTTCCCGCATTGATTGTAGCAGCAGGTATTGCAACCAATTTTAGCGACAGGCGTATTCCACAAAAAGGCGTTCCGCCTAAAAAAATAAAATGGGGCAATATGCTCATCTTCCTGTCGCTGTTTGGTGTGGCTGGCTATCTGTCCGAAACGGCAACCCAACAGCATTGGAACAACAGGAAGGCCCTGAACATTTTTGAAAACAGCTACCGTTTTGGAAGCCTGGTTTTTGGTGGTGGCGATGTATTGATGCCCATGATGTACGAACAGTACGTTGTTCGCCCCCAAACGCAGCACGTACAGGAAACGAGGAAAGACGTGCTGCAAATGAATAGCGAGGATTTTTTGACCGGCTCTGGTATTGTACGTGCCATACCTGGACCCGTATTTTCCATCGGGGCATTTACAGGCGGCATGGTAATGCGTACCGAAAATTCGCCATCACTACAAATGCTGGGTTGCATACTTGGGGCCATTGGTATTTTTTTGCCCAGTGCCCTATTGGTACTGTTCTTTTTTCCGGTTTGGCATAACCTAAAAAAATACGCAGTCATTTACCGGTCTTTAGAAGGCATAAATGCTGCAGTGGTGGGCATTATGCTGGGTGCCGTATTCTATTTGGCAAAAGATATTTTGATGGTGGAAGTTTGGCAAAACCATTTAACGGGCTGGGTGGATATGGTGGTTATTCTGTCAACTTTTGCATTGCTGAACTTTACCAAACTTAGGGCACCATTTATTGTTTTTGGCTGCCTGTTACTGGGCTGGTTATTGTAACCCAAAAAACAGTTAATTCATTCCAGCAGCGATTGACATATAATGCTGCTGCTTTAATATTACAACTCAATTAATTTGGTTTGACAAAAAAACTACTCAACCTTATTCTTGTTTTTTTGCTTTGTTTAGGTACTCAGCAAATAATGGCTCAGTTTACGACCATTAGTGGCAATGTGTACGACATTACGGGCCGCAGGCCACTTGAAGCTGTTGCCGTTTTGAGTTCTTTTGGAAAAGGCACCATCACAGATTCTACCGGGCATTATAGCATTACCGTTAGGACCAAAGACTCCATCTGGTTTTCGCTGATTGGCAAAACAACCATGAAGTACCCGGTTGACACCATTAGCAATTCTACCGCCTTTGATATAATGATACACCTGAGGGCTACCGAACTGCCCGAAGTAAAAGTGCGGAACAGTTATTATAAATTCGACTCGCTGCAAAACAGGAATGATTACGCCAAAGTGTTCAACTTTAAAAAACCAGGCATCCGTTTAAGCACCAATAAAAACTATTCGCCGGGTGGTGTTACGGTTGGTTTGGACTTGAATGAGTTGATAAACATGTTCCGGTTTAAGCGGAACCGGCAAATGCTTAGCTTACAGAAACGGCTGTTGCAGCAAGAACAGGATGCATATATTGACCACCGTTTCTCCAAAGCTTTTGTACGGAAAATTACCAAACTGAACAGCCCTGAACTGGAAACATTCATGCAGACTTACCGACCGCATTATGCATGGCTGCAAACGTTGAACGACCTGGAATTTGGCTATTATATAACGCAATGCCTAAAAGCCTACAACAACCATACGGCCCCGCCATACAATGGGTTTGGTTATAGAAGTGCAGACGATGACAATGATTAATTATTCGTTGATGACAGCTTTTAAGGAAGGCTCGTCGTTAAAGTCCTCTGTTTCCAACTCAATCCTTTTGGTAATATCGCTAAGCGAAGAAAATTTATCCACTGCATAGGGAATGGTATCCAGCCCCGTCACAAAATTTTTGATATAACTGTAAATACCCACCACGCTACCTGCACTGAAAACTGCCGTAGAAAACCGTTGTGTAATAATCAGGGAAACGGCAAGTACAATAATGGACATGATTTCCATAATACCAAAGTTCCATGCCTGCTTGTCGGATATCCTGATTTGCCAATGCCTTAATTTTTCGTAGTGGCGGCGTATGGCCAATGTGTTGCCCGAACCAATAATATCTACCTGTTGTTCCAGCTCATCATTTTTCATCTTGTTCAATACCTGCATTTTTCTGCCGTAGAAATAACTGATCGTAATAACAGGAAGCAGTATCAGCATACAGATGCCCACCACCCTTAAATCGTAAAAGCAAAGCAGCACCAGCGAGCCGAAAATATTATACACTGCTTCCAGCACATACACCAGGTCGTGCTCCAAAAAATCCACGAATTCCCTTGCCAAAGTAGAATGGGCAGCAAGTTTGGAAACATCTTCCTTAATATACCTACGGCTTAAAAATCTTGTAACAATGGAAGTATAGATGGCAGAATAGGTCCTGGTATCGTACCGCTGGCGTATAATGCCCACCACCATCCAGGCAAGCCTTACGCAGCATAACGTAATTAAACCAATATAGCTTTGCTTGATTAGCCCGTTCACCGCTTCGCCCAAAAAATAGGGTGTTAGCAATGCTCCGATCATTTCCAGCGAAAACAGGAAATAGGTAAGCAGCAACTGTAAGCGATGCTTTTTAAAAATGCTCCTTAAAATAGTTAACTGGGCCATGGCCGGTGCGTTTGTTCCTTAAGGGCTATAATGAAACAGGCTGGCTATATCCCTGTTGTTTCAATATGGCTTTATTTTTAAGATGGGTATAAGACGTTGGGCTGCCCAATTTGTTTAATACCCTTAAAAATAGTGGATGATAAAATTAGCCCATTGGTGGCAGCGGGCAGGTTAAAAAAAGATGAAAGATGCAGGGGCACAGGGTTTGAAAGCGGGTTTTACTGGCCAATGGCATTGCCTGGCCTGCCAGTAATATACTTTCTGCAATGGGGGCTGCCGCAGCTGCAGGTAAAGGGTTCGGCGGTTTCATCCAAAAAAGTGGCATAGTCAAGTGTAAGCTCCTCGCCTTTTTTTATGGGTTGCAAGGCCACCACATTCAATCCTTTATAACCTGTATTTGCCTGGCAACTATGGTTTTGCGGGGCCCATTCGGCCGGATTATTGTCCCATAGAATGTAAACATCCTTGCTTATGGGATAAGCGTAGCGACGAAAGTTCTCTTTTTCGGCACTGTCCCAATTTTCATCAACAAACTTTTTGGTAACCATGCGTTGGGCCTTTCCTTCCCCTTCAAAAACTACTTCGCCCTTGTGCATATCAACAGATGCATATATACCGTAGCCTGCAATGGAGTTTCTTTTTACGGTGTATTTTTTTTGCTGGCGTTGATGCCTGGCCATGCCCTCGGCAATAATATGCTGCAAAAAGCCCTGTTGGCCAATGCCGTCGTATCGTAAAATATAATCGGCCGAGCCTTCATAACCATTGGTATAAAAAACGGAACAGGTAAAGTTGATCTCCAAAAAATAGAGTTCGTTTTTATCATTCATCCTAAAATCCAATCGGGCATAACCTACGCCGTTAAACGATTTGAAGATTCGCTCTGCAGCACTGGTAAGCTCTGCTGCCAAAGCCTTGTCGGTAACAGGTGTATTGGCATCGGTATGCAGCTCGGAAGTTTTTAGTGCATAGGTCTTGAACTTTCTCCCTTCGGGGAAAATGAACTCAACAGGCTGCAGCACTTTGCTTGTTTTGCCATCGCTATTGGCAACAACCAATACAGTAAACTCCCTGCCGGCTATATATTCCTCTACCAACAGTTCATCATACGCAACAATGGTATCTTTTACTTTTTCTATCAAGGCCTGTTTATCCTGTACCAACGACTGTTCATCAATACCCAGGCTGTCACCTGCCTTTGCCGGTTTTACAAAGAGTGGAAACAGTAACTGATTGCAGGCACTTTCTGCATCTGCCACGGTATGGATGAGTTGATAGGCAGGTGTCTTTACCCCCTCGCAATAGGCCACATATTTCATCAATTCTTTGGGCGGGTCGTACAGCAAGGTTGATGGGCCTGTAAAGGGAAGGTTCAACAGCTCCAACGTATAAATAACGTCTATGCTTGGCACTTCCCATTCCAGATAGCCTTCGCATAGGTTCACAAAAATGTCGTAACCTTTTTTGCTGAGCGATTGAAGCTGTTTGTAAACGGTAAGCTTGTTCAGGAATACGGTGTGCACTTCATCACCGGGAAGCAATGGTGCCAGGTCCCTGGGCGGGTCATAATGCTGGTAATCCACTGCCGATGTTGAATAGTCGGGCTGTAACACACAAATCTTCATGCTGCTAACTTAAAGCTTTTGATAATGGTAAAAAGTTTATGCTGCATGTAAGTTTTGCTTTTGTGCCGCTTTGCTTAAAGTGTTGTTCAAAATTTCAACAACAAGGTTGGTAAAACTTTTATTGTTGAACTTTAGTATGGCACCAATGGAAGTAAAGTTTTCGTCTTCGCTTAAGCCGCATTGTGCATTTACCTCCAATACATATAACTGGTTCGTGTTTTTGTCCATACGCAGGTCAACCCTGGTATAGCCCACACCCTTGCAGGCCATATAGGCATCCCAGCTTAGCTGTTTTATCCTGTTGTGCAACGAAACATCGGGCAGTGCATATTCATAAAAATTTTCTTCGTTGGGCATGGGGCTTTCGTCTTCATAAATTTCCCATAGCCTGTCAAACGAAAGGAATTTTTCCGTTGCGGGTAGCGACTGATGGAAGACCCTTTCAACAGGAGCATATACAATGGCAGTTTCGGGGCTAGTATAATTGCCAACAATCAAAACAGTAAACTCTGGTCCATCAATAAATGCTTCGGCAATCACTCCGTCCGTTGTTAACTGCCAACCACGGTATCCATTAAACATATTGCTTACCTGTTGCTGCAATGCGTTTTCGTTATGCACCACGTTTTGTATGCCCACACCCATACTGCCGCCACTAACGGAGGGTTTAACAATAATGGGCGTACCCAATACATTGAACAGGTTGCCCAGGTGCTGCTCCCGCTGCGTAATTGCTTGCCATAAAGGCGTGGCAACATGGTGCGTATCAAACGCATGTTTCATGGGGATTTTGGAAGTAGTGATATTGTAAAAGAAGGCATCGGCCCCGGTATAGGTCAACTGTTTTTTTTCAAGATAGTGAATAACAGATACACCGGGTGTGCCATTAATTTCATCGCCATCGCATAAATTAAAAACCACCACGCTTTTGCCCAATGTGTTTTTTTCTGCGGCAATACCATCAATAACCGTTTCAAAATCGTTCATGGTTACTGGTTGCCATTGCCAATCCATGTTTAGTTCGGCAAAGGTTTTTGTATATTCTGCAATGCTTTGAGAGAAGTCGTAATAATAATCAATATTGGCATCGTTGGTTACCAAGTGTGGGGCCAGCACCCAAACCTTTATTTGTTGTAGGTCGATACTCATGTGGAGAAGGCAAAATTATTTGGTAAGCATGCTTTGTATAAAATCTGTAAGCTTATACCGCTGCAACACGCTTGCCGCAACATATTTGGCCCCTTGTACTATTTTGATGCAGCTTTTGGTTCCGCATAAACATTCAAAAGGCTGTGCCATGTCCCACTCGGTAGCGGGATAGAAAAAGCACAGCTCATCGCCTGCCTTGATCTGTTGCAGACATTCCAATTGCATGGTGCTGGTATTGAACAGCACATTGGGTTCGCAACTATGGTTGATGTATTGTAGAAACTCGGGTTTTAAATGTATATGCTCCGTTTCGCCTACCTGAACCGTAAGGTAGGTGGGTTCTTTTAAAATAGCGGCTGCACCAAAACTGCAAATGGCATCGCCTGCATTGAAATCTTTGGTAGAAAAAAACGCTTTGGCAAGTGAGGCCTCATCTTCCCTTACTTCGGCAAAGCCGTGTGCACTTAACACACGATAAACAGGTTGCGTAAGTTGTTGTGTAAGCATAATGGGTTATTGACTGTAAATTAACCAAAGGTTTAATGGCGATGCATTAATAAAACCTTAGTTGTTAATTAAAGTGGATAACCGCGTAGCCGTGTTTGTTAAAACAGTTACCGTATTTTGTTAACAGCATCTATGGCCGTGGCCAACCTTTCGTCATAGCTGCCGCTAATTTCTACCCAAGGTGTAGGTTGGTTTATGAGCAGGTCTTTATAAATCCTGTACAATTCTTGTCTGGGCTTTTCGTTCGGGTATTCCCGCAAATCGTCCTTAACCCAGGGTAGGTCTATATTGCACAGCAGGTACAAGTCGTATTGCCTGTTTACAATTTCATCCAGTATAAACTGATGGCATTGGTCAAAAACGTATTCGCACCATACTTTCATAACATACATATCCGTATCAAGAAACAGTAAGGGCGGGAGTGCAATGGCCTGCAGGCTGCCTGGGTTTACCCATGTGTTGTTATCTGCAGCACTCCATTGGTTGCCAACTGTTGACAGGTACTGTTCCTCCAAGGCAATTTGCCCTTTTGCAATTGCCAACAAGTCATCAAAATTATAAGCAGTGCCATGTGTTGTTAAATATTCCCTTGCAAACTCGGGGCACCATTGCGTGCCGTAATGCTGTGCAAGCTGTTCGCACAAAGTGCTTTTGCCTGTGCTTTCTGGCCCAATCACTACAATCTTTTTTATATGCTGCTGCTCCATCCTATTTTGCTTGTTTTACTTTCTTTCTCCATTCGATCCATCCTGCGGTGGCCAAAACTAAAAACACCAGGTATTGAAAACTGGTAAATACGGCGTGCTTGTAAAAGTACAGTGGTATGGATGCAATGTTGGTCAGTATCCACCATATCCAGTTCTCCACTTTTTTGCGTGCCATTTGCCACATGGCCGTATAGGCCGCTGCCGATGCAAACGAATCGCCCCAGGGCACGCTGCTATTGGTATATTTTTTAAGCACTACAAACAGCACTGCCCAACTAATGGCAAAAAAACCAATGCTTATTACCCAGTCTTTTTTTGTGTTTACAGTAATGGCAAGCGATGTGCCATCCTTATGCCTGCTCCATGCATACCAGCCATACATGCTCATGATGGTATAATAGCAATTCAGGCTGCCTTCTGCATACAGGTTCCACCAACCAAAACAGAACCAGGTGTACATAACCGTATTGATGATGCCTGTGGGGTACACCAAAATATTTTCTTTTCTTGAAAACAGTACGCTGGCAATACCAAAAACCACGGCAACAAATTCCTGCCATTTTGTTTGCTGAATACCGCTGATAAGTTGGTGATAGATGTAGTGTAGGCCCAAAATATTCGTAACGATTTATTCAAAGGTAATCTCTACATCATTCCATAACTTGCAGTTCATTATTCAATTAAAAAACACACCATGATACGCAATGCAACTGCCGTTTGGAACGGCTCTGGTAAAGAAGGCAATGGCAACCTTACCACACAAAGCACTACATTGAACAAGACACAGTATTCCTTCAACTCCCGTTTTGCAGAAGGCGTTGGTACCAACCCGGAAGAACTGGTAGCAGCTGCACATGCAGGATGCTTTACCATGAAGCTGAGTTTTGTTTTGGGCGAAGCCGGTTTTACACCAGACACGCTGGAAACAAAATGCGAGATAACTTTTGAGAACGGTGCCATTACAAAAAGCCATTTGATTGTAAAGGCAAAAGTGCCTGGTATTGACGATGCAAAGTTTCAGGCAAGTGTAAAGGATGCAGAAGCCAATTGCCCAATCAGCAAATTGCTGAACACGGCCATTTCCAGCGAAGCTACTTTAGAGGCCTAATTGATATTGTTCATAACCTGTGGCTGTATTCATTTGCCAAACGGCAATGGATACCGGCCACAGGTTTTTTATTTGCCCAACAATTGGCATGCCCATACAAAAGTGAAAGGCTAACCGCCCCTGTTGATGTGGTCAAGGATTTTGGTAATTTTTTCATTTAGTGTGGCTGCAGTAAAAGGTTTAAAAATATACCCGTTGGCCCCGGCCTGTATACCGGCAATAATGTTTTCTTTTTTGGCCTCTGCAAAAGCAATCAATATCGGCACAGATGCCAAAGCTTTGTCGGCACGCATTTCCTGCACCAGGGTAAAACCGTCCATTACTGGCATCTCACTGTCTGCAATTACCAGGTCAAACTGTTCAATCCTCAGTTTTATCAAGGCCTGTAAGCCATCTTCTGCCTGTTTGGTATTGGGGTAGCCGATTTCGTGTAGCTGGTTAATCATGATATTGCGTGCAGAGGATAGGTTGTCTACAACCAACACTCTAAATCTAGAGTCAGTCATTGCTGTTTATTTAAGGTTAGCTAATTGCGGGTTGCTTATTGCCACGGGGGCTGTTGCATAAAGATATGCAAAATAAAAACGCTTTGATCGCAACTTGGCTTAAATGGAAAACATACAAAAAATGACTGTCACCCAAGGGCAGAGGTTATTGTTTTTTTCTTTGTTGCATAATGCCCCTTACTGCAAAAACAATGATTACGGCCAGTGGCAGCCAAGCCATGATGTAGAAGCCTGCACCTGCACCGCTACCTTTTTGCAATGTTGAATCCGTTAATAGAAACATGATGTATTGTTTAATTGGTTAATGCATATACTGCAAAACTTGCCAGCCAGTGCTCGCCGCCATAGCCGCCACTTGCCACATGGGGCAAACTTGCACTCAGGTGCCTGATGGCCGACTGCTGTAATAGCTTTTTCCTTTTGTCTGTTGCAGGCAATAATGCAGCAATACCTTTCATGCACCAGCTCCTGCTAAAGCACAGTCCGTCCAGGTGCACAATCTGAAAGTCGTTCCTGTCGCTTACAACCGGCAGTTGCATTAAATGCTGCAAAGATGCGGTAGATAGGTAACGGTTAAACCATTGTATAAAATCTTCTTTTGTCAAAACACGCCGCATCAGGTCTGCTTCTTCCAACGATGGCGATAAAAAATCCGTTCCGTCTGGCTCCCAATTGGCGGGGGCATTTTCATCTTTTAGATACAATTGCTTGGCAGATTGAACAATGGCTTGCTCAAACAATGTATTCTTTGCCGTTCTTGCATAATCCAGTGCCAGCACCAAACCAAAGGCTGTGTTGGGATGTACGCCCGTCCTGTTGGGATAGGTCTGTTTGGGCAAATAGTTCATCCATAACTTGATCACTGTATCGCATAGTGGCTGCAAGGCGTGGCTCCATTGCCTGGCATCGGCATCGTTCCAGGTTACCAGTTCTGCCTGCAGTTTTAATAGCCATGCCCAGCCATAGGTACGCTCCCAGTTTTTGGACAGTTTGCCATCAAAGTATTTTATTTCCTGTGCAATATTGTTTGCCGTGATGTTTGTTGAAATGGCGTCACGTATCTTTTTTGCTTCGGGCAGTTGCGGAAATGTTTTTAATAACCTAACCAGCATCCAATGCCCATGCACACAGCTATGCCAATCGAAACAGCCATAAAATGCGGGGTGCAATTGTTTGGGCGTTAATACATGGTCGCTATCGCTTGCAGAGGTATGGCTGGTTTTGTTGGGATACTCCTGCCCAAAACATTTTAACGGCAGCGATGCCAGATGCGATGCCCCTGCTTCGGTTAATGCAAAAACACTACTGTCTTTATTTGCGGTAAACAATGGTTGCTGTTGTGCATGTGCAAAAAAGCACAGCAATAGCAGGCTGGCAAAACAGGTTTTACGCATACGTAAAATTTACAGGCGATTAAAAAATTTAAGCAAAATGAAAATAAGATTAAAACTATTTGCAGGTGCCATATAAATTAAACTATCCATGTAGCTTACCGTCTTTAAACCCAAACCCTGCCCATGGTTACCCGTATAAAGACGCTATTATTGTTTGTCCTCTGTTGTACTATGGCCCTTGCCACATCGGCACAGGAAAAAACAACCGATACCACTGATACCGAAACAAAATCGCATTTTAAAGCGGAGCTGAACTATGTAAACAACTCGGTTTACCTGGGCCGTAAGGACTCTATGTTGTTGCCCTATATAACGCCTTCCATCAGCTACTGTAGCAAGAGTGGTTTTTATGCCAGTGCCTCTGTTGCCTATGCCACAAAAGACAAACGGGTTGACTATTTTAGTTTGGATGCGGGTTATGACTTTACCATTAAAAAGAACTTTACGGCTAGCGTGTATGGTAACAAGACTTTTTACAACGACTCTAGCAATAACGTGTCAAGCGATATTGGTGCAAGCCTGGGTACGGGTCTTGCCTACGATTTTGGTTTTGTGCAACTGCATGGGGGTGCCGATATTTCTTTTGCCCACAAAACGGATTTTGGCGTGAACTTTTCGTTGGACCACTCTTTTTATTTTGGAGAGAAAGATAAGCAATGGACCATAACACCAACGGCCCTGCTGAACATGAGTACGTTGAACTTTTATGAAGGTTATACCAATAAAACCGTGGGCAAAAAAGCCATCAGGAAAAATCCGTTGATCCTCTCTGTAAACTCCACTACGCTTATAACCAATACACAAACCAGCAAGCTTACTTTAATGGATTATGAGCTGAGCTTGCCGGTAAGTTATGATGCAAAAAAATGGGGTGTCTATTTTACGCCCACGCTGTCCATACCCAGGAATCCTATTTATACCTCCACCACATCTGTCATAAAATTCCGCAACCCATCAACCCCGGCACAAACGGTTACTACAGACAGTACACCCGATTCTGAAAAGAAACTGGCCAATACCTTTTATGCAGAAGTGGGTGTGTACCTTAATTTTTAAGCCATTACTGCAACAAGGCCAAGAGCTGTTTGTGCAAGGGCCTGGTTGCCAACAATAGTAACCTGTGCAAGGGCCTGCTGTGGGGTAATACCTTTTGAAAACAGTTTCCATGCCGTATCGGGGTTTATGGAAATATGGGCCGCAACAGCAGCATCCGCACCTGCCGTGCCCAACTGCCACTGACCATTTTTCCGTTCTACCAACCAATGGCCGCCAATGGTAGTAGTAACCGTTATTTTAACGATGGTGCCTTCGTCTGCAACCGTATGCCTAAAAGTATGGGGCATGCCCTGCATAAACGTATCAATAAACGGATGAAACAATGCCTGGGTCAATATACCCTCTTTGCCTACTGCATCCCGTATCTGTTGTTGATGTATGAATTTTTCGGTGTACTCCCTTGCTACATGAAACCAGTTGTACGACTCTTCTTCGCCGGCCCAAGAAACGCCAAATGGTGCTTTCTCCAAAGGGGGCAAACTGGTAATTGCATCAATAAAATTGGGGCCGGTTGCCTGTAGCAAAGCAATCAGCACTTGTGGGCTTGCCCGCCGCATGGCATTTACCCAATCTGCATTCAATGTGTTCAAGTAATTTACCAGGTCGGTATAGCTTTCTATTTTGGTTGATGGGGTGGTTGTGTACTTATCTCTTATAAGGGCTATACTGCGTATGTTGGTATCCAACAGGTGGGCGGCAATATCCTTAACTGTCCACAACTTGGCAATGGTTGGCCGGTTCCACTCATCTGCTGTAAGCGACGACAACAGCTCCACCAGTTTATCGTCCAGTATTGTAAACAAATGGTTTACTTGTATTATCGGTCTTGTTTCCATCATGTCAAGGTAGGTACTGGTTCTTTACTTTAATAATTTCTGCTGCAATGCTTATGGCAATTTCTTCGGGCGTTTGGCTTTTGATGTGCAAACCAATGGGCGAAAAAATGTTTCGCAATAAACGTTCATCCAGGCCTTCGCTTTTATAATCCGCAAACAGTTTTTCAATTTTCTTTTTGCTGCCCAACATGCCCAGGTATTTAAACTGCTTGCCCAGTAGGGCCTTCAGGGCAATGCTGTCTGTACGGTAGCCAAAAGTCATCAGTACCACATAATGGTTGCTGCCCGGTGGTATCTTATTCTTTAGCTCCGTGTAATCGGTTACTATATGTTTTTCATGTGCAAAACCGTTTTGCAAAAAGGTATTCAGGTTTTCCCGGTCGTCGTACAGGCTAATATAAAAATCCATCCTGCCCATCAGTTCGGCAAAAGCTAAAGAACAATGCCCGCCACCAATAATGTACAGCCGGTTTTTGTACCCGATTTTTTCCTGGTACAGCCAGTTATCTTCTTGTTGCATTTCAAAATAGAAATCGACACTTGGTACTGTTTCTGTAAACTGCAAACCCGTGGGCGATAGTTGCAATAGCCCATTTTTATTGTTCTCCAGGCAGGCAATAATATTTTCAACGGTTGGTATATCTGCCCGCTTTAGGGGGTACAGTACAATGGTTTGCTCGCCACTGCATATCATGCCGCTTTGGTTTTTGCCTGCAGCCTTATCGTGCACCTGTTTACGTACACTTGCTTCTGTCAATTTAGTGCTGTCAACCGCTAACTGCTGCCGGGCCATTTCCACAAACTTGTGTTCCATAATACCGCCGCCAATAGAGCCTTCCATTTGCCCCTTGGCATTTACGGCCATAAAGAAACCCTGCCTGCCGGGGCTGCTGCCATTGCTTTGTAACACATACAGCAACATAACGGCAATGCCCTGTTGCAGGCTTTCTGCCATTAACTGCCATATGGGGTATTGCTTGTTCATGTGGCAATAAAGATATTGTAAACAAATTACTTGGCCTATGCACGGCTGGCAACCATGCATAGCCGTAATATGCGGACGTGGCAAAGCCAGTTTTATAGGCTAAAAAGTTTACATATAAAATAAGAAGTGCATCAATTTTATTGAGGTAAAGCAGATTATTGATAACCCCCCAACCACATTTTCCGCCATCCGACAACCCCACCCTAACCCAACGGCAATTAATAATTTACTTTTGCCCACCACGCAGCCATGTGATCAATAATTTGAACAATACAATAGCAGCAGGCTATTGGCAAAACAGTGCACATGGAAACAGATATAGATACACTACCCATACACGAACAGCCTTTGTACAGCAACCATATTAACAAACGCAATATGCGTTTGGCTGTGGCTATCTTTTATTTCTGCCAGGGGCTATGCTTTGCATCCTGGGCCAGCAGGATACCCGATATAAAACAGGCCCTGCATTTAAGCGAAGCGGGGTTGGGCAGCATTTTATTGGCATTGCCTGTGGGGCAATTGTTGACCCTGCCATTTTCTGGCAGGCTGGTTACCAAATACGGCAGCAAAACCATTCTGTCTTTTGCCATTATCTTATATGCATTAGAACTTACTAACCTGGGCTGGGCCACAGAGGCCTGGCAACTGGCCCTGGCCCTGTTTGTATTTGGTGTATGCGGCAACCTGTGCAATATAGCGGTGAACACACAGGGCGTAGGTGCGGAAAAAGTATATGCAAGGCCCATCATGTCTTCATTCCACGGGGCATGGAGTATTGCAGGTTTTACAGGTGCATTGATTGGTTTGCTGATGGTGAACCTGCACCTTACACCGCACCAACATTTTTTTATGGTAGCAGCATTGGTTATAGCCATTACCTTTTTTGCCAAGCATTATTTAATTGCGGGCAAAACAGAAGCAGGCGAAAAGAAGAAACTTTTTTCCAAACCGGATACGGTATTGATGCAACTGGGTATTATTGGTTTTTGCAGCATGGCTGCCGAAGGTGCCATGTTTGACTGGAGCGGCGTGTATTTTAAAGAAGTGGTGCTTGCCCCCAGCAAACTGGTAATTGTGGGTTATGCATCGTTTATGGTAATGATGGCTACAGGCCGTTTTGTGGGCGATAAAGTAATTGCTAGGCTGGGCAGAAAAAGGACATTGAAGTTAAATGGGATCCTGATTTGTACAGGACTGATGGTTGCAGTTGTATTTCCCTATCTTATAACGGCCACCATTGGTTTTTTGATTGTGGGCTTTGGTGTTAGCTGCGTGGTGCCTACGGTGTACAGTGCTGCGGGCCGCCACCCCAATGTGCCACCGGGTATGGCATTGGCTTCGGTATCCAGCATTAGCTTTCTGGGGTTTTTAATGGGCCCGCCATTGATTGGTTATATTGCACAAGTGGCAAGCCTGCGTTACTCCTACGCAGTTATTGGTCTTATTGGGCTTTGCATTACCGTAATGGTAAGCAAGCTGAAGGTGATGGATTAGCCCCTGGCAACAAGTATATGGAATACGGGATTTTTTTCTAATAAGACAGGGAGGCATTAGTTAAAAAATGGAAGGTGTTTCTTGGTGCACATTGAGCCTTGGTGGTAAACAAAAACAGTTTTTTGCTGAAGGCGAATTTCAACCCGCAAATTGAAAACCCTGTGATTGCCCTTTTGATGTTCACTTTGCAAAATGAGCGATTATCCAATAGTCAATTAATTGTGCAGACTTCCAGAAAGCACTATCTTCATGCTGCTTAGCCTATACACCTTATTTATCTATGCTTGCTTCATTTATGTAGCCTGCTGCACTTGCAGGTATGCACATTAAATGAAGAACCATGATTGCCAACCATCACTACACGCCGCAACAGTTAATAGAACTGATGTGCAATGGCCACGAAGCGGCTTTTAAACTGTTGTTTCAGCAATACCACGATAAAGTATATAAACTGGCATTCAGTTACCTAAAGTCCAGCGTGGCGGCGGAAGAAATATCGCAGGAAGTGTTTTTGAAGCTATGGCTGCTACGCAATTCATTAAGCGGACTGCACTCGCTGGAAGCCTGGTTATATACCGTTACCAAAAACAATGTGCTCAACTGGTTAAAGAAAGAATCCAAACAAACAGATGCCATCCGGCATTTGTCGAGGGAGCTTGCACAATCAGAAAACAATACAGACAATAAAATAAGACATGCACAATACGAGGCATTGGTACAAAAAGCCATCAACAACCTGTCGCCACAACAAAAAACGGTTTACAGGCTTGCCAAAATGGAAGGGCTCAGTTACGAACAGATTGCCAGTAACCTTTCCCTATCGGCCCTTACGGTAAAAACACATATTGCCAGGGCACTTGCTTCCATCCGTTCCTTTCTGAAAGAAGAGGATGGGCTGCACAGCAATTGATTCCATAAAAAAATAATGGTCTTGTACTCCTTGGCATCATGACGATTGTCTTTATATAACCCAATACTACATCTTGCCATTTGCTAACGATTCAATAACGCCATAAAACCATTACCGCACTGCTGTCATAACACATTTGTTTTATTAAAAAGATTGGATGCTGGCCAAACCCATGGTTTGCCCAGGTGCAATTCATTTGTCTGCATGCTTACCTATCAATGCTTTATTCACTAACAATTGCAACAAATGAAAAACAACAACCAACAGTTTGTATTTCCTGCACTGAAGTACAGCCTATTCATTTTATTGATGTTTGTATTTGCATGTTCCAAACAGATCAAGGAAGATGCAAAACCGCCTGAGCTTTCAACCACCCCGTTGGCAACGGTAAATGCCAGTAAGGTTATTGTAACCATACAGAACCCGGGCTTTGAAAGCGATAAGGCCAATTGGGGCGATGTGAACCTGTTTGCCATTTCTACCAGCGATGTGCATAGTGGTACAAAGTCTGCCAAGCTCGGTTCTTCAGGCGATAAGATTGAGCAGACCGTAACCGTTACTGCCAACACGGCCTATTCATTAAAAGCATGGATTTACCAAAAGGGTACATTGGGTGCCAAAGCAGGCTCCACTACATTGGGCAGCATCAGCGTAAATACCACTGCCGGTTTTACCCAGCAAACGGTGAACTTTAATTCGGGCAGCAACACGTCCATCATCATTTATGGTGCCTACAATGGCGGCACAGGCAGGTTCGACGATTTTACATTGGAAACAAATGATTCGGTAACAACGCCACCCACCGCACCATCTTCGTTGGCCGCATCTGCAAGCGGGCTGAACATAAACCTTACCTGGACCGATAACAGCAGCGATGAAACCGGGTTTAAACTGGAACGTAAAACAGGTGCGGGTGGTACCTATGCGGAAATTGCCAGTTCCATAGCCGCCAATACCACTACTTACGCAGACAATGGGCTGGCTGCAGGCACCACGTATTATTATCGCTTGCGTGCCTACAATGCAGCGGGCAATAGTAGCTACACTGCCGAAACTTCTGCCACTACGCTGGCCCTGCCCACTGCACCATCGTCTTTAAGTGCTACGGCCGCAGGCACCACCATTAACCTTGCCTGGACAGACAATAGCAGCAATGAAACCGGGTTTAAAATAGAACGTAAAACGGGCTCTGGCGGCACGTATGCCGAAATTGTAAGCAACCAGGCTGCCAATACCACATCGTACAGCAATACCAATTTAACTGCGGGCACCACGTATTATTACAGGATACGCAGCTATAATGCAGCGGGCAACAGTGCATATAGCACCGAGGCTTCGGCCACCACGGGCTCTGCTGGTAATCTGCCTGCCAATGTACTGAACCTGACTAACTGGAAACTTACATTGCCTATCAACTCGAGCGGAACACAAACCGGCACCACACCTTTGGAGGTTACGCAACCATCGCTGGCTACCTATTCGGTATCGCCCTATTTTGAAAACAATGCATCCAACACAGGTGTTGTCTTTCAGGCAAATACGGGCGGCGTTACTACCAGTGGCTCCAACTATCCCAGAAGCGAGTTGAGGGAAATGACCAATAATGGTGCAAGCAATGCTAGCTGGTCGTCTACCTCGGGTACACATACCATGGAAATAGACCAGGCCATTACGCACTTGCCCGTAGTGAAACCGCATGTTGTAGCTGGGCAGATACACGATGCAAGCGATGATGTGATTGTGTTTAGGCTGGAGGGCACCAAACTGTTTATGGACCATAACGGTACCGATGGTGCCACACTTGATGCCAACTATGTATTGGGTACCCGCTTTACCGTGAAGTTTGTGGTAACCGGTGGACAGGTAATGAGCTATTATAATGGTGTACTAAAAGAAACTTATACGAAGAGTTTTTCCGGAGCCTATTTTAAGGCGGGTGTGTACACGCAATCATCCTGCAAAAGTGGTAAGACACCAGGACCAACAGAATCGTGCAGTGCTTATGGCGAAGTGGTTATTTATAATGTGACTGTGACGCATAATTAAACATCCTACAGTGACTTACCTCGAGAGCGTGAACCACTGTAGATGGATAAAGAGAACCGATTTATACAAGAGCCCCACTCCTAAGAGTGGGGCTCTTGTATAATCAAGGGCGTATTGCTTATTTGCCGTACAATCCCATCAATACTTTTTCTGCCGTCATGGGTGCATTCAATGCAATATCGGCCTTGGGGTTAAAGGCTTTTATAGCATTACGCAATGCAAAGAAGGCTCCAATGCCGTACATCAATGGCGGCTCGCCAACGGCCTTGCTTTTAAAAATGGCCAGGTTGTCTTTATCGGTATCCAAAAACTCGATGGTTAACTCTTTGGGTACGCTATAAATATCGGGTACTTTATAGGTGGAGAGGGCATTGCTACGCAGCTTGCCCTGCTTGTCGTAAATCATTTCTTCCAACGTCATCCAACCAATTCCCTGTACAATACCACCTTCTATCTGGCCCAGGTCAATGGCCCTGTTCATACTGCTGCCAAAATCGTGCACCACTTTTACGCTGTCCACTTCATAGGTACCCCTTAGGCAGTCAACGGTTGTGGTAATAATGGCTGTACCATATACATGGTAGGCAAAGGGATGTCCCTTTTCTTTTGTTTTATCGTACTGTATTTCGGGTGTTGCGTAGTGCCCATGTTCCGACAGGCTAACCCGTTTCATAAAGGCCCATGCTATTACTTGTAGCCAGGTAGTTTCGGTGGCTTGCCCATCTACAAAAACCATTTCGTTTTTTAGTTCAATCCTGTCTGCATCAATTTGCAAAGCATCGCTTGCCACTTGCTTCAACCTTTGCAGTATTGCGGTACAGGCTATCTGTGTGGCCTTGCCATTCAAATCGGCCGTGGCACTTGCTGCACTGGGCGATGTGTTGGCAATGCGGTAAGTATTGGTACTGTTTACTTTTATTTTATCAGGGCTTATGGAAAATATAGTTGCGGCAACCTGTAATATCTTGGTGTTTACGCCCTGCCCCATCTCTACCGCACCAGTGCTTATCAACACACTGCCGTCGCTATACACATGCACCAGGCTTCTTGCATTGTTCATCATGGTATTGGTAAAGGATATGCCAAAGCAAATGGGCATTACTGCCAGGCCTTTTTTGTACAGTGTATTGGTGGTGTTAAAATGGGCCAGTTCTTTTTTTAATGCATCCAGTTTAAACAGCTCATCGGCCCTGTTCCAGCATTCGTTTGCCTCACTTACCACTTGTTGCCCATAAGGCAATTCGTTGCCTGTAGCCAACAGGTTGCGTTGCTGTATAACCGTTGCATCCACACCCAGCGCATCGGCTGCTTTTACAATGGCGGCTTCTATTACAAACATGCCTTGCGGGCCGCCAAAACCCCTGAATGCGGTGTTGGGCGGCAAGTGTGTACGGCAGCTATACGCCGTGGCCGTAACATTGGGAATATAGTAGGTATTGGTGCAATGGAACAGGGTGCGTTCCAGCACCGCTGGCGAAAGGTCGGCAGCAGCACCCGCATTTTGATAAAAGCTTGCTTCGTAGGCAATGATCTTTAGCTCTTTGTTCAGCCCAATTTTAAAGTCAGAGGAGTATGGATGGCGTTTACCCGTCATACGCATGTCTTCCATGCGGTGCAAGGAGTATTTTACGGGGCGTTTCAGCACCAGCGTTGCCAATGCACATAGCGATGCCCAGGTATTTGCCTGGTCTTCCTTGCCGCCAAATCCGCCACCCAGGCGGGTTACATCCACTTCTACTTGGTGCATGGGCAGGCCCGTTACCTTGCTTACAGCCCGTTGCACAGCTGTGGGCCCCTGTGTGGAAGAGTACACTTTAATGCCCCCGTTTTCGGCGGGTACGGTATAGGCCCCCTGGGTTTCTATATACAAATGCTCCTGCCCGTTTGTGTCCGCAATGCCTTCAAAAATATGTTCGCATTCCTGCCATGCAGCATCCACATTACCCAGTTTGAATTTCCTGGGCGGCACAATCAGTTCGCCCTTGGCAGCGGCAACCCTTGGGTCGGTAATAATTTCCAGTGGCTCAATGTCAGCCTTTATTTTTTTAACGGCAGCCCTGGCCTGCTCGTCGCTTTCCGCAACCACCAATGCAATGGGCATACCGCAAAAATGTACATGCCCATCTGCAAACAGAGGCTCATCGGGTATGATGCCACCAATCTGGTTTTCGCCGGTTACGTCACTATGGGTAAACACATGCACCACGCCTTCCATTTTCAGGGCTTCACTAATATCAAGGCTCAATATTTTGCCATGTGCCACCGTGCTGTCAAAACATGCGGCATAGAGTGTGCCCTGCTGCACATTGATATCGTCCAGATAAATGGATTCGCCACGAACATGTGTTTTGCTGTCTATGTTTTGCATAATGAAATATTAAGGATGTCTAGTTTTTTCAAAGGAAAAAATTATCTATAATGCCATAACGTTCATGCTTTATAAGATAATCTGATCCTTTTTTTGAAAAAACTTTTGTAAGTGACGGATCGTTGCTTAACTCTGTTGCTATTTTTTGAATTTGTTCTGCAATTTCTTTTTCTAAAAAAATAACGACAAAAAGCAAAAATAAGCAAAACGGCGAAGTCCGCTAAAACACAGTAGTTTATAACACGTGGGTCTAAAATTGGAAGTCTCTGTACTTTGGTTTTTGGGCTTAAAAAGACAGGGTTAGGTTACTAAATCGTTACTGGTTACAGTCTGACCACCCTTAATATAACTGATTATATTTCAGTCTTTTGCACTCCTTTTCACACCCCCTTGTAACTCATTGATTTTTAATTTTAAACATTAAACAATTGAGTTATGGAACAGTCGAAAAGGTCAACGTTTAAACTGCTTTTTTACCTAAAGAAAAACGAGCCGAAGAAGAACGGAGCGGTTGCAATCATGGGACGAATTACCGTTGATGGCAAACCCGCATCATTCAGTACCAAGTTGGAAATCCACCCCGATAGTTGGGATTTGAAGTACGGACGTGTTTTGGGCAAGAGCAATCTTGCTGTAACGCTTAACGGCAAGCTGAATAAAATACGGACACGTATTGATAAGATTTACGAGGACATGATGAAAGACGAGGGCTTTGCCACTGCCGATAAGGTAAAGCTAACGTTTCTCGGTGTCGGAGTAATGGATGATGCTATCCTAAAGGTCTTCAAACAAGAAAATAAGGAATTTGAAAGGATGGTAGCAAAAGGCGAAAGGTCAGCAAGCACCTACGCCAAGTACAAGAAAGTTTACGAACACCTTGCGGAGTTCATTAAACTACGCTACCATCGGGAGGATATGGCTTTCCGTGAATTGAAGTCGGACTTCATTCGTGAGTTTGACTTCTTTTTGAGGATTGATAAGGAATGCACCCATAATACTGTTTGGGTTTATACCATGCCAGTTATCGCATTGGCTAAACTGGCTGTCAAATGCAAGCTGATACGGGATAATCCTTTTGAGGATTACGAAATCAGCATGGAGGAAACCGACCGCTCTTATCTTTTGAAAGAGGATGTGGAAAGGCTCATGCTTTTAAAGCCGTCCAAAAGCAGGTATGAACTCGTAAAAGACCTCTTTATTTTCAGTTGCTTTACAGGGCTTTCCTACATTGATATTAAAAAGCTAAAATGGAGCAACATTCAATCCTTTTTTGACGGGCATCAATGGATTATCAGCCGGAGGAAAAAATCAGATGTTGCTTCCAACGTCCGGCTTATGGAAATCCCCAAACGTATCATTGAAAAGTATAGGGGTGTTACCCGCAACGATTTTATATTTCCGGTTCCATCCAATTCAACCTGTAATGTCCACGTAAGAAAACTTACGGAGGAAGCAGGTATTATTACCGAACAGAAAATATCGTTCCACACAGCCCGCCATACATTCGCTACGATGTTCTTAACCGAGGGTGTGCCTCTTGAAAGCCTTAGCAAGATGATGGGACACAAGCATATTACCACTACGCAGATTTACGCTAAAATCACCAGCCAAAAAATCAGCAAGGATATGGATTTGGTTTCTCCAAAATTTGCAGCAATGGAAAACGCATTTGTTGCCATGCAAGCGGAAGCTGCTACGCAGGAGGAAACTGTTACCAATGTCAAAGTTATTGTTGATGAACAGAAATTAGAATACGCCGTGTAACGTTTGCCGCTATATCATTAACCAAGAGCAGGATTATTAAATCCTGCTTTTTTTATGCCCGTTATTTTGGGCTTATCTCCGCTATTACTTTCCTAAATCCTGTGGCTTTAAAAGCCACACACATCTAAAAATGGTGTTTAGAAATCCAGTGTGTTGGAAGTAAAATTTCTATCCCATTTAGAACCTTTTACCAATGCAATCTTCATTGCCTTCCACGCATTTTTTTTATTCAAGGAGCCTGTATGTCTTTTAGTCCCGTTGTCAAGAGCAAAGGTTGGACGTGTTCTTAACGGAGGCAAAAGGTCATGCAAGTTTGGCAAAAAATCTCCACCCGTTGGGTAGTATTTGTTTCCCAAAACCTTGTGCCTCCTAAACACTAACCTCAACTGCTCATGAAACGAAACATAGCATACTCCGGCTCCTTAGACGAATAAAAAAAATGTCAGGTATGAAGATTAACAGCATTGGAAAAGGTAACGAAACGAAACAGCACCTCCCCACCATACCGAATAAATCTCAAAAAAATTCAATTCAAACAATCACTAAAAAAGTAAAAAATCATGGCACACAATCTTAATTTCAACAGCAGAACCGGACGTTATTCATTCTTTAGCGTAAAGGAAAAAGCATGGCACAACTTAGGGCAAATCATCGAGGAATACCCAACAAGTGCGGAAGCCATCAAACATGCAGGGCTTGACTATGAAGTCGTAAAAAGTCCGTTGTTTACCACAGGCTCAAACATCATCGAAACCGCACAGGGCATCGAGATAGCGGACAGCCAGTTAGACGTACCTAACTACTTCGCCAACATCAGAACCGATAACAATGCAGTATTGGGCGTGGTGGGCAAAGACTACCATATTGTACAGAACCGGGAAGCCTTTAATTTCTTTGATGCAATCGTAGGCGGTGGTGATGGTATCTTATACGAGACAGCAGGAGCATTAGGACAGGGTGAGCGTATTTTCATTACTGCAAAACTGCCTGACTATATCCGTGTAGGCAACGGGGATGATGTAACCGAAAAATACATTTTCCTGACTACTTCGCATGACGGTAGCGGAAGTATTACCGCAGCGTTTACACCCATTCGCATAGTTTGTCAAAACACCTTAAACGCATCACTCCGCAGCATGAGCAATGTTGTACGCATTAAGCACACAGCAGGCGCAAAACAACGCCTTGACAATGCTCACAAGGTTATGGGATTAGCGAACACCCTTAGCAATCAGTTAGAGGATATTTTCAACCAATGGGCAAAAGTTCAGGTATCGGACAGGGAAGTTAGGAAGCTGATACAGCTTGCGCTTTGCCCGAATAAGGAAACGCTTGACCTCATTAAAAAGGGTGCGGAAGATGAAGTTTCCACCGTATTTAAAAATACCGTAGATGATGCCTTTGCATACGCTATGACCAGCGACACGCAGCAGATGAACACCACTAAAGGCACATTGTTCGGAGCGTACAATGCTGTTACAGGCTACTTTCAGAATGTAAGGAACTACAAAGACGATGAAGCCAAATTACAGAGCATCGTAATGGGCGGTACTGCGCAGCTAAAGACCCAAAAAGCCTTTGACCTGTGTACCTCATTCGAGAAAATCGGAGCAGACGTATTTCAACTTAATTAATTAACCAAAGGCGACTGCCTGCAATGGTGGTCGCCTTTAAAAAAATCAATACAATGAGAGCATTAGATAAAATGAACAACGTAGAACGGGCGTATTTGCTTGCAAAGCTATTCCCCGACACCCTTAAAGAATTGACCGCTTTTGTACAAGAGGAAACGGAGCGTTTCAGAGCGCAGGAGGAATATATGCGCAGCATTTGGGCAGACAAGACCCTATTAACCGCAGATTTTTGGTTCGGCTTGGTAGGCAATACCGAACAGATATTAAAGCGGTACAACGTCATGCTACACCGCAGTTTGCGGGTATTCTCCGACCAGCTTTTTGACGGCTACAATGCGATATTCCTAACAAACTGCCTGATAGAATATGCAGAGAGGGAAAATTGCGACCGCAAGTTAAAAGAGGCTATACACCTGCTTTTTGGATACGAAAAAATGATTGTAATAGACATAAACAAATAAGCCATGAAAAATAAAATCTCATTCAACATTGAAACCCTGCTATTTGGTATAGAAAATCCCAAAGGGGCTATTGAGCAGGTATTGTTTGCCAAAATGATGGCAGAACATGAGGGTATGCCCTATTGCAACCGCCTTGCAAAATTGACATTCACAGACCCTGCCGTTAACAAGGCTTTGCCCGGTGCAGTTCCTTTGGATGAAACGCTTATAATCGGTTATGAGGGTTGGAGCAATAACACGCTGCATCTATGTATAAGAAGCGGACGAAGCGCATGTAAAATTGCAACGGGCAGTTTTCCAAATCGTGAAATAGAGATATATGACGATTACCGACACGCCATCATACTCCGTAAACTTTCCGACAAGGACATACAGGAAATTTTCAACCATATATGGGATAATATGGAGGCAATACAACCAAACCCAAAACCCATAAGGGAAGATTGGGAATAACATCCACAGGCGACCGTCTGCAACGGCGGTTGCCTTTATAATCCAAAAGCAATGGGCAAACCGTACACACCTGAAAGACTGGCTTCTATTCGCAGGATGCGAAAGGCAAGACGATTATTTAAGAAAGTACCATTATTCGCATACGGTATTCTAAGCAAGGAACACCCAAGCTATTCACCTGATGATTTTTGGGAAGACCTACGGTATCGTACAAAGCCAAAGCGCAGAAAAGCCAAATCCCCGCTAATCCGATATGGCAGGTTTAGACGTATGGAACAGCTTAACGAACTATACAGGGCTACCGAGAATACAGACTATGCTTTAAAGGCTGAACAGTTGCGCAGGAATATGACCAAGCCATACAGGATGCTATTAAAAGTTGAGGGTAAGATATGGGAGTACAGTTTTTCAGCATTGATACGGATTGAAGAAATAGAACGGTTGTCAAAAGAATTGTCCGGGTGCAAGACCTTAAACGAAGTGGAGGCACTTATTGAGCAATTCAGGAAGACCGCTCACATAGGTTAACAAATAAAATAGTAAAACAATGAAACGCAGAAACGATAAATACAATAATCACTTATTGAAGTCCTATGAGACAGTTATGGACTTCGCTTTCAGGAAAATGGTATATGCTACGAGCGTGTACAGTGCAATCGAAAAAGGCAAAATCATACCTGATGTAGTAGGAACTTCTAAAACTGTAATGATTGACCTAACCAAGTACGGAGCATATAAATTTCAGGTACGCAATCCCGATAAATCGGCAATGATACGCTGGTATCTAAGCGTAGGTTATGAAATCAAAGGGAAGAAAGCGCAAAGGAAAGCGCAGGCTATTCTTTTCCAAAGCAGTAAAAAATCACTTTAAAACAATTGATATGAACTTATACATCACAGATTTGAAAGGTCGCCAAATCGAAGTTACAGACCTTAATAAAGCCATTCGGCAGGCAGGTTGGTACAAAACATATCAGCACGAACCACCATTAGAAAGCGACAAAGAGCAGCAGCATATTGGGCAGATATGCACGAGAAATTAAAAGCATTAAAAACAAAAAAGTTTACCCAAGTTGGGTAGTTTTCTTCATCCACCCCACGTTTATAAATTGTATTTTTGTTTATAGCGGAGCGGATATTGTACTAAATTTTAAACGGTAGAATTATGGCATCATCATTAGTTATAGGAATAATATTTTTGGTAGCAGGCTTAGGTTTGCGTTATTGGATTAACCGCAGGAAATTTTACAGGCGCAGCCCCACCGGAGCAGAGGGGTTTTCCAGTTATGAGAAAAAAGTCGCCATTAAATTTGTCGAAAAAGTTGGCAAATGGGTAGCGTATGCTTTGATTATTTTCGGGCTGTTATCGTTATGGGTATATTCGAGAGAAAAAAAGGAAAAGATACCTCAAAATATAGAGGTACAAAATCCCCGATAAATAACCTCACAATCTTATAACGGTATAGGTCTTTACAGGCTTGTACCGTTTTCTTTTGCGCCAAACCTTACCACTCAAAGCCAAACACACCCCCAAATAAGATACGCCCTAAAACCTTTCCTATTTTCCATTTCTGACGTGAAAAAGTGAGGAAAGGAATATGGAAGTAATAGCAATACCGAAGTCTGTTCTAAAAGAACTGACCGCAGAGCTGGACGAACTGTTACAGCTTACCACCGATGCAAGCGAAGCCTATATAGGCATTTTTAACGAAGAAAAGTGGCTCGATAATCAGGAGGTATGCCTCATGCTCGGCATTACCAAACGCACCTTGCAATCCTACAAAGACAAAGGGCTTTTGCCTTTTTCAAAATTGAACCGGAAGAATTATTACAAATTTTCGGATGTACAGCGTTTGCTTGCTTCCGATGCTCAAACCGCAAACAAATGAGTATGGAACTTTTTGATAGCGATGCGGAGGAAATAGCCTACTACAAAAGCAAATTTGAGGAACTCCGTACCCGTTTGGAACTGATACTAAAGAATTACCGCCCTGTAATGAACGGAGAAGTCTATTTATCGGGCGAAGATGTGTGCAAGCTGTTACATATCAGCAAACGTACCTTACAACAATACCGGGACGACAATATCCTGCCGTATGTGCAAATCGGTGGTAAAATTATCTTCAGGCAATCCGATTTACTGGCAATATTAGAACGCAATTACATTAGCAAGCCATAAGTAAGTAGAAAGGTAAATCATTGGTTGTGTAAAACAGCTAACATTGTTATCTTTGCTATGAAAATATAGAAAAATCTTAAAGTGTTTTTGCTTTAAGTCTCGACATTAGAAACTGGTAATTTTTATATCTCCGAGACAATAAGTAAGAACGCTCATGCTACGGCGTGGGCGCTCGCTTATTCGGAGAGAGGCGTACCAGTGCCTTAATGTCGGTAAGTGTAGTTGCCTGCGCTTTTTTTGTTGCAGGCAGCCACTACGAAAAACGGATATTATGGACACTGCAAACAATACCTATCCTGCCTTAGAATTTCCTGCTTCCGAGCTATCGGCGTTTGCAGTTACAATTGACTGCTTTATTATTTCCCTCAAAAACGGTAAAATCATAAATTTCACACCTGATAATGTAGGTGATTTTTATTGCTGGCTTACAAGCCACAACGTAAGGGATATACAAAAGACAGAAACTAAAAAAGAAGAACCGTGCGTTACTAATTCAGGTAAAGGCTGGAAAGGATTGTTTAAGAAATAAAAAATGTAATTGTAATGAGTAGTAATAATATAATACAGATAGCTGTCGTAGATAACAATACGCAGCTTCGGGATGTATCTGTAAAGCAACTTAAAGCCTCCGGTTTTTCGATACTTTTTCAAGCGGACACCGCACAACAAGCCCTCGAAAAAATGGCGGGTAATGATTTACCCGATGTCTGTATCGTAGAGGAAGATTTTAAAGCAGCAAAATTATTGCTGGAAACACACTCCCATTTAAAGGTATTAATTTCAAGCACAGACGATGGCGAAAAGAGAGTTACGGATATGCTGAAAGCAGGCGTTTCAGGTTATGTGCTGAAATACGCCGACCCCGATGAGATTGTAACCGCCGTAAAAGCGTTAGCCGATGGCGGAAGATATTTCAGTTTGGGGATTAGTGGGATAGCAACGGAATATTTTACAAAGTAACCCCAACTCATTTTGCAAAATGCAAAAAAGTCGCCCGACTATTGAGGTCAGACGACTTTTTCTATTTACGGTTTGTTATCCCGCTTCTTTAATCTACATTGTTAAACTCAAAACTTACCTGCTTTTCATTTCCGAAATTGTCGCTTATCCATATATCAAATGACTGTGATACGGTGGACTGCGAAGTATAGTACAGCCGGAATTGCGTAGCTGGCAACTGATACAGGTCATTGGGCATATACGGCGGTTCACTATAATACCGCAATGTACCCTGCCCGTCATATTGGAAATAGCGTATAAAATAACCTGCATCGCTGAAATTACCGCTCCGCTCAATCGTAATACGTATTTCAACGGTCTGTCCGTTGGATATATCTCCCGGAACAGGCATCACTTTAACCTCAAACGGGTAATTCTGCTGTATGTCCAATTCTTCCTTATCACAGGATGATAATGTAATGGCACTTGCAAAGACCAGGAGAAGCAGCCACACAAATTTATTTCTATTCAAAAATCGTTTCATTGTTGTTCATTTTAAAAGTTAAACCTTAGCCCAACGCCTGCCGATGGACGGAACTGTTTTAAATCCGTACCCCATAATACTTTGGTACGACCTTGCAGGAGCAGCACAAACCTGTCAGACAAATACGTCTCAAAAGACAACCGCCCTCCGGCTCCGTAAACAAAATTGTCTTTGTCGAGGATTTTAGAGCCGTCATACAGCGTTGCTTCATTGCGGTTAATGGTTTCATACCCGGCAACGGCAGTAAGCCCCGCATTAAGCGTTATTGTCTTTCTCGCATCACCCAAAAGCTGGAGACTGTACCCCATTTCGCCCGTATAGGTTTCGAGCGGTATCTGTACAGTCCTGTAATCGGCAAATTGGTGAGTATATTCTGCGCCCCAAATCCAATAATTACCGTTCCTGCTATTTACGGTAAGGGTCAAATTCAGATAGTAATTATCCTTTACCTCTTTGGACAATAAACCTGCGTTTACTTCCAGCCCTTTCTGTCCGGGTGTCATCCTTTGCGCCTGTGCTACCGTCATGCTCAACACGGCAAGCATAACGGCAAAAATGTATTTTATCATTGTTCTTCTGTTTTGGATTAATTAATCTTTAGGTGCATATCGTTTATTTGCCTTGCGTTTACGAGGTCGGAGTTTTCCACCTCTAAGGTCTGCTGCCTGCCGCCGTTCTTCTCAAAGATTTCAATTACCAGCACCTTATCATCGGTAATCGTAAATTGGTCGAGCAGGAACACGTTTTGGTCGGTTGCATTTCCGGCAATTTCCGTAAGCGGTTTATACATACGCAATGGTGTCATCGGCTTTTCCTGCACTACGGTACGCTTCGCTACTTTCTTATCCACTATCTTGAAATTCACAAAGTCAATGTTAAACGGCACATTGCTTTTATTGCGTAATTCCGTATGGAAATAGAATTTTCCGTTATGCACGTAAATACCTTTGAGCAGGAATTGAATACCGTAGCTTTTAGATGCGATATGCTTTACAATCCTTTTGTCCTTTTTGTAAATCGTTTCTAAAAGCAATCCGGCCAGCGATGGCGAATTGCTCCCCAGTTCCTCAAAAAGTACATCGTTGCCGTTATCCCTGTCGGACGCTTTTTGCATTGTAAGCAGGTCATAATTGAGGGTGGCAGGATAGGCACTGTAATAAACGTTGAAGTTGTAGAAACGTCCGTCATCGGTAATCACGGAAAAATTAGTTTCTTCGGTAAAGTCCCTAACGGTAGCCTTTATTCGCAGTACGTTTTCGGCATCATCTGCCTTGCCAGCGATAAGGTACTCGCTGCCCAAATCCACGTACCGGATTGCTGCCGGAAATATCAAATGGGAGGTCTTATTATACGTTACCTGCATTTCGTAAGGTTCCACCTTACCCATGCTCAATTTGCTTGTATTGGATGCAACCTGCTGTGCATTCGTAGTGGCATTAAAGGCTATCAAACAAACCATTGCCAAAAGGCTTTTAAATATTGCTTTCATTTTAATTCTGATTTTTAGTGTTGAACATTAGTTTTTTGAAACAAGGAAAATCTGATGACCGGCTTTAACGGTAACTTTCGGCGTTTTTACTTTTTTGGAGAAGTAGCCCGATATGCCCTGCACCACGCCACGGGAAAGGTCGCCTGCTGCCTGCTGTCCTGCGGAGCGGGTCATCATAATGGATGTGCCGGAGGTTTGGCTCATGTTGGAGGCAATCTCGGTAAGGGCGTTCATTTCGGGAGAATATGGCACATATAACCCTTGCTGCCCGTCCAAATCGTACACCGTTATTTCCATAGGGATAATATTGCCCTCAAATTCGATAGACGTTACCTTTAACTGTAACCTGCCGCCTGAAAACTTGGCGTTTGCCGTTAGCACCGTTCCCGCCGGAATGGTAAGGCTTGGCGTTTTAGCCATTTCCAGCAAGCGCAAGCGCACACCGCTTTCATCGGTGATGGTCTGCGTTTCCTGCACTATTGCCCTGATACTGTTTTTAGGCTGCACGACCTGCTCATTTGTCCCGGCGGTATAAAATCCCCTGTTGCGGGTTTCGTTCCAGTTTGCCAAAAAAGCACTGTCGGTAGGCTCACGGTACAGGGCAGATACCGCATTTTTCCTTACGGGCGTGAACGCTACAAAATGTTCCTTTTGTGTACCGCCTTTCACCGAAACAGTGGTATCGGCTTTGCCAGCCTGCCCCTGATTGTTCGAGGGCAGGTATTTCGCCGCCATTTCGTAGGACTTTTCCATCAAAGCCATTTGGTCTTGCACGGTCGTTGTGGCGGGTACGTCCTTTTCTGCCAGCTTTTCTTTTAGTTCCTCAACCTGCCTTTGCAGTTCCTGCGTTTGGTAATCGTTGTTGTTGTAAAACGAGCCTAACGTACTTTGGGCATTTCGGTAACTGCTTAAAGCCGGATTGCCACCCCTTCGTGTACCACCTCCGTAAGCAGATCCGTCTTCGTATTCCTCATCCGGAACAACTGCTTCCTTGTCGGCGGTACTGTCCTCGCTCCAATAGTCTGAAAGGGACATGAGCGAATTGCGCTTTTCCTGCTCTTTCTGTTCCAGCATTTCCTGCTCATACGCTTTTTGCTTATCCGACTGCAAACCTGCATCGGTTGCCTGCGGTACGGCATCGTTCAAACCAATATCTTCAGGCTTTTTCTTATCGGAAGACGGTTTGAAGATTAAACACATACAGCCGAGAAATACTACAGCCATAAGCACAAAAATGATTGGCTTTTTCAGCTTTTCGGCTTTGTTCTGCGCTCCCTCTTTGGGCGCATCCGCTCCGGTTTTTTGGTCGTCATCTTCGACCAGAAAACTCACTCTTTTGTTTTCGTTATCTTTCATACAATTGATTTTTTAAGATTGTTGTTATACTGTCCTGCGGAGATACCGGGGACTTTTTTTGCTTGATAATTGGGTTTTCGATATGCTCTATCGTTATTGCATTGTTGGACTGTGCTACATCATAGCATACTTTCAATAGTACCACAACGGACAACAGCGCATAGCCCGCAAAAAGCAACAGCGTATAGCGGTGCTGTTTTTTAACAGGCAACGCCCGCCACCTGTCACCGAGCCTGTCAAACCAATTACTGATTGCTGTTCTTAAATTTTTCATACCTTGACTATTTTCCGTTATTGCCTACCTGAAACGCCTGTTTGAACGGACTGCCTTTTGCGCAGGCGCATCGCTGACCATAGCGATAGCTTCCCTTACTTTGGGCGCAGTAACCACGGACAGGTTTGTCAGTTCCGATTGTTTCAGTAGTTGCCCGTATTGGTCTTTTCGTGCAACCTCCATTTTGGAAAGGAAAAATTTTCCGTTCACGCACTTGACCCACATACTGCATTCCACACGGGGTTTGTCTTCACCAGCCCATTGCAGATAGCCCGTAACCAGCAGTTCAGGCTTAACTGCGCCCTCCGTACCTTTCTGGCAGCTTTCGAGGTATTCGCCTATGCTGTCTTTGAGTTTTCCGGCATACGCACCCTGCGTATGGAAATAGCCGTTATATCCTTTGTCGGTAAGGATTTTGGCAAACGTGTTTAAATCTGATAATGCTTCCATAAAATTGATTTTAGCGTTCTATGACCTCCACGTCTTTATTTTCCAGCACGGCAAATTTTTCGATGTTAAAGCCCTGCGGGTTATTGTCCGAGCGGACGGAGTTCACGAGATAGCAGGAGGTTATCAGGCTGCGCCTTGTAACATTGCTTGAGCGGATAATAAATTGTTTGGCGTAGGTACGCACCGCATAGGGGTAGTTATCAAAATTGCAAACCACACTATCTACCTCAATGCGCTGTTGCACGTTGCCCGAAATGATACGGTTGTAATAGCCCTTTTCCGATAAGTCTTTGTAGTAATCAAAAGCCGATTTATCAGCAAGATTAAAAGCCCGCTTCATATTGCTTTCGATAGCATTTTTATCCGGTGCAAGGGTGAAAAACAATTCGTGGAAACGCCTCACGTGTTCACGGGCTTCCACAGGTCTGTTAATGCTGGCATCTTGTGCTAAGGCAAGCATTAATGATTTACCATTGTCCAGTACATAAACCTTTTGCCTTTGTAACTCCGCAAAGCGGTAGGACTGCCATACGGCATATCCCACCACGCTGATGCAGAGAACGGCAAAGACAATAGCATACAGTCTTATCTGTCTAAAACTGTTTTCGATGTTTCTTAAAGTCTTAAATTCCATTTTTACGATGATTATTTTTTGTTCAATAGTCTGCCGCCGATGTTGCCTACTGCGGCTCCGGTTCCGGCTCCGGCAAGGTTTCCGGTTTTTGATGCCGTAGAGTTTACGTTGCGCATAAAGTTTCCTGCACCACCTGCCTGTATTACCCATCCAGCCACGGTAGGAATAGTGAAATACCCCACTATGCCAATCAGCATGAAAATGATATACACGGTATTGGAAGTGTCAGGGATATACGTGGGGTCGGCGAGCATTGCAATATCCCGTTCCAGTATGAGCGATTGGATTTTTGCCAGTATGGAACTGAACATATCCGAAATGGGCAGCCACAGGTAAACGCTGATATATCGGGTCAGCCATTGCGTCAGCGTGGACTGAAAACCGTCCCATACGCTTATGGCAAAGGCTATCGGCCCCAATATAGACAGCACGATAAGGAAGAACGTCCGTATCGTATCTATGACCAATGCCGCCGCCTGAAAGAGTATTTCCAGCAGGTTGCGAAACCACTCCTTTATGGCTTTCTCTATCTTATAGGCTTGCCTGTCGAGGTACATGCCCGACATGGTTGCCAAATCGGACGGCGACCATCCCAATTCGTCCAGCTTCTTATCAAATTCCTCATCGCTTACGAGGTAAGCCGTTTCGGGATTGCGTATCATGGCTTCGTATTCCAGCTTGTCCTTTTGCTCTTGCAGCTTGTTGAGGTCAAGCACCTGGTCTTCGAGCATCCCGTGCGTACCTTTCACCACGGGCGACATTACCGCATTGATAGTACCCAAAACCATTGTCGGAAAGAACATGATACAAAGCCCGATGGCGAACGGACGGAGCAAAGGAAATACGTCTATCGGCTCCGCACGGCTCAACGCCTGCCAGACCTTTAGGGCAACATAAAACAGTGCGCCCAACCCGGCGATACCTTTTGCTATCGCAGCCATATCTGCCGTTAACGGCATCATTTCGTCATACAGGCTGCGCAGCATTTCATGAAGATTATTCCATTCCATAGCTTACCAATATTTTTGTTCTGCGGTTCCGTACAATTCCAATACTCGTTTGGTATCGTTCTTCTTTTTAGCCCTCAAAATGCTTACAGAGATATTTTTATTGGTATAGTAGCGCACAAGGTTGTGATAGTCCTTTACCTCGTTGTACACCTTATCTATCACATCCATACGCTCTTTGTCGTTCAGTGAAAGCCCGGTATTGGTAACAATCTGTTTGAGTTCTTTCAATAGCTCGGTACTTTCGTTCAGGAGCGTAGAATAACCGTTGGCAATCGCCGACAATTCCTGCGGGGAGAAATTGGGGTCGTTCATCATCTTGCCGAAATTCTTTACATACATTTCGGACACATCGCCCACCAGCAAAACGGTTTGCTGTACCTTACGGGCATCTTTCACAAGGTTGTTGACCGCTTTGAGTTTGTCATAATACTCTTTGCCTTGGTCATACACTTTTTTCACCTCATTGAAATTCTTAACCACGTTGCTCACAGTGGAGGACGTTTGTACGATTTCGTTTGCACTATTGAGAATACCTGAAATAAGATTTCCGGGGTCAGTAACTACAAACTGCGCTTTAGCGGATGGTGCTGCGGCAAGCATAAATGCCGTTAGCACCAGTAACATTGCTTTTTTCATTGTTTCTGATTTTTAAATGATTAATAACTATTAGATTTTTCACGCCTTTGGAGTGCGATGCGCTTAATGGCTTGCTCCACATTGCCGCCCAGCTCGTGAGCAAGCTGCATCACTTCCAGTTTTTCGGTTTCTTCGGTGGTATAGGCTAAATATTCTTCGAGAGAAACCTCGGTAGCATATACAGCGGAGTGCGTGCCACCCAACCCAATCCAAACCTCTTTATAAAGGCGGCTTGGGTCATTGTTCATGTTGATGGAAAGTACCTGCCCTTTCTCTTTGTCCGTAAGCCCCAACATCGCTTGGATGTCGTCAAACTTGTTCATGTACTTACGCTGGTCTAAGAGGATTTTGCAATCGCTGTTGTTGATGATACTTTCTTTGACAATGGGCGACTGGATAATGTCGTCCACCTCCTGCGTTACGACTATCGCCTCGCCAAAGAATTTGCGGACGGTTTTGAACAAATACTTGATGTATTCTGCCATGCCCTCTTTGGCTATCGCCTTCCACGCTTCTTCAATCAGTATCAGTTTACGCACGCCTTTGAGCCTGCGCATCTTGTTGATGAAGACCTCCATAATGATAATCGTGACTATGGGAAATAAAATTTTGTGGTCTTTTATCGCATCAATTTCAAAGACTATAAAGCGTTTGGAAAGCAGGTCTAATTGCTTGTTGGAGTTCAACAAATAATCGTATTCCCCGCCCTTGTAATAAGGTTCCAGCACGTTCAGGAAATTGGCAATATCAAAGTCTTTTTCCCTTACCTGCTTTTCCTCCAATACCTTGCGGTAATCGCCTTGCACGTAGTCATAAAAACCATTGAACGAGGGATAGGTATCATCCTTTTTGATGTGTTCGATATAACCCGACACAGCGTTGGACAACGCCACTTCTTCGGAGCGTTTGGGCGGCTCATCGTCCCGTTTCCAAAGGGTGAGGATAAGCGTTTTGATACTTTCCCTTTTTTCAATATCAAATACGCCATCGTCCGTGTAGAACGGGTTAAAGGCGATGGGGTTGTCTTCGGTATAGGTGAAGTAAACACCGTCTTCACCTTTGGTCTTGCCCTTAATCAGTTCGCACAATCCCTGATACGAGTTACCCGTATCTACGAGCAGGACGTGTGCGCCCTGTTCGTAGTATTGCCTAACCATGTGATTGGTGAAAAAAGATTTACCCGAACCTGATGGCCCCAAGATGAACTTGTTGCGGTTCGTGATAATACCTTTTTTCATAGGCAAATCCGATATGTCCAAATGAATGGGCTTGCCCGTAAGCCTGTCCGCCATTTTGATACCGAACGGTGAGGGCGAACTTTGATAGTTGGTTTCCTCCGTAAAGAAGCATAATGCAGGTTCTATGAACGTGTAAAAACTTTCTTCACTCGGAAAGTCGCCCGCATTGCCCGGCATGGCTGCCCAATACAGCGTGGCAACGTCCACAGTATTGTGGCGTGGCTTGCATTCCATTAAAGCCAGCGCACTACCTGTATCGTTCTTTAGCTGTTTTAACTCGTGCGGGTCATCCGACCACGCCATAACGTTGAAGTGCGCACGGATAGAAGACAGCCCGAAACTATGCGCTTCGTTCAGGTAGTTTTCTATCCACTCTTTGTTAATCTGATTAGCCCGGCTGTACCTTGCCAGCGAGTGCATATTGCGTGCGGACTTTTCAAACTTGCGCAGGTTCTCATCGCTGTTATCCAAAAACAAATACTGATTGTAAATGTGATTGCAGCTAAGGAGCAGACCTACCGGAGCAGCAAAGGACAAAAGGCAATCGCTTCTATCGGTAGATAGCTTTTCATACCTCGTATTTGCCGATACCGTTCCGGGCAAATCGTCCGTGTCCGAAAGCGTATGCAGGCACAACCGTTTGTTGCCGATACGCACGTCCTCACTTCCCAATGCTATATCCTGCATAGGAGTTCCCGTTTCCCTTGACAGGGTTAGGTATTGTTCCAGCAAACCCTGCGTGTCGCCTGTACCGATAATGTCATCTTCGGTAAGACGTTCCAGTTTCACAAAACCGCTATCGTTCATTATCCGCTCAAACTGCGCTACCGCCTCCATGAACCTGCGCACGGCTTCTTTATCCCTTATTTCTTTCGGGATTAGCACGCCCTTACAAAGCGAACTAAAGTTGCTTTGCATCCGCATCCGGTCTTTGGTGGTCTTGGTGAGGAACAGGTAACAGTAATGGTTTAAGAAAGGTCGCTCGTTGAAATGCTGCTGATAGGACTTTGCAAGAAAACTCAATCCGTCCTGTGCAATATCAGGTGCGTAACTTTCTTTGATAAACCAATCCTGTTTGTGGATGATGGAATAATCCGGTAAGGTTTTGATAGCCTTATGCCATGCCGAATGAATGGCATCATATTCAGGCGATGCTACTGTGAACAGTTCCGGCAGGTGTACACGAAAGCAAGCGGTAATATCTGCATCTTTTGAAATGATGCAGTTGTGTTCCACCGCCAGTAATGGAAACTTGCTTTCCAGCGTTGTGGCTTTTCCTGTGTTTCTCATAGGGCATTGGATTTAGGGGTGAACTTCAAATAGCGGTGTACAGACCTGCGGCAGATGATATACTTCGGATGCCTTTTTCTTGCTCCGACTTTCATCAATCCGTGTTCGCCGTACTTGCCATTCAATGCGAATGTTTTCCACACGATGAGCGATGCCCCGCCAGCCCCGATGAACAGGCACACGTAAGAGTTTACGCCTGCCATGTACATGACCATTACGAGGATAAGCACACCGAGCAAGCCACCCGCAAAAATGAACAGGTATTGCGCCTTTAGCCCTTTGAACTCGACCGTTCTTCCAATGCCTTTATTAATGTTGTAATTACTCATAGGGCATCGGTTTACAGGAAGAATGAACGGAGAATAGTAGCGGCAACAATTAAGAAGATACACGCACCAAACCACGATGCCGCTGTCTTGCTTGTGTCAGGGTCGCCGGAACTGAATTTGTTGTAAACCTTTACGCCTCCGATTAACCCCACGACCGCACCAATCGCATAGATTAATTTGGTTGCGGGGTCGAAATAAGAGGTTACCATTTGCGTAGCTTCGGTAATACCAGCCGAGCCGTTCCCTTGTGCGAACACACCAAATGCCGACAGCAGCAGGGCGCCTGTCAGCAACACTTTTTTGCTTTGTTTTTCCATAATCTGAATGAATTATTTTGTTACATTTTCCCGCCTCATTGCGGGCTTTCGGAACAAAAGTGTCAGGAAAAACAAGGCACAATAACGATGTGTCTTTCAGTGGAATTACTTGGCAGTAAGTGGCGTTGTAATCTTGTTTCAGGGCATAAAAAAACGCCAAAACAAAACCGTTTTGACGTTCTATAAATTTGATTGGCGTATCACATTTTGCGCCCTTTTCTTGTACTGTTCTTTGGTGCTTCTTTTTGCTTGTTTTCAGCATTAAGGTTACTCTTAATCAGACCAGCAAGAAAGGTTTGTTGCCACGGAATTTCTTTTGCTGTAAATTTTAATTGCAAGCCGCTCTTATCCAGCCCGTGCGTAAGGTCAAACCCATATTTCCTGTTCCAGCCTATTCTGTCCAGTAATCTTTCGGATGGAAATTCGACAGCAATTAAATCTTTGGGAAACTCTTTTATATTCATGTAATCAGGTTCCTGAAATTCGTGTGTTTTAGGATTGTAGGGAATAGTATAGGCTCTTTTGTCTAAGTCGTAATAAAGTTCGATGTCCGAGAACACAATGCCATTGGAAAGAAAATCATCTTTAGGTCGTAGCTTATCCATTTGTAAATCCACATAGAAAGTTTGCCCCTTAATATCCAGTGTGGGCAACATTCCTTTATTTACACGCAAATCATAGTCTTTGGGGTCAACTGTGATTTCTTTCGGTTTTATGGCAGCCTTTTCCTGACGGGCTTCTACCACCCAATCAATATAGTTCCTCGCATCTTCCATGTTGTTAGGCACTGATTTTCTTCGCCCGGATAATTTGCTGTCGTCAAGCCCTATAATAAAACCATAATTGGGAAAATCATCTGTACGATACACAATTATGAGATTATTAATGTCCCTTTCAGGAACATTGTTTTTATGGCTGGCTATTGTATATCCGTTGTATTCCTCGAATGTATAATCAGGGTCGTTCTTCGATTTAATCATAGCTGCAATATTTTAAAAATTTCTTTGCTCTTAAAAAGACATAGGGAAGCTGTCTTTTCAGACAAACTCCCCAATGTCAAAATCACCCACATCACTTTTCCGCTCATCGGAAGAACTGAAATCCGCTCCGGCAGGGAGGCTTTTATCCAGCAGCTCCGCAATCTTTCGAGAAGCCCCCTCTATGGAGTTTTCGAGCAGACTAAACAATTCGGTTCCCTGCATTCGCTGAACTATATCCACCGCTTTTTGTTGAGAGGCAGGCTCCAGTATATCTTTCTGAAGCAATGCCCCCACGGTTGTTAGTTCCTCGTAGGTAACCCCTGTGGCAAACCCATTGTCGCTGTTCGGTAATCCCTGTTCTTCCCATTCCTCGTCCTCGTTCTCAAAATCGGAAACAGGTTCACTCCCAAAAACATCATCCAATTCCTCCGGCGGAATTTCCCTCGCAAAACCTGTCTCGTGGGTTTCTGTTTCAAAATTATCAGGTATTTCTTCGGGTTCTTCTTTTTGGCGTTTAGTGGCAGTAGTTGGCACTACGTGTCGTTCTACGGGCTTTGGTCTGCCCACTATTTCCGGTAAATCTTGTTTTACCGTTGATTGTTCAGGCTTGCCTTTCACCACTTTTTTAATGATGATTTTGTCTTTGGCTAACAGCACAATGACAATGAGCAAACAGATAACGATTATAATTTCCATGACTAAAAAAGTGGTTTGTTCATTTTATAAAAATCTTCTACAATATCTTCGCTAAACAACTCAAAGTGGTGTTTGAGTATATTGTCGAGATAAGCATACAACGGTATATTGCTACTACCAATAACCTGTACAATACGGGACAGCCGTTCGTGGTACTCCTTGCGGACGTAAATAGCTTTATCGCCCCTGCGGTTCATTGAATGCTTTTTTAAAAACTGGCTCCCATAGCTGCGTTTGCCTGCCTGCTTTTTATTGTTCTTTTCCATGAGTATGATTATATAATGGGTTTATACTTGTCGTTAAAACTTTTGATGATGTCCTCGCCAAATTCCTGAAAGTGGTATTCCAGCAGATTATCGAGGTAGGCGTATATCGTTATCTTGTCCTCACCGATGACCTGCACGATACGGGTGAGCCTTTCGTGAAAATCGGGACGTATGTACACCGATTTTCCGTAACGGGCATTGGTTTCCGCTCGTTTGAAAAACAGCTTTTCGTAGTCCGCTTCACTGGCTTTTTTAGTACGGTTCCTTTCCCTGCTCACAGGCTTGTCAGGTTCTTTGTCCACTTTCTCCGGCTCCTGCTTTTGGGGCGGTTCAGGCGGTACGGTTAAGCCCTCTTTTTTCACACCATCGGCGATAATGTTCATTAAAAATTCCTCGTCTATCTCCGGTTGGTTTTTCTTTTTATTCTGATTATCCATAGGGCTACAATTTCACGGTTCTTAAAAATTCATCCATAAACAAATCCAGTCGGCAGGCTTTCATTAACCGCTCATCGGCAGGGAGCAAAGTGGAGCGGAAGACCGTTTTTGCATCGGCTTCGCCCTCTTTGCGAAAACGCTTGCTATCCGTGATACGGGTGCGCATGAGGTGAATACCTAACTTCTTAATCAAGTCCTCATAAACGCCGTACAATGTGGACTTTTCCCTGCCGTCCACTTGGTTCCAAAAAAGGTTGATGCTTTGGATAGCCGTTGCGCCCTGCTTCCTGACAACATCGTTCAGGACTTGTGTAAAAATCAGCGTGCTTTCCATCACAACACGGTCGGCAATGATGGGCGTAAAGATGTGGTGCATCCCTGCCAGCGTTTTCAATATCCCTGCGGAATTGACCGTACCCGGCAGGTCGAAAAAAACCACGTCCACCGAAACAGTAGCCGATTGCAGGAATTGCGCTACGGCATCCAGTACACCGTCTGCCCGGTGCTGCATGACGGGGTAGGCTTTTTTGTTGATGCTCGTAAATTGCTTATGAGCAAGTTTTTTGTACACCTCATTGCCCATGATGCTGCTCATATCCCTTGCCCTCATTTGCATAAGGCTGTGTTGCGGAAAATCGCAGTCGAATACGGCAACATTATAGCCGAGCCGATAATGAAGCAGACTTGCCACCAGCGTGGTAAAGGTGCTTTTGCCTACGCCTCCCTTTTGGGAGGAAAAGGCGATAAACAAAGGTTGTTTGTTTGTGTCCATGTGCATAACTGTTTTTAATTATCTACCTATTTATGTATCGCTATACGCTTATAGCTGCTTATCCATTTATGCGCATCGGTGCAATGGCACATCCGCACATTTTTATTTGCAGGCTTTTGTATGCAGGTGCTTAAAAGCACACATCCTTATGCCTGTGATTTTATCCGTATGCGGGTGGATGCAACTGCACGTTTTCATTTGCTTACCTGCATGGCTGCTTACATCATTTTATACAGACTTACCCATTCGCATACAGGGTTATTTGCCTGATTACCTGCCTGCGTATTTGCGTAGCTACGCAGCTACGTCCATACGTACATATACAGGCAATCGCAAATGCCTACACAAAAGAATGCAGATATATACCTGCTTTATTCAACCTGTCCTGTATTGGCGTTCTGTGGCAGTGTTTGGCAGTGTGTAACAGGGCAATGCTTTGGGAAAGCTGCGCTTATTTTGTATTGGCTTCAATACGAAAGGTGAATGGAGAAATCATTACAGATAGTACACGGGGATTGGAACGGCTCAAAGCCGTTTTTTTCTGCTTTATCTAATCCGTCCCGCAGGGCGGATTTTCCTTTCACCCGAAAGGAGCAAGTTATGTTTTTAGCTGCTCGAAATACTTTCCGCAGCTAAAAACAACTTGCCCTTAGCAGGGGGCTGGAAAACGCACTCCGAAGTCGTGGTTTATGATAATTATAATGGATTGAGATATGGAAGACAGTAAAAGAAATCAAACAAGCAAGGTGGGGCGCAAGCCTAAAAATGACCCGGCGACACACCGTTATTCGATTAGCTTGAACGACACGGAAAATGCACAATTCCTGACGTTGTTTGAACAATCGGGAATGAAAGTAATGGCACATTTTATTACCGCCTGCATTTTTCAGAAAACTATAAAGACCGTAAAAATTGATATGGATGCCATAGATTTTCATACAAGGCTTACCAATTTTTACAGCCAGTTTAGAGCCGTTGGTGTGAACTATAACCAAATCGTGAAAATATTGTACCGCAATTTCTCGGAAAAAAAGGCATCGGCTTACCTCTTTAAACTGGAAAAACAGACCGCAGAAATGGCTGCCCTATGCCGCAAAGTGATTGAATTAACAGCAGCGTTTGAAAAAGAACACCTGCAAAAAGACAAATAACATGATAGCGAAAATTGGTAAAGGTGAGAATTTGTACGGTGCAATTTCTTACAATCAGAAAAAGATTGACAGCGAAAACGGGCAGGTTTTGTTATTGAACAAGATACCCGAAACGCTGGATAATACCTATTCGACTAATTATCTGCACCAGTGTTTTGAACCTTATTTGTCTGCCAATATCAGGACAGAAAAACCTGTTCGGCATATATCACTGAACCCTGACCCAAAGGACAAGGTGAGCGATGCACAGTTTGTAGAAATGGCACAGGAGTACATGGAACGTATGGGGTATGGCAAACAGCCTTATGTCGTTTTTAAACATACCGATATTGAACGCACCCACATCCATATCGTAACGGTTTGTGTAGGCATAGATGGCAAAAAGATAAGCGACAGTTACGACCATCCGCAATCAATGGCAATTTGCAGGGATTTAGAGCAGAAGTATAATCTAACGCCCGCCACAGAAAAACAGCGCACTGGCGATGAGCAGGCATTTCGTCCGGTGGATTACAGAGCCGGAGATATTAAGAGCCAAATTGCATCCGTGGTGAGATACCTGCCGAAGTATTACCAATACCAAAACATCGGGGCTTACAATGCTTTGCTTTCCTTATTCAATATAACGGCAGAGGAAGTAAAAGGTGAACTGCATGGGCAGCCCAAAAACGGGCTGGTGTATTTCGCCCTGAACGAACAAGGAGAAAAAGCCAGCAACCCTTTTAAGGCATCACTATTCGGCAAGCACGCTGGATTGGAGGAATTACAAAACCACTTTGCAGAAGCCAAGAAAAAAATGAAAACCAACCCTGCAAGAGCCATCCTCAAAAACACCATTGAGGCAGCGATGCACACCGCTATGGGTGAAACGGATTTTAAAAAGCAACTGATGGAGCAAGGCATCAATACCGTTGTACGCCGCAATGATGAGAGGCGCATTTTCGGAATGACTTTTATAGACCATGAAAGCCGCAGTGTTTGGAACGGTTCAGCTTTGGATAAAAAGCTATCTGCGAATGTCTTTAATGAGTGGTGGAAAGAAGAAGCCATTGCCCAACGCCAACACACAGAACAGACCAGCAATGCATATTTACCCGCAACCGGAAAACCTAATGCTGATGAAAAAGAAGAGACACACGGGTTTTTCGATTTCCTTAATAAAGAGCAACCGACCGATGATTTTGGATTGATAGACGGCTTGGGCGGATTATTACCTGAAGCGCAGGGCGAGGATTACGAGGAACAGGCATTTGCCGACCGTATGAAGAAAAAGAAAAAAAGACTGGGAAGACAACGATAAAGTATCCCTTAACCCACAAAGACCAGGATTAACATCTTGGTCTTTGTGGGTTTCGCAATTAATGCCAAATACTGCCACTAAAAGCCATCTTACACCGCTTTCCATAGACGCATATCCATAGCAGCTACACTTGCATCAAAACAAATTTTTGAACTATGCAAGGGGAAGACGATTTAAGAGGGCTTGCCAAAATAATGGCATTTATGCGAGCAGTAAGCATCATCGTTGTGTTGATGCACTTCTATTGGTTTTGCTTCGGGTTCTTTGCCCAACGTGGCTGGACACTCGAAATTATAGCCAAGATACTGACCAATTTCAACCGCACCGCCGGGCTGTTTTCAAACACACTGTACACCAAAATTTTTGCTTTAATCCTATTGGCATTAAGCTGTTTGGGGACTAAGGGCGTAAAGAATGAAAAGATAACATGGCGCAAGATTTACATTGCCTTAGCTATCGGCTTTGTCCTGTTCTTCCTGAACATACCGCTTTTAAAACTGTCCGCAGGGATGGCTACTTCGCTTTATATCCTCACCACTTCGTTAGGCTATATCGCTTTAATGATGGCGGGTGTATGGATGAGCCGTTTGCTGCGCAACAACCTGATGGACGATGTTTTCAATAATGAGAACGAAAGTTTCCAGCAGGAAACCAAGTTGATGGAAAATGAATATTCCGTCAATCTTCCGACCAAGTTCTATTATAAGGGAAAATGGAACGAGGGCTGGATTAATGTCGTCAATCCTTTTCGTGCCTCAATCGTGCTGGGTACTCCGGGCAGTGGAAAATCCTATGCCATCGTAAACAATTACATCAAGCAGCACATTGAGAAAGGTTTTAGTATGTACATCTACGATTTCAAGTTTGACGACCTTTCAACCATTGCCTATAACCATTTACTGAAGCACACCGATAAGTATAAGATAAAGCCTCAATTCTACGTCATCAACTTTGACGACCCACGCCGGAGCCACCGTTGCAACCCACTCAATCCCGCTTTTATGACGGACATATCGGATGCTTACGAAGCCGCTTATACTATCATGCTGAACCTTAACAAAAGCTGGATTTTGAAGCAAGGGGATTTCTTTGTAGAAAGTCCAATCATTCTATTGGCAGCCATCATTTGGTATTTGAAGATTTACGAAAATGGCAAATACTGTACGTTCCCGCACACTATCGAACTACTGAATAAAAAATACGCTGACGTATTCACGATACTTACTTCATATCCCGAACTGGAAAATTATTTATCTCCCTTCATGGATGCTTGGCTCGGCGGCGCACAAGACCAGTTACAGGGACAAATTGCATCGGCAAAAATTCCATTATCGAGAATGATAAGCCCGCAGTTGTATTGGGTGATGACAGGCGATGATTTTTCATTGGATATTAATAATCCAAAAGAACCAAAGATTTTATGCGTGGGCAACAATCCCGACCGACAAAATATATACTCCGCAGCTTTGGGTTTGTACAATTCACGCATTGTAAAGCTCATCAACAAGAAAGGACAGCTTAAAAGCTCGGTTATCATAGACGAGTTGCCTACTATTTATTTTCGGGGACTGGATAATTTGATTGCAACAGCGAGAAGTAATAAAGTAGCTGTGTGTTTAGGCTTTCAGGATTTTTCGCAGTTAATCCGTGATTATGGCGACAAGGAAAGCAAGGTTATTCAAAATACGGTTGGTAATATTTTTAGCGGTCAGGTTGTTGGTGAAACGGCAAAAGCCCTTTCAGAACGCTTCGGGAAAGTTTTACAGAAACGCCAAAGTATGACCATCAACCGTAACGACAAATCTACTTCAATTTCTACCCAATTAGACAGCCTTATTCCCGCTTCTAAAATTTCAACACTTACACAAGGTATGTTTGTCGGTTCGGTTTCCGATAATTTTGACGAACGTATCGAACAGAAAATTTTCCACGCAGAAATTGTAGTAGATAATGAAAAGGTTGCCGCCGAAATCAAAGCCTACAAAAAGATACCGCAGATACTATCTTTTACAGACGAAAAGGGGGCAGATAATATGAAGCAAGAAATTGATAGTAACTACAAACAAATAAAGCTGGATGTTGTGAGCATTGTTGAGAATGAAAAGGAGCGTATCAAGAACGACCCCAACTTACAGCATTTGGTGCAAGAGGGATAAAATCATTCATTTTGTAACAAAAGTTATAGTATATAGCAAGCAGATAGTGTAAATTTGTAGGTTACGTATTTTACTATGGTAGTTAGTAGATATACAGCTGTAGTATTAAGTAAGCCTTAAAAATTTGCAGATGGAACCATTGGAACAGATAAAAGAATTTAAGACCTCACCTAAATTAATTGAGAAATTACAACAAAACAGCATCAGAAAAGAATACGAAGCGGGTAGCGTTATTCTCAACGAAAATGCTTCTATCCGCTCCATTCCAATTGTTGTCAAAGGAACTTTGAAAGTTATCCGAACCGAAGAAGATGGCAGGGAAATTCTATTGTATTACATCAAAGCAGGAGAAAGTTGCATTATGTCTTTTTTGGGCGGAATGCACAACGAAACCAGCAAAGTAAGAGCCGAAGTGGAAGAAGATGCCGAAATTTTGTTTTTGCCGATGGACAAAGTTTCGCTATTCATCAAAGAATATCCGCAATGGTTAGATTATATTTTCCGTTTGTATCACAAACGTTTTGAAGAACTGTTGGAAATCGTAAACGCTATTGCTTTTAAAAAAGTTGATGAAAGATTGTTGGATTTGCTGTACAAAAAACAAGAACTCACAGGAAACAAAACACTAAACATTACCCACGAACAGTTAGCCAATGAACTTGGAACCGCAAGAGTTGTCGTGTCCCGATTACTGAAACAATTGGAAGAAATCGGTAAAGTAAAATTGGGTAGAAACAAAATCACTCTTATGTAACCAAAGTAGCTGTATAGGTTTTTGAATTGGTGGAAATTTGCTACATCAAATTCAGAAATCAATGGATATAGCAGGTTACGCAGCATCAATTTTTATCGGAATCTCTTTAGGATTAATCGGCGGAGGTGGTAGTATTCTGACCGTTCCGGTTTTGGTGTATCTTTTTGGAATAGATGCAGTTTTGGCAACTGCTTATTCTCTCTTTGTAGTTGGTACAACAAGTGCCATAGGTTCATTTTCCTACTTCTCAAAAGGCTTGGTTAATATCAGAACAGCTATTGTTTTTGGTATTCCGTCCATTATAGCCGTTTTCCTTACAAGGGCATACATCGTTCCTGCCATTCCACAGGAAATTTTCAACATCGGAAATTTTACCGTTACCAAAAATATGTTGTTGATGTTGCTTTTTGCCGTACTGATGATTTTCGCTTCCTACAGTATGATAAAAAAATGTAAAGGAGAGGATTGTTTACCTACCGATACACCCACCGCAAGTACCTTATTAATTATTATTCAGGGAATGTTTGTAGGCTTGGTTACCGGATTAATTGGTGCTGGTGGTGGCTTCTTAATCATTCCGGCATTAGTTAATTTATTGCGTTTAGAATTTAAAAAAGCCATCGGTACTTCGCTAATTATCATTGCCCTTAATTCGCTTTTTGGTTTTGCTATTTCCGTTACACATTATACAATAGATTGGATTTTTCTTCTCAAAATTTTGGCTCTCGCCATTACGGGAGTGCTTATAGGAAGTTATCTCTCTAAAAAAATTGATGGTAAAAAGCTAAAGCCCGCATTCGGTTGGTTTGTATTGGTAATGGGTATTTACATCATCATTAAAGAAACAATAATCAAGTAATCTAAAATATTAAATAGTATGTCACAAACACATTTTTACGAAGTAAACATCCAATGGAAAGAAGCAAGAATTGGAGAATTGTCATCACCAGTTTTAAACGATACAATTGAATGTGCAACCCCTCCCGAATTTCCAAATGGCGTTCCGGGTATATGGTCGCCAGAGCATTTATTTGTTTCCGCAATCAACAGTTGTTATATGGCTACATTTTTAGCAATCGCCCAAAACTTTAAAGTGGAAATAGAAAGTTTTAGTTGTAAGACCATTGCAAAATTAGAAATGGTTGAGGGCAAGTACATTTTCACGCAAGCTGAAATGTTTCCCGTAATAAAATTGACCAATCCCGATAAAGATGCAGACAAGGCACTACGTGTGGCAGAAAAAGCGAAAGCTGGTTGTCTGGTTACGAACTCGATGAAAACGGAAATAATATTATCACCAAATATTGGCTAATGTAACCAAAGTAGCTGTACAGCTAAAATAAGTAACAGAAATTTGCAGTATAAAATAGTTAATCATTAAAAATAAACAGCATTATGTTTTTTCAACACGTATATGACAAGAGTTTAGCACAAGGCAGTTATTTGATAGGCTGTCAAGCTACGGGCGAAGCAATCGTAATAGATGCCCAAAGAGATATGGATGTGTATCTTGACATCGCAAAACAAAATAACCTCCGCATTACACACATTACCGAAACCCACATTCACGCAGACTTTCTGTGTGGTTCAAGAGAATTAGCTGCCGTAACGGGAGCTAAAATGTACCTTTCAGACGAGGGTGGAGAAGACTGGCAATATCAGTTTCCGCACGTTGGACTGAAAGACGGCAGTGTAATCAAAGTAGGTAATCTTTCTTTGGAAGTAATGCACACTCCGGGACACACACCCGAAAGCATCAGCTTTTTACTGACAGACCACCCAGCTACGGACAAACCGGTAATGGTTTTCACAGGAGATTTTGTATTTGTTGGCGATATTGGTCGTCCCGATTTATTGGAAAAAGCCGCTGGACTTATCGGAACCAAAGAAGCCGGAGCCAAACAAATGTTCCAGTCATTGAAAAAGTTTGCTTCACTTCCGGAATACGTTCAGGTTTGGTCGGCGCACGGAGCAGGTTCCGCTTGTGGCAAGGCTTTGGGAGCGGTACACAGTTCTACCGTAGGTTATGAAAAAATCCGTAATTGGGCGTTTCAGTATGGCGAAGATGAAAAAGCATTTACCGATTATCTGTTAGCCGACCAGCCAGAACCTCCAAAATATTTTGCAATGATGAAACACTTAAACAAGGTAAATCGTCCGTTGCTTGTAGAAGTTCCGAAACACCCGAAATTGTCTAAAGAGCAATTCCTTTCTGCCTACGAAAAAGGCATTAAGGTTATAGATACCCGCAATAAAGTAGATTTTGCCAATGGTTTTATTTCCGGCAGCTTAAACATTCAGGGTAACAATTCATTTTCTACCTGGTGCGGTTGGTTACTGAACTATCAGGAACAGTTTATGCTGATTGCCGATGACAGCCAAATGGAAGATTTGACCCGTAAACTGATGCGTATCGGTTTGGACAATATCTACGGATACATTTCAAATGTGGAAGATTTAGGCATTGAGCTTCAAAAAGCAGATGTGATTTCTTTGGAAGAATTTAAAACCTATGTAGGCAAAGACAATGTGCAGATTATAGATGTGCGAGGTGTAACCGAGTATGAAGCAGGACACGTAGAGGGAGCAGAAAACATTTTTGTAGGAACATTGCCCGACAATCTTGATAAAATCAGTAAAGACAAACAATTGGTTATCCACTGTCAGGCAGGCGACCGTTCGGCTGTTGCTTATTCTATTTTTGCGAAAAACGGCTTTAAAAATGTAAAGAATTTTTCGGGTGGAATGAAAGAATGGTTGGAAGCCAAAGGTAAAACCGTCGATTGTACTTGTACTAACGCTTAAAATTTAGAACTATGGGATTTTTTTCAGCCTTGTTTGGCAAAACAGATAATGGAGCACTAACGGAAGCTGTTAACAACGGAGCTTTTTTAGTAGATGTACGCACACCTGCCGAATTTTCGACAGGTAGTGTAATAGGTGCGGTAAACATTCCGTTGGACAAAGTACAAAGCCAACTGACAAAATTTAAAGACAAGAAAAACATTGTTGTTTTTTGCCGTAGCGGAAACCGAAGCAGTCAGGCAAAAAGCATTTTGGAGCAAAATGGCTTTCAGAATGTCATCAATGGCGGTACTTGGGAAAATGTAAATCAGGTAGTGTACAACAAATAGATACTGCTATGAATGACTATTTAAGAAATTGGAATTTTATGCGTGTGTTGCGCTTGGCATTAGGCATATTCGTTATCGTGCAGGGTGTTTAGGAAAAAGAATGGATGTTTGTTGTATTAGGCGGAATATTTTCTTTAATGCCTTTGCTGAATATTGGCTGTTGTGGCGTTTCAGGGTGTAATACTCCTATTCGTAAAAGCAACGGAAATACAGAAGATATAACGTATGAGGAAATTAAGTAGTTTTTTAATAAGTGTTTGTTGTTTGCAATTTTAAAAAATGATTATGGATAATAACAGAAAACAGCATTGGGAAAGTGTATATGAAAACAAAAGCCCGAATGAAGTAAGTTGGACACAAGAAGTTCCAAAAACTTCGCTCGATTTCATTGCATCATTCGGATTGGATAAGCAAGCCAAAATTATTGATATTGGCGGTGGCGACAGCAAATTGGTTGATTATTTATTGGAACAAGGCTACGAAAATATTTCTGTTTTGGACATCTCGGCAAAAGCACTCGAAAGAGCAAAAGCTCGTTTGGGAACGAAAGCAGAAAAAGTAAACTGGATAGAAAGCGATATTGCGGACTTTAGTCCCAAAATTACTTATGACGTATGGCACGATAGAGCCGCCTTTCATTTTTTAACAACACCCGAACAGATTTCAAAATATAAGGATATTGTTCAAAAGTGTGTAACAGGTTTTTTGACAATTGGTACATTTTCCGAAAACGGACCTAAAAAATGTAGTGGTCTTGACATTAAACAATACAATGAAAATAGCCTTTCGGAAGTGTTCAACAACAGCTTTGACAAAATCCGTTGCATAACAGAAGACCATATTACACCTTTTGACACAACACAAAATTTTGTCTTTTGTAGCTTTAAAAAGAAATCTCAATGAAACCGTTCTTTAAAAAACATACACTCACAATCATCGGTGTAGTTGTCGGTGCAATCGCTGGCTATTTCTATTGGAAATTTGTCGGTTGCAGTTCGGGTAGTTGTGCCATTACCTCAAAGCCTTTAAACAGTACGCTTTACGGTGCAGTTGTGGGAGGACTTTTATTATCAACATTTAAAAAAGACAAGAAAAAGTATGACGTTTCAGGAGATAATAAACAGTGATAAGCCTGTTTTAGTAGATTTCTTTGCCGAATGGTGTGGACCGTGTAAAATGATGTCGCCCATTTTGGAAGAACTCAAACAGCGTGTAGGCGATGATGCCAACATCATCAAAATAGACGTTGACAAAAATCCGGCAGCCGCCGCAACCTATCAGGTACGTGGAGTACCTACACTCATTATATTTAAAAATGGAGAAATCCGCTGGCGACAATCTGGTGTATTTCCTGCCAATGAGCTGGAAAGATTAATTAAAGAAAACAAATAAAATATAAATGTTAGAATTTTTGAAACAGCCCTGGCCCTGGTACATTGCAGGTCCGTTAATTGGCTTGACCGTCCCCGCACTTTTAATCATTGGGAACAAATCATTTGGTATCAGCTCATCACTCCGACATATTTGTGCATCGTGTATGCCTGCCAACATTCCGTTTTTTAAATACGATTGGAAAAAGGAAGTATGGAATTTATTTTTTGTGTTTGGTATTTTCTTGGGTGGAGCAATAGCCATCAATCTTTTGTCAAATCCTAATCCTATCGAAGTCAATCCTAAATTGGCAACAGAATTGGCAGGCTATGGCATCACTAACTTTAATAACCTTGTCCCTGAAGATATTATCAACTGGCAATCATTGTTTACACTGAAAGGGTTTTTGCTGATGGTTGTCGGAGGGTTCTTAGTAGGTTTTGGTACTCGCTATGCTGGAGGTTGTACCAGCGGACACGCCATTATGGGATTGTCTAATTTACAGCTTCCGTCATTGATTGCAACCATTTGTTTTATGGTTGGAGGGTTCATTATGGCAAACCTTATTTTACCTTTTATACTATCACTATAACCCAAAGAAGAAATGCAACAGAATACAGATACAGACATACAACTCCGTGAATTGGATGCGATGTGTGTAAACGAAAGCCGTTTGCAGCACAAATGGTATCATAACCTCAAATATTTAGCCATCGGCATATTATTCGGTATCGTCTTTGTAAAATCGGAAGTAGTAAGCTGGTTTCGCATACAGGAAATGTTTCGTTTACAGTCGTTCCATATGTACGGCATCATCGGCAGTGCAGTTGTGGTAGGAATGATTTCGGTTTTCCTGATTAAGAAATTCAACATCAAAACCATATATGGCGAACCTATTAAATTCTCACCTAAAACATTCAATAAAGGGCAAATCTATGGCGGTTTGATTTTCGGGTTCGGTTGGGCAATGACAGGAGCCTGCCCCGGTCCGTTGTTTGCACAAATCGGAACAGGTGCTACCGTTGTAGCTGTTACACTTTTAAGTGCCATTGCCGGAACCTGGGTGTACGGAAAATTCAGAGATAAACTGCCTCACTAAATACTAACGGTTATGTCTTGGTTTAAAAAATTGCTGGTAACAGCAACAGGGATTTTTATTGCCCAAACTTTACTGGCTCAAACACATAACAATGCTTGGTTTCGGACTACATTGAGCCTACCCGTTAGCGAAAAGTTTAAAATAGATAATGAGTTTCAGCACAGACGGCAAAACGGTTTTGACAATAACAATTTGTTTGATAAGAACCTGATGTTCACTTATAGAAATTGGGTGCATTACCAATATAGTAAAGATGTAAAGTTTTCCGTTTCGCCGTTTGCTTATTTTTCCAATTACAAAATCATACAGAAGCAGGCAGACCAGACCGCAGAACCCAACAAAGAAATCCGTTTTTCGGTAGCCGTAGAATTACAGCACGAGCTTTTCAAGAGTTTTATATAACCAACCGAAATGCTTTGGAATACCGGATATTTAGCAATAATCAATTAAATATTACAAGGTTCAGAACACGTTTTGGAGGCAGATATGAACTTTCGGAAAATCTTAAATTTGGCATTTTTGATGAGCTGTTACTCAATTGCTCGTTTTGGTTTTTATAGCCGTTCCGTTGAAATATGTTTTGGATAACTCCTATTGGGTTAAAAATATCGGCCCTATATACGGCGCACTATTTTTACTTTTTATTTTCAATGCATTACGTGTAGGGATTGAACAAAAGTGGAAATTCAAAAAACGACTTGGAAAGTGCTTGTAGCGTGCTTTATTCCGTTCGGGACTTTTTACATTGACTATAAAATACTTCGCAACTTAGAGGAGTGAAAACGGACGGACAAAAAAGCACTATTATCTTGAAGCAATCTAAATTACAGCGTTTTGCGGTTAAATTTCTCTTTTTTTGTACTTTTGTAGAGTGAAAAAGATTATATCCATATTTTTCCTGACAATTTACCTGTTCTCTACAACGCAGGCAGTTGAATTGCTCAAATTGCCCGTGATTTTTCAGCATTATCATGAGCATAAGATGTTGGACAAGGATATGACTTTTTTGGCGTTTCTGGATATGCACTATATGCACGGTTCGCCCCACGATGCCGATTACGACAGGGATATGCAGTTACCTTTTAAAACCTGTGCTCATCCAATAATCGCTATTGCCAGTTATGTAGCACCTGTACCTATTTCCATAGCTGTACCAAAGGTTTTTTACGTTGAAAAGAAGCAACACCTGATTTACAACACCATAGGTTATTCTTTCAACTACCATTCTTCTGTCTGGCAGCCTCCCAGAGCTTGTTAAAATTTCACTGAAAGAGAAATTCCGTTTCCATTCCCGATGCTGTACATCGGGCAGTTATGTTATTGGACAATATTTCTGGTAAGGGATATAGTGCAATAGCTGTATGACTGCTGTATCGCCAACGTAATGTTTTTCCCGTTTGTCGAGCTGCTCCGTTTGCAAAAAATGTCCTCTTATGGACAATCACAATGGAGTGCCCCGAACGATAAAGACAGGCGTATGTTCGACCATTGTGGTTGTGGTTGCGGCTGCCCCGTGCATTCGGCAGGGTATTGCTTTCTCTTTCCTTTTTCCCATTTAACAAGTAAAAGATTATTATGCTGAATAAAATCATTGAGTTCTCTATCAAGAACAAACTCATTATAGGGCTGTTTATGCTTGCCCTTATCGGTTACGGCGTTTATGAAGTACGACGTCTGCCCATTGATGCTGTACCTGACATTACCAACAATCAGGTGCAGGTCATTACCACCGCTCCGGCACTCGGTGCCCCTGATGTGGAACGTTTGATTACGTTCCCTATTGAACAGGTTAACAATAATATCCCCGGTCTGCTTGAACTCCGCAGCTTTTCCCGTTTCGGGCTATCGGTGGTTACGATAGTATTTGATGACAACACTGATATTTACTGGGCAAGGCAACAGGTTGCGGAAAGATTGCAACAAGCGCAGGAACAGATACCGAAAGGATTTGGGACACCTGTACTTGCTCCTGTTACAACAGGATTAGGCGAAATCTACCAATACTCTGTCCGTCCCAAAAAAGGCTATGAAAATAAATACAACGCTATGGAGCTGCGCACCATTCAGGACTGGATAGTCCGCAGGCAACTATTGGGTGTGAAAGGCGTAGCCGAAGTAAGCAGCTTTGGCGGCTTGCTCAAACAATATGAGATTGCCGTAACGCCGGAAAAGCTGATGGCTTACAACATTACCATTGGCGATGTATTCAGCGCACTCGAAAAAAACAACCAAAATACGGGTGGTGCGTATATAGAAAAAGGGCCCACAATTTTGTTTATCCGAAGCGAGGGGCTGGTGGGCAGTATGGACGACATTCAGAACATCGTTGTCAAAAACCTGCCCGATGGCACACCGCTTTTAATCCGTGACATTGCGGAAGTCCACTTTGGGAACGCACCGCGCTACGGGGCAATGACCTACAACGGTCAGCAACAGGTTTCGGGGGCGGTAGTGATGATGCTGAAAGGCGCAAACAGTAATGAAGTCATCAAAAACATCAAACAGCGAATTGCGCAGATAGAAAAAACGCTGCCCGAAGGAGTTACGATAGACCCGTTCCTCGACCGTACCAAAATGGTAAACAATGCCATCAGCACCGTTACCAGAAACCTGATGGAAGGTGCCCTGATTGTGATTTTTGTGTTGGTATTGTTTCTTGGCAACCTACGGGCAGGGCTGCTGGTAGCCTCGGTTATCCCTCTGTCCATGCTATTTGCCATTATCCTGATGAACACCTTTGGCGTGAGTGGCAACCTGATGAGTTTAGGAGCATTGGACTTTGGTCTGATTGTAGACGGTGCAGTCATTATCGTGGAAGCGGTTATGCACAAGTTGTCGCATAGCAGGCGGTTCAGGAGTATCGACAACCTTTCCCAGCCCGAAATGGACAAAGAGGTACAGGTCTCTGCATCTGGAATGATGAATAGTGCGGTTTTCGGGCAAATCATCATCCTGATAGTTTACCTGCCCATTTTTACACTGGAGGGCATCGAGGGTAAAATGTTCAAGCCAATGGCACAGACCGTAGCCTTTGCCCTGCTCGGTGCATTCATCCTTTCGCTCACTTATATACCGATGATGAGTACCTTGTTTTTGAGTAAGAAAATTACGCACAAACAAACGTTTTCGGACAGAATGATGGGGCGTTTGGAGCGTTTTTTCCAAAAATACCTGACCAAACTTTTGCGTTATCAAAAAGCGGTTCTTGCAACCGTGTTGGGCTTGTTTGTGGCGGCGGTTTTTGTGCTGACTACACTCGGTGGCGAATTTATTCCGTCATTGCCTGAAGGCGATTTTGCCATAGATACAAGGGTGTTGCCGGGCAGCAACCTGAATACATCCATTGACGCAGTTTCAAAGGCATCTAAAATCCTCCTCAAAAAATTTCCCGAAGTGGAAAAGGTGGTGGGCAAGACCGGGAGCAGCGAAGTGCCTACAGACCCAATGGCAGTGGACGCCTCGGACATGATGGTTATCCTGAAATCTCGCAGCGAATGGACATCAGCAAAAACTTATCCCGAATTGGAAGCCAAAATGTCAAAAGCGTTAGAAGATGTTCCGGGGGTATCGTTCGGCTTCCAATATCCCGTGGCGATGCGTTTCAACGAACTGATTTCGGGGGCAAGACAGGATGTTGTTTGTAAAATTTTCGGTGAAAATTTAGATACATTGGCAAGCTATGCCAACAAGTTGGGAAAAATCTGTAACACGGTAAAAGGTAGCGAAGCCTTGTATGTGGAAGCTGTAACCGGTATGCCACAGATTGTGGTCAAATACAACCGCGCCGCCATTGCCCAATATGGTATGAACATCAGCGACATCAACCGTGTGGTCAATGCCGCATTTGCGGGCGAAAGCAGCGGTATGGTGTATGAGGGCGAAAAGCGGTTTGACCTCGTGGTGCGGCTTACAGGAGACAAAAGGAAGAAGCTGGAAGATGTACAGCACCTTTTGGTAGCAACGCCGCAGGGTACGCAAATTCCTTTAAGCACCGTGGCAAGCGTGGATATAGAAGAAGGGTTGAACCAGATACAGCGTGAAAATTCGCAACGGCGGATTATTGTGGGCTTCAACGTCCGTGGCAGGGACATCCAAAGCACTGTTCATGAATTGCAGCAGAAAGTGCAGCAGCAGATAAAACTGCCACCGGGTTATTACATCACTTACGGTGGTGCTTTTGAAAACCTGGAAGCTGCCAAACAGCGTTTGTATGTGGCGGTTCCGGTTTCGCTAGTACTGATTTTCCTACTCCTGTTCTTTGCATTCCGTTCTGTTAAGCAAGGCTTGCTCATCTACACGTCCATACCGCTTTCCGCCATTGGTGGCATTTTTGCCTTGGCGATAAGAGGTATTTCGTTCAGCGTGAGTGCGGGTATCGGTTTTATCGCCCTGTTCGGTGTAGCCGTGCTGAACGGCATCGTACTGTTGGGCGAATTTAACCGTCTGAAGAAAGAGGGATATACCGATTTGAAACGCATTGTCATTATGGGAACCAAAACCCGTTTGCGCCCTGTGCTGATGACGGCTTTTGTGGCTTCTTTGGGATTTTTACCGATGGCACTAAGCCACGGAGAAGGTGCAGAAGTGCAAAGGCCATTGGCAACGGTGGTGATTGGAGGCTTACTGATTGCCACATTCCTGACGCTTTTTGTACTGCCCATCTTGTATATGATGTTCAATAAAGGTGTTTCCATTTCTAAAAAAGCAACAGGTATTGTTTCCGTACTGTTGTTGTTAATGGCAACAAATTCAAATGCCCAAATCCCAATAACATTACAGCAGGCAATTGACACCGCTTTGACGAATAACCGTTCTGTAAAAAACGAACGGCTGAAAACCGAATACCGTCAGAAGCTTATTCAGTCGGGAACAAGCATCCCGGCAACGCAGGTTTTCGGCGAGTATGGACAAATCAACAGTTTTTACAAAGACACAAGGCTGGGCATTTCGCAGACCATCAATTTCCCGACTGTTTATAAACGGCAAAAGGAACTGCTGAACGAGGAATGGAAAAGCAGCGTGCTGAACGTGGGTGTACAGGAAGCGCAGCTTAAAAAGCAGGTAGCACAGGTATTTTACACGCTCGTGTACCTGCAACAGAAAAAAGCGTTGCTGCAAAAGAATGATACTCTTTTTGCAGAATTTCTCGACAAAGCCACACTTCGTTTCAACAAGGGCGAGAGCAACGTACTCGAAAAGACCACCGCCGAAAACCAGCGTGGACAAATCAAGTTGCAGCTCTCCCAACTGGAAAAAGATGAGGAAGTCTTGCAGTTACAGTTCCGGTTGCTGCTGAACACCGAAACGGTTTTTGTCCCGTCCGAAAATGCAATATTGGAAAACAATATTTCAGGTATAGATACTGCGGCACTGGCTGCACATCCCGCCATGCAGTTTTTGAAGCAGCAACAGCAAATTGCGCAAGCTACCACAAAAATGGAACGTTCCAAATTGTCGCCTGACATAACATTGGGCTACAACATTGCCGGAATGAAAGGAATGGGTGCGGACGACAAGATTTATAACAGTACCCCCCGTTTTCAGGCATTGCAAATTGGACTGGGTATTCCAATTTTTACAGGTAGTCAGAAAGCAAAAATCAATGCGGCAAAAATCAATGAAGAAATAGCTTCAAAAGATTATGACCTCAACCTGAAAAATTTTGAAATCGCTTTTGCCTCGGCTTTGAAACAGTATCAGAAATATCAGGAAACGGTCGCTTATTTTGAGAACACCGCATTGAAAAATGCCGAAACCATTACCACTACCGCTAACAAGCAGTTTCTGAACGGCGACATCAATTATCTGGAATGGGCGTTGCTTATAGGTCAGTCGGTCAGCATCAAAAGTGATTACATTGAAGCGGTAAAAAGCAGGAACAATGCCATTGCCGACCTTAATTTTTACCTCAATAAATAATAACAGTAAATCAATGAAAAAATTAATTGTCCTTATAAATGCGTTGGTGCTGCTTGCCTCTTGCGGCAACAAGAAAAACAATGAACAGCAGGAGCAGCAGCCTGTCAACAAAGTGGAAAATGTGGTTGCCCTTACCGATGCCCAATATAAAAACGCAGGTGTAGAAACAGGCAACATCGAAAACAAAACTATTTCATCGGTACTGAAACTAAACGGAAAGATAGATGTGCCACCACAAAACATGGTGTCTATCAGCGTTCCTTTGGGTGGCTATTTAAAGTCCACCAGACTGTTGCCCGGCTTACACGTAAGCAAGGGTGAAGTGTTGGCTGTAATGGAAGACCCACAGTATATACAGTTGCAGCAGGACTACCTTACCGCCAAGGCGCAGCTTTCGTTTAACGAAAGTGAATACAAAAGGCAAAAAGACTTGAACCAAAGCAAAGCTGCCAGCGACAAAGTATATGAACAGGCAAAGACGACTTATCAAACACAATATGTACTGATAAAATCGCTGGAACAGAAGTTAAGGCTGATAGGCTTGAACCCTGCCAATATAACCGCAGGCAATATTTCAAAAAGCATCAACATCTATTCGCCCATCTCCGGTTTTGTATCGTCGGTAAACGTCAACATCGGCAAATATGTCAATCCGAGCGATGTGCTGTTTGAGTTGGTCAATCCGAACGACATTCATCTGGCATTAACGGTTTTTGACAAAGACCTGAACAAGCTGGCAGTAGGACAGCATTTATTGGCTTATACCAATACGCATCCCGAAAAGAAATACCCCTGCGAAGTTATTTTAATCAGTAAGAATCTTTCCGGCGACAATGCTGCCCAAGTCCATTGCCATTTTGAGCAGTACGACAAAAGTCTGCTGCCCGGAATGTTTATGAACGCAGACGTGGAAATTTCGGGAGCTAATACCGCTGTACTGCCCGATGATGCCATTGTTCGTTTTGAGAACAAGAACTATGCTTTCGTGCAGAAAGGGAACAGGCAGTTTGAAATGACCGAAGTGCAAATTGGAAATTCCGAAAACGGTTTTACGGAAATCATTGACGGGGCAAAACACGCCGGACAGATGTTTGCTACCAAAGGAGCTTATAATCTTTTAATGGTTTTGAAAAATACAGCAGATGATTAGTATGAAACCTGTATTGCTATTTATAATCTTAACGCTTTCGTTGGGCTTAAAAGCCCAAACAGGAAGTATGGATACGTTGAGCCTTAATGACAACGCCTATAAATTTTCGGTAAGGAAGCTGATAGTTCCTTCTGCGCTGGTTTCTTATGGCGTGTTGAGCCTGACGGTGGACGGTCTGAAAACTCTAAACAAGTCCACCCGTCACGAAAGCAGCGAACACATTACGCCCGGAGCCAAAATTGACAATTATATGCAGTATGCACCAGCCGTAGCTGTCTATGGTCTTAACCTCGCAGGCGTAAAAGGAAAGCACAATTTTAAGGACAGAACTATTATTTATGCCACTTCCCAACTGGTTTCAGCAGCCCTCGTACTACCAACAAAACATTTGGTACACGAAGAACGCCCTGACGGTTCCAATAACTTGTCTTTCCCGTCAGGCCATACGGCTACGGCATTTTCATCTGCACAGTTTATGTTCCGGGAGTACAAGGATAGTAATTTCTGGTTAAGTATTTCGGGGTATCCCATTGCCGCAATGACTGGCATTTACAGGGTTTTCAACGACAAGCATTGGGTTGGCGACGTCGTTGCCGGAGCTGGGATAGGCATCCTCTCCACTGAAATTGCCTACTGGCTGTTTCCCGTTACCTCAAAATGGTTTGCTTCAAAAAAAGACAAAGGAGCATTTTCCTTAGTTCCTTTTTACCAGTCGAAAAATATAGGTCTAACAATTATTAAAACATTTTAAACAATGAAACAACAAAAAAAAATAACAATGAAGAAAGTCCTGTTTGTGCTTGTCGCCATTTTTGCGCTTATGCAACTGTACCACCCGGCAAAGAACATTTCCGGTGGAGTGTCAGCCAATGCGATTGAACGCCATTACAACGTACCGCAGAATGTTGGTACGTTGTTAAGAACCAATTGCTACGACTGCCATTCCAATAATACCAAATATCCGTGGTACAATAACATTCAGCCGGTAGCTCTTTGGCTTAACAGCCACATCAATGATGGAAAAAGGCATTTGAATTTTGATGAGTTCTACACTTATCCTGCGGAAAAGAAAATCAAAAAATTACAGGAGATAGCAAAGACCGTTGAAAAAGACGAGATGCCTTTGTCTTCCTATACCTTAATCCACGGCGATGCCCGGCTTAGTACAGAAAACAAAAAGGTACTGATAGACTGGGCTACCGCCTTGTCCAAAGCACAGTAACAAATTAATTAACTAAATAAGAAAAAATGAAAAAGATAATTTTCTCCATTGTCCTGCTTTTTTCGCTGGCAGTGGCACACGGGCAAACCGTTTTTGAAAAAGCAAAACAAGAAGCAAAACAAACGCATAAGCTGGTTTTGTTAAATTTTTCGGGTTCCGATTGGTGTGTTCCCTGTATTAAAATGCACCAATCATTTTTTGAAAATGCCGATTTTAAAAATGTAGCCGATAAGCTATTGGTATTGGTAAATGCCGATTTTCCCCGGAACAGGAAAAACCAGTTAGATGGCAAAATCAAAAAGCAAAACGAGGCACTGGCAGACAAATACAATCCGCAGGGGGCATTCCCTTACACCCTGCTGCTGGACGAAAATGGAACGCCGCTTAAAACGTGGAGCGGTATGCCTGATGAACCCGTTGAGGACTGGATAAGGGAAATCGTTACCGTTTACGACAAAAAATACCGGAATGAATAGGTTACAGGAATTTCGCAGAGGCGAAAAGCTGATGGGCAATGCTTTTGAAATTACCATTGTAGGTGAAGACAAATCGTGGGCTGAAGAAAGGATGGATGCCGCCATCAGCGAAATCAGGCGGATAGAACAACTGCTCACGACTTTCAGCGAAGACAGCGAAACCAGCCGTGTCAATGCCAATGCGGGTGTACAACCCGTACAGGTAAGCCGGGAAACCTTCGGATTGATTGAGCGTAGCCTGCGCATCAGTGCCGTTACGGACGGGGCTTTTGACATTACCTATGGCTCGGTGGACAAACGCCTCTGGAACTTTGACCGGAACATGACCAGCCTGCCGGATGCGGAAACAGCAAGGGCAATGGTTAGGCTTATCAATTACCGCAACGTGCTGCTGGACGGCAACGAATGTACCGTGTTTTTAAAGGAAGTTGGTATGCGTATCGGCTTTGGTGGTATCGGCAAAGGCTACGCCGCTGAAATGGCTAAACGATTGTTGCTGCAACAAGGGGTAGCAAACGGTGTAGTGAACGCTTCCGGTGACATCAGCACTTGGGGAAATCAGGCAGACGGGAAACCGTGGACGATTGGAATTGCCGACCCCGACCACGCAGGGCGACCATTTTCCTACCTTAACATCAGTAACATGGCAATTGCCACATCAGGCAATTACGAGAAATATGTCATTATCGGGGACAAAAAATATTCGCATACCATCAACCCCAAGACCGGGCTTCCGGTGACAGGTATCAAAAGCGTAACGATAATATGCCCCAATGCGGAAATAGCCGATGCAATGGCAACTCCCGTTACGATTATGGGTGTCAGGGCTGGGCTGGATATGGTCAACCAGATAGACAACTTAGCCTGCATTATCATAGACGACAACAACAAAGTTTACTCATCCCAAAACATACATTTAAAATGAAAAAGTTCCATAATCTCAAACTGTCCCTGTGCGGCATAAGCCTGTCGGCACTTGCGCTGTGTTCTTCCTGCACTACGGTAAAGGAATACCAGAAAAACAGGCTCAACGATGCCGAAATGGTGTTGGGCAACCGCAAAATCGAAAAAACAGAACTCAATTTCCAGTCCTACCGGGAAGGAGCTTCCGGTGCAAATGCAGGAAAAAGCGGCGGTGGCTGCGGCTGTAACTAATTATTCAAAACAAGAAATAAAATGAAAAGAATATATCTCACCGCAGCCGCACTTATGGCAATGCTGCATTCCTACGCACAGAGCAGTCTTCCCGACACTGGCTACACTGCCCGTAAACTAAAAGTGGAGGAGGTAAACCTCGTATCCAGCTACTACCATCAGGACGGGAACAACGCCGCCGTAACCGGGGGCATCGGCTCCGAGAAACTGACGGACATTTCCAACTCGATTGACGTGAAGCTCATCCGGCATGACAGGAAAAACCGCAAGCACAGCTACCTGCTGGACGTAGGTATTGACCACTATACCTCGGCATCATCGGATATGATTGACCTGAAAGCCAACAGTTCCGCATCACATGCCGACACAAGGATTTACCCATCGCTTGGCTGGACAATGGAAAATGAAGCCAAAGGTTCAACTATCGGAGCAGGTGTATCAGCCTCCAAAGAGTTTGACTACCTTTCCCTTGGTGGCAATGTTATGTTTGCACAGAAAACCAAAAACCGTATGGGCGAGTTTACCGCCAAGCTGCAGGTATATCTCGACCAGGTAAGTTTGGTAACTCCCATAGAGCTGCGGGCATCGCAGACCCGTGAACACGAGCATTACCCAACAGCATCACGAAACACGTTCGCTGGTTCATTCTCCTATTCACAGATTATCAATGAGCGGTTGCAGGTGATGTTTCTTGCCGATGTGGTACAGCAGCACGGCTATTTGAGCCTGCCTTTCCACAGGGTTTATTTTACGGACGGCAGCGTGCATCAGGAACAACTGCCGAGTAACAGGTTTAAGCTGCCAATCGGTTTTAGGGGAAGCTATTTTATAGGCGACCGTTTTATCCTGCGTGGCTATTATCGTTATTATACGGACAATTGGGGTGTCCATGCCCATACCGCCGAACTGGAAGTCCCCGTAAAAATATCGCCTTTCTTCTCCGTAAGCCCTTTTTACAGGTATTACCAACAAAGTGCCGCCAAATATTTTGCAGGCTACCAAACCCATCAGGCAGGCGAAGACTATTATACCAGCAATTATGACCTGTCAAAGTTTACCAGCCAATTCATTGGTGCAGGTATTCATTTCACACCGCCGGGCGGCGTATTTGGCATCAAGCAACTGAACACGCTTGAACTGCGCTACGGGCATTATTACAGGTCAACAAAAATGAACGCTAATATTATTTCACTGAATTTAAAATTCAAATAACATTGATGAATGTGACAAACGGCTCAATGATAAGATTACGTCAATAGCAATGAAGATAATCAGCATAATTTATAATCCATATTTAATTAACTATGTCCTATAATATTCCCTACCATTTCAAAGGTCTTAGCGACAGTGAAGTTACCGCTTCAAGAAAGAAGCACGGTTACAACCGTATTGATGCCACTCACAAAAGCGGTTGGCTGGAACTGCTTTTGAACATACTGAAAGAACCAATGCTTATCCTGCTGTTTGCCATTTCTGTTATTTACTTAATTATTGGCAATTATGGAGAGGCATTGTTCATGTTTGTTGCCATCGTTGCGGTTTCGGCTGTTTCATTCTATCAGGACAACCGGAGCAAAAAAGCATTGGAAGCGTTGGAAAAGCTCAACGAACCTTTAAGTACTGTTGTCCGAAATGGCAAAGTAGTACAAATCCCTACCCAAGAAATTACGGTTGGCGACCTGTGTATTACGGAAGAGGGAAAAATGATTAATGCAGACGGAAAGATAGTTCACAGCAATGATTTTTCGGTGAACGAGGCATCTCTGACAGGTGAAAGCCTGTCGGTTTTCAAAAGCAGCGAAAGCGATGATAACAGAGTGTACAGCGGAACGGTTGCAGTGTCGGGACTGGCTGTTTTTGAAGTGGAAAAAATCGGCAGGGAAACCCGTCTTGGTAAAATAGGCACGTCTTTATCTGATATAAAAGAGGCTGCATCGCCTTTGCAGCTTCAAATCAGGAAGTTTGTCAAAACAATGGCGGTGATTGGTATTGTCATTTTCCTGTTGGTTTGTGTTGTCAATTATTACCATACCCGAAACCTGCTCGAAAGCCTGCTTAACGGGCTTACTCTGGCAATGTCTGTCTTGCCTGAAGAAATCCCGGTAGCGTTTACCACATTTATGGCATTGGGCGCATGGAAGCTGATGCGTGAGGGCATCATCGTTAAACGGAGCAGCGTGGTTGAAACACTCGGTAGCACGACTGTTATTTGTACCGACAAAACCGGGACGATTACAGAAAACACGATGCACCTGAAACATCTGTATGATTACCGTTCGGACAAAATTTTTGATGAGCAGGACTTTAACGATACCTCACTTTCGGAGTTGATAAACTATGCCATGTGGAGCAGCGAGCCAGTACCCTTTGACCCGATGGAGAAGACCCTGCACCAAATATATGGACAGACACAAAAGGACGACCATAGAGGCTACTTTACCTTGTTCCACGAATATCCTTTGGACGGCAAACCGCCTATGATGACGCATATTTTCCAAGATACGAAGCAACACCGGATTGTTGCGGCAAAAGGTGCGCCGGAAGCCATTCTTCAGGTGTCCACACTTCCTGAAAACGAAAAAAGTAAAATTCGCGGGTTGATAACAGGGTTTGGGGAACAAGGATTTCGTGTTTTGGGTGTAGCAAAATCACATTTTGAAGGTAATACCTTTCCTGAAAGACAACAGGATTTTCAGTTTGAGTTTTTGGGCTTGGTAGTATTTTATGACCCACCTAAAGAAGGCATTCGCTGTGTATTTCAGCATATATACGATGCCGGGATTAAAGTAAAGATAATTACGGGCGACAATGCCGACACTGCAAAAAGTATTGCGGTACAGGCAGGTATTGTCAATGCCGACAATGCCGTGGACGGAACCGAAATTATGGCATATTCCGGGGAGCGGCTATTGGAAGCAGTAGAGGAAAAAGTGCTGTTTGCAAGAATGTACCCCGATGTGAAACTGACTGTGGTAAATGCCTTAAAACAAAACGGTGAAGTTGTGGCTATGGTGGGTGATGGTGTGAACGATGCACCGGCATTGAAAGCCGCAAATATCGGTGTGGCAATGGGTAGCAAAGGAACGGAGATTGCGAAAGCCGCTGCTTCTTTAGTTATCATCAACGATGATTTAGACAAGCTGATTACGGGAATAGCGGCGGGAAGAAGAATTTACACTAATATCAAAAAAGCCGTTCAGTACATCATTTCCATTCATATTCCCATTATCCTTACAGTGTCTTTACCCTTGTTTTTGGGCTGGGCATTTCCACAGATATTCACGCCGGTACACGTTATCTTTTTAGAGTTGGTCATGGGGCCAACCTGTTCCATTGTGTATGAAAATGAGCCAATGGAAAGAAATGCAATGTTGCAAAAACCAAGAAAAATGACTGACACATTCCTGAACTGGAAAGAGCTCGGAATAAGTATTGTTCAGGGGTTGATAATAACAGCAGGCATATTGTTCACGTACCGATATACGGTGCAGAACGGTGGTGATGAGCAGCAGACAAGGGCAATGGTTTTTACTACGTTGATTTTCGCAAACATTCTGTTGAGCCTGACCAACCGTTCATTCTATTACAGCCTGTTTGAGAGTTTCAAAAATCGTAATGCCCTGTTTGTGGTCATCAATGGCTCAACCTTAGCACTTCTTTTAACGATACTGTATTACCCGCCGTTGTCCGACTTCTTCAAGGTTACAGGTTTGGGGCTAAAAGAATTGAGCATAGCTGCTCTTATTGCATCGGTTTCCGTTCTGTGGTTTGAGGTTTATAAATTGTTTAAACGAAAATAGTAATTGACAAAAATTCAAAAGCGATGAAAAACAAAAAGGAAGAAGTAAATGAAATTACGATTGACAACTATTGGAACAACCATTACATCAATCGTAGCAACTGGCTTAGAGCCGCAGTGCTGGGAGCCAATGACGGTATTATATCCGTGTCCAGTCTGGCTATCGGAATAGCGGCAGCAAGCACAACAAGAGAACCGGTATTGCTGGCTACTATTGCCTCGCTTGTTGCCGGAGCCTTGTCAATGGCGGCAGGCGAATACGTGTCTGTAAGTTCACAGACTGACATTGAAAAAGCCGACATAGAAAGGGAAGCAAAAGAACTCCGTGATATGCCGGAAACAGAACGCAACATATTGGCAGAAATCTATGAAAGGCGTGGACTGAAAAAAGAAACCGCCATGCAGGTAGCTAAGGAACTGATGGAAAAAGATGCTTTGGCTGCCCATGTTAGGGATGAGTTGGGGATTAACGAAATCAGCAAGGCAAACCCCATGCAGGCGGCACTGGCTTCAGGGGCATCTTTCACGGCAGGCGGGATATTGCCTTTAGCAGTAACGCTGCTGGCTCCCGTTGTGGGGATGGAATACTGGCTCTACTGTTTTACGCTTGTCTTTCTCATTTTGTTGGGAATAGTATCGGCAAAAACAGGCGGTGCGGGCATCGGTAAAGCCATTGTAAGAATTGCTATCTGGGGAACAATCGCAATGGGCTTGTCTGCATTGGTGGGGCATCTGTTTGGTGTGAATGTTTAATGATAGCTAATAATCTTTCCAGTGCTAACAACTGTGAAGAAGGTACAATGGGATAACTGAAAATTTGAACCGCATATATAGAATAACTAAGTCTTTAATATCTAAAGTGAAAGTCAATGACGGGATTTTATACAAAAATCATGGAGGAGTTAGAAGAAGAAATAAAAGAATTGACATACGAGCAAGGCAATGTTTTAACTTCCTCTGAAAAAGCAGTTGAACTTATTTTACACAAGACCGCTGAATTGAAAGAATATGTATTGAAGACGGGGTTTAAAAATGTGCAGGAAGAAATACACTTTTTCAAATATCAGAAACCTGCCATTATAGCAAAGCTGATTTACTACAATGCTATCTACAAAATTGAGGCACGGAAACCTTACGGAGCAAAGCCTATCAGGAAATACCTCAACAAAGAATTGAAAAAACTAAAGAGGTTCTTCGATAATAATCTCGATTTCTATAAGTATTACCGTAGCAACAATTCTTTTCTTGATGAAAACTTTTTTGTGAGAGGCAGGCACGATATAAAGCTATGGTTAGATACTTATTACTTTCAGTCAGACCAGACCTTTTCCACCTCACATGATTACAAGGTTGCTAAAATAATTGCTAACGACTTAATACAGGTTTATATCGAAGACCAGCTATATAGCAAAACCCAAAACGACAAATCAGCATCCACAGAAAAATTGAATTGGACGGGAAGTAAAACCGCCCTGATAGAATTGATTTATGCCTTGCAGTATCAGGGTGTTTTTGACAATGGAAACAGTGATATACGGTTGATAGCCCAATATTTTGAAAGTGCGTTCAATGTTGATTTAGGCAATTTCTATCAAACCTATTTAGAATTGAGAACCCGAAAAATAAATCGCACCAAATTCCTTGACGAACTCCGGGACGGGCTTTTAAAAAAGATGGACGAGCAGGATGAGAAATAATATTACCCAATAGAGATAAAAAAGTAAACGGGGACTTGCAGATCCCCGTTTGCTTTTTTCAGCCTTATCCGTATTATAAAAACCCTCTTGGCAGATGAATACCTTTAACCCGTACAATCGTTTCAGAATTATGCTGACTTTGTTTTTCGGCTTTTTCAGGCTGTACCGCTTCTGTATCAGTTTCCGGTTTTATGGATAATTGTATTTTTCTTTCAACCGCCGCCAATTCTGTTTTAAGGTCGCTCAAAGCCTGCTCTTTCTTCCATGTACCCTTTACCACTTCCTGAAGAATGGGGAGGTCTTTTTGCAGCCCGTCAATTTTCTTTTGTTCCTGCTCTAAGATACCCGGTATCTTTTGGAGCGCATTCAGAAAATTAAGCGATGCCGTTTTTGCTTCGCCCGCCATCTTACCGTTGTTGAACGTGTACTTGATATTGCCCTCACCCTGAACAAAGAAACGGTTATCCCTTTCGAGCGTAGTGCTGTCCTTTTCCGAAAGTTCGGTTTTGACCAATAGCGTAAAACCGTACAGCGTACCGATTTCCTCATACTGCCCTGCGGTACGGGCTTTTTCGGAAAGCTGGTTGAGTTTCGCCCCAATCTGTTTTACATCGGCATTGGGCGGCAACCCGATAAGCTGCACCGGGTTAAGTATTTCCCCATCTTTGTTTTTCTGTATGCGCTGTTGCAGGTTTGCCCAATCGAGGCTCATACGGTCAAACCGTGCCTGCGTACTTTCCAGCGTAGCAATGGTATCTTCCAGCCTATATTTGGAAGTTGATTTGGAACGGTTGTTCGCCTGCCGTTCGCTTTCCAGCCCGGCAATCTGTTTTTCCAGTTTCGCTTTTTCCAAAAGGTCTGTATTACCCGATAGTATCGCCACATATTCGGAGAAGTTCATGCCCGTTTTTTCGTCCATGCCACCCTCATCAATGGTACGTTTACCGAGGCTGTTGCTCTTTAATTGTTCGATAAATACCTGCTTGTTGTACAGGGTATTGAATTTGTAGCTATCCAGCGATTTTTCTACGGCGTAGATGAAAATATCTACTTTGTTATCGGCAAAAAATTTTGCTATCTCATTGCCTTTGCGGATAGCCCTACCGTCCCGTTGGGCAAGGTCGCTTGGTCGCCACGGTATATCCAAATGGTGAACGGCAACCGCCCGTTTTTGTGCATTTACGCCCGTGCCGAGCATTTCGGTAGAACCGAACAACACCCGTATTTTTCCCTCGTTTACATCCCTGATAAGTTCTTTGCGCTGCTTCTCATTTTTAGCCTCCTGAATAAACCGTATTTCATGCGCAGGGATGCCGTGGTCTTGTACCAGCTTGCGCTTTATTTCCGAGTAAACATTCCATTCTCCGGGTTTGTAAGTACCGAGGTCGGAGAAAACGAACTGTGTTCCTTTCTGCGCACTGTATTTGTTGTAGTATTTGGCAATATTAGCCGCACAGTGCGAGGCTTTATTGTCGGGGTGGTCTTCATACTTCCGGCTAATCATCCGCATATCCAGCGACATTTTACGGGCGTAATCTGTCGCAATCAGCATCTTTGCTTTTTCTTCGCTTTCACTTAACGGAGGTCTGCCCAACAATTCGGCATTACCCGTCTTGGCAAACTCCATCAACTTCTGAATAAAAACCTCTTGCTCCGGCGTGGGCGGGATATGGTATAATATTTCGTTCTTTTCGGGGCGGTCTATACCAATGTCCTTTGCGGTACGGTAGTCCGTGATTTCCGAATAGAACTGTGCCAGTTCCGGCACTTTGATAAAGAAGCGGAAACGCTCTTTTGATACGATATTGTTTGCTACCGAAAATTCATAATCGGTGGTCTTGCGTGCATATATGGCTGCCCACGCATCAAAACAGTTGATGCCCTGTTTTTCCATTGCTTGCGGGCGCGGGTATTTAAAGAGCAGATACAGTTCTGTGAGCGAGTTGCTAATGGTAGTACCCGAAAGAAACGTTGCGCCCAGGTCTTTGCCTGTGCGCTCCTGAATGGTGCGGATAGCAAACAGTAAATTCAATGCTTTTTGGCTTCCCGCCATATTGCCCAATCCCGCTACACGCTCATGCCTTGTATTGAACATGAGATTTTTAAAACGGTGGCTTTCGTCCACTAAAATGTGGTCAATGCCCATCATTTTAAAGTCCACAACATCATCCTTACGGTTTTCGATGTCATGCTCCAGTGTTTTCAACTTAACCTCCAAGTTCTGTTTACGGACAATAACCCCTTTGAGCATTCCCCTTGAAACTTCCTTGCCCTGTGCTTCCAAAGCGGCAAGGTTATCCTCCACACTTTCCAGTTCCGCTTCCAAAATCTGCTTTTGCATTTCGGGCGATTGCGGTATCACACCAAACTGGTCGTGGGTTAGAATGATACAATCCCAATCATTGTTTTTTATATCCCCGAAAATGCGCAAGCGTTTCTGCGGGGTAAAATCTTCCTTGCTGGGATATAATATTTTGGCGTGTGGATAGGCTTTGCGGTAGGTTTCCGCTATCTCATGCACATTGGCTTTAAGCCCGATAATTATCGGCTTATGCGCCAGCCCCAAACGTTTCATTTCCTGTGCCGCCGTACACATGATGAGCGTTTTACCTGCGCCAACTTCGTGGTCACAGATAGCACCGCCGTTCATCTTTATCATCCAAACGGCATCCTTTTGGCTTGGGTACAGGTCTTCAATACCTAAAGCCTTGCGGTCAAGTCCCGGAAATTCCTGATGGCTGCCGTCATACTGCGGACGGACAAAGCAGTTAAACGTGTCGTTGTATTTGTCGGTCGGGCGTTGCTTAAACTCATCGTTCTGCGCAAAGAGCCAGTCCGAAAACTCTCTGCGTATCTCATCAATTTTGGTGTTCGCCATTTGTATGGCTTCCATATCCCGCACCTTTACTTCCTTGTCATCTATGATTACTTTTTTGGTAATGTCAGGCGTAGTATTGACAAGGGCGTGTTTCAGCAGGGTAATGCCGTCAAACGTCCGGCTTTCCGACTTGATAGCGTACTTTTCAGTGATATGGATATTCTTGCGGTCGCAATGGATGGAAAAGTCATCGGAACTTTCAGAATAATGGATGCGTATATCCGTATCGAATAGATGCGAGGCGAAACGATTATAGATGCCCGTAGGTATCCAGCGTTCGCCGAGGTTAAAATCGAGTTCTTCAAACTCTATCCTGCGGGGCTTAGCTTCTTCGAGTGCTTTGAGGCTTGCGGCAGCTTCCTTGTCTTCCGGTTGCCCGGCAAGGTATGCCTGCACATCTTCCGCTTTTTCAATTACATTGCCCGAAACCCATTTTTCGGCTATCTCATATTCCTTTTGTACAGGATTGTAAAAGATACGGCCATGCAGCGCATCTTTTAAATCTTCGGCAGACATCCCGCTTATTTCCGACATATAGCCCAAATCCACCGTGCCGTACTTATTGAGCGATGCCGCCAACGCTTCGTCCGGGTTATCTGTTGCGAGGGTTGCGGTTGAAAAACTTACAGGCTTGTGGAATATATCTGCCTTATGCACCACGCCGCCCACAACACGCTCCAAATAGGATACTTCCTTGCCTGCGCTGTCCGTCTTAATCAATTTGATATTGTCGGCACTGTTTAGGTTGCCGTATTTCTTTAGAAAATCATCATACAGGCGGTTTAGCGTTTCCCGTTCTTGTTTGTATTCGGTATGGTGCTGCGCTTCCTGATTGTAAAGCTGCTGATAGGCATCCCGCAATCCTATATAGGCTTCGGCTCTTGCTTTCTGATTGGCTGGCAGGGATAGCGGATGAAACACCGCCGTACCATTGGATAAATCCACATCCTGCAAATGCCCCACATAACCACTATCCACCACAAGGCAATCATCCCTGTGGAATGATTGCAGTTCGCCGGAGTATGGGGCAGGTTCGGGAATTACATTATCATTTGCCGGAGCAGCCGCAGGCTCGTTTTTGGGTCGTTCTTCTATTTCGCCTTTGCTGTTAATGCCGATGGACGAAAACAAATCGCCAATTACGGTTTCCTGTCTGTTTAGTCGTGGCGTGGTTGGTGGCTTTGGTGTTTCTTCTTTTGGAGTGCGTAGCGGTATGTAATCAAAAAGCCCCGGCTGATGTGGACGGTTGCCCGCTTTTTTCTTGGTAATGGTCGTTCTTCTCTTAACCCTTTTTTTCGGTGCGGCGATAACGGCAGTCTGTGGCGCACTTCCAAAAAGGTCGAATAAACTCAACTGCACTTCTTCCTGTGGAGACGGCAGATCTGCTAACGCAGTCATGCCGTCCTGTTCCTTGCTCATTGCAGGTTGAGCCGCCGCAGGCGTCGTAAATAGTGAGGGTTGTGTTATTTCATACCTTATGATGCCGGTAGCCGGCTGCGTGGGAGTAGGGTCAGGAGTTACGGTAATATCCGGCTGTACCGTAGGCTCATCGGACGGTAGCCCTTTGTAAAGATTTATGTTCAGATACTCTTTAAAATCTCCATCCAGTATTTTCTTTGCCTCCTTTGCAATTTCCTGTACACCGCCACTATGAACATATACAGTATAGGGTTTCCCGTACAGGTCTGTGGATTGTATAATTTCATTGAAAACAACTGTACCATTGTAAAGCATATAGGCGTTTACATGGTCATTGTGTTTTGTTAGCAACGTATCGCAAAAGTCTTTTTCCCTTTCGGAAAGACCTTGTTTGCCCGTGTTCTTTTGAAGCACAATAAGGTCGCTGCCGACTTCCGTTCCGGCATAATCCATGAAAAGATTGTTCGGTAGCCGTACCACCGAAACAAGGTTATGCTCTTTCATCAATGCCTCACGTATGGGCTTATTGCTTGGGCTATCCAAAACGCCCTGCGAGGTGATGAAAGCGAGAACACCGCCATCCCGTAGCGTGTCCGTTCCCTTTAAGAAAAAGTAATTGTGGATGCCCCTTGCTGCCTGCGCCCTTGCAGGGTCATTACCCCGTGAATACGAAAGGTCAAAGACCGCACTTGTACCAAATGGAATATTGCTGGCAACTACATCGTAGCTGTTCAGCTCCCTTTCGGGTATTTCTTCAAAACCGCTTATACGAATATTTCTGTCAGGGTAAATCTGTTTGAGGATTTTACCCGTTAGCAGGTCTTTTTCATAAGCGGTAATCTGTGATACGTTTTTATCTGTAAAAGACTGGATAAAGCCGCCAATCCCTGCCGATGGCTCTAAAAATTTTTGAATGGCTATACCATTTTCTTTGAATACATCGGATAATGTATTGATGATTTCGGGCGGAGTATAAAACGCTGTAAGTACCGAACTGCGCATACTGTCCACAAAGTGTTTATACTGCCTTTCGTCTGCGGCATTTTCTTTCAGTACCCTGTGTAGTTCCTGCGTTTCCTCAAAATACCTCCGCTCATAATCTTTCCACTGCTTTATATCTGTCGGATGCTCTGCGGGATTTAAAATGAATTTTAGTCCCCCGAAACCACTGTACTGTAAAAGCTGCTGCCGTTCGGCTTCGGTAGCTTGGCGTTTTTCCTTTTCCAACCTGAACATGACCCGTAACGCCTCGATATTCTGCTTCAGGTGGTCACGTTGATTAAATGCCATAGTCTTCGATATGAATTGCTATGGTTCCCGTGATTTCCGTATAAAGCAGGTCGTGGTCGGTGGTATAGGCGAAGTCATCCGTCAGCACATATTTGGCAAATACGGGTTCACAGATAGGCAGCATCTTTAGAGCAAACGGGCGCAGTTCCTCATCCAGCATGATGCTGTTAAACTCACTGCACACCACTTGAAAAACGGTGTCGAACTTGGAATAGTAAAGCCCCTCAAAGAGTATATTATCTGCGATTTGGTCGCATTCCTCAATGGGGTTGCCCGAACGGAATGCGCCCTCGTAAGCATTTGCCGCCCACTTGGAGCGTTGCTCGATAAACTTTTGGTCGTCCGCTTTTTCGGGGAAGCTGATATTTAATAATTCTTGTAACCTTAACGTAAAATAAGAGAGGTCTTTTTGCTGTGTACTCATATTGATTTTGTTTAAAATTTTCAATGAGTAGCTAAAGTATTATGGCTATAAACCGCCACACCTAAAGCGGTAGTAGTTGGCTTTGGGTGGCAGTTTTTGACCGGATGACAATTGAATATAGAAGTAGAAACGGATATTAATTTTCGTAACTATTTTTGGGTTTAAAATAATTATCGTAATATTGCGATGTATTTAATTTTGTCAAATGGGCGTAACAAAAACGGAAATATTTACAGAGCAACAAAACAGTTTAGCCATTACTTTAAAGGCATTGGCACATCCTGCCCGTATTGCTATCCTGCAACACATCATCAAGCAGAATGCGTGTATTTGTAACGACTTGGTAGAGGAATTAGGATTGGCTCAGGCTACAATTTCGCAACACTTAAAAGAATTAAAGAACATTGGCATCATTAAGGGAAATATAGAGGGTACGAGTGTATGCTACTGTATTGATGAAAATGTTTGGCAGCAGGTTAAAAAGGAACTCAATACTTTCTTTGTGGATAATGTAGGGGTTGATAAATGCTGTTAAGCATTTTTTTTGAACATATTAATCGCAATAAAGCAATATAACAATTAAATAAAAGACAATGAAACTATCAGAAATCAAAGAAATCTTGCCAACGTTGGACAATGTCGAATTTCATTTGGAAAACGGCACATTTGTACCGGAACACTTTCACGTTACGGAGGTAGGTGTTATTACCAAACACTTTATTGACTGTGGCGGAACCATCAGAAATGAAAAGATTGTCAATTTTCAGCTATGGAACGCTAACGACTATGAACACCGATTAAAGCCCGCCAAACTTCTGAACATTATTAAACTTTCGGAGGAAAAATTAGGTATCGAGGATTTTGAAATTGAGGTAGAATATCAATCGGACACTATCGGAAAATATGACTTGGATTTTAATGGAGAAACTTTTGTACTGAAAAGCAAAACAACAGCTTGCTTGGCACAGGATGCGTGCGGTATTCCGTCTGAAAAACAAAAGAAGAATTTATCCGAGTTGCCAGTAAATCAAACATCTTGTTGCACGCCAAATTCCGGTTGTTGCTAAATACTAAAACCAATTAAAATGTATAAGGATTTAATAGAAACGATAAACAATATTGTTGCTAATCAAAAAATTGACGAAGAACGTAAAGCTACGTTACAACCGCTGATAGATTTTGTACAGCAAAAAGTAATTAACGGGGAAAATGTAAACCTAAATTTCATTTGCACCCATAATTCACGCAGAAGCCATCTATCACAAGTTTGGGCGCAGGTAGCGGCAGCACACTTTAGCATTCCAAATGTATATTGTTATTCGGGCGGTACGGAAGAAACAGCATTGTTTCCGAAAGTAGCAGAAACCTTGACAAATCAGGGCTTCTCTATTTTCAAAATTGCAGATAGCAATAATCCGGTATATGCAATAAAGTACAGTGCCAATGCTTTGCCCGTAATTGGCTTTTCAAAAAAATATGATAACCTTTTTAACCCTGTATCAGCGTTTGCAGCTATCATGACCTGTTCGCAGGCAGATGGCGGTTGCCCTTTTATAGCTGGGGCAGAAAAAAGAATACCCATCACATTTGAAGACCCTAAAATTTCAGACAATACACCGGAGCAATCAAAGGTATATGCCGAAAGAAGTTTGCAGATTGCAACCGAAATGTTTTATATATTTTCAAAAATCAGCCGATAACCAATGCAGCCAAAATTAAAATTTCTTGACCGTTACCTTACCTTATGGATATTTCTTGCAATGGTGGCAGGTGTAGGATTAGGGCATTTCTTTCCAGGTATTTCAAAAGTTACAAACGCTTTAGCCGTAGGCACTACAAACATTCCTTTAGCAATAGGTTTAATACTGATGATGTACCCTCCGTTGGCAAAAGTGGATTATACATTACTACCGAAAGCATTAAAGGATAAAAAAGTAATCGGCTTATCCTTATTGCTCAATTGGGTTATTGGTACTGTGCTGATGTTCGGATTAGCCGTTTTGTTTTTACGGAATGAACCCGATTATATGACAGGCTTAATACTGATAGGTTTGGCAAGATGTATCGCAATGGTAATTGTTTGGAGTGATTTAGCAAAAGCCAACAGGGAATATACGGCATTGCTGGTAGCGTTAAACAGCATCTTTCAGATAATAAGTTACAGTTTCTTAGTTTGGTTGTTCATCAACATATTACCCAACAAATTAGGCTTAGCGAATTTCAATGTAAGCGTATCCATTCAAGATGTAACAGAAAGCGTATTAATATATTTGGGTATTCCATTCTTAGCGGGATTTATAAGCCGTTACATACTGGTAAAATCAAAAGGTATAGAATGGTACAATAGAGTATTTGCTTCCAAAATATCGCCCATTACATTGTATGCTTTACTATTTACCATCGTACTAATGTTCAGTCTGAAAGGTGATAAAATAGTAGAGTTGCCAATGGACGTAGTAAAAATAGCAATACCCTTAATCATCTATTTTGTGCTGATGTTTTTCGTGAGCTTCTTTATTGGTAAATCTTTAAATATTCCTTATGACAAAAACGCATCAATTGCATTTACAGCTACAGGAAACAACTTTGAATTGGCAATAGCCGTAGCCATAGCCGTTTTTGGTATTCATTCACCGCAGGCATTTGTGGGCGTAATCGGCCCACTTGTGGAAGTTCCTGTGTTGATACTCTTGGTAAGAGCAAGTATGTTGTTAAAGAAGAAATTCTACTGAAGTACCCCTTGATAATTTAAGGGAGGTTATGGAGAAAGGTTCTGAAGCATTTTACCTACTTCAATATCTATTCTCGAAAAGGCAAACCATTTTTTACCCAAATCTTTTAATGATGCTCCAATGTGGTACAACTCGGTACCATCAACAATAAGAAAACGGTCGTGAGCATGGGTAAAAGGATGAACATTTATAGCCGGGTATTGGCTGTTGTAGCGTTGCACATCGAGTTGTAACTGATTGCTGATACTTTTGGTGTAAATAGTGGCAGATACAGCCTGTCCACGCTTTCCCAGAAGCGTAAGCACCGTATCATCAACATAATTGTCAATAAGGATAATAGACCTTTGTGCGCTTCGGACAATGCCCGAAACAAAAGTGTAGGCATCGAATATCTGCCCTTCATAGAAAACACCCTTTTCGCCGTGCAGCTTGCCGCTTTCCAGTGCTTTAAATATTTCCTCAAACCTGCCGTCTGCTTCAATCTGTTTCAGTTCGATTTTATCCATGCGAGAAAACAGCCCGGCATTATCCAGTAATAATTTTCGCATTTCAACAAAAGCGTTCATTATCTCAATGCTCACCTTTATGGCTGTATCGCTCCGCAATACTGCCGACAACATGGCTACACCTTGTTCGGTAAACACGTAAGGCAAATAACGCCGTCCGCCACGTCCTGCGTTTGAGGTTCCAATTTGGAACCTCAAAGTTTCGCTTTCCTCATCGTTCAACTGAAAACAGAATGTTTCAGGAAAACGCTCAATATTCCTTTTCACGGCTTTATTCAGTATTTTGGTTTCTACCTGATACAATTGAGCCAGGTCTTTGTCAAACATGACCTGTTTGCCCCGAACCGCATAGATAAGGCTTTCTATATCCTTTTGACTGATGATTATATCGTTGTTCATTTCTTTTTGTTTGGGGTATTATCAAATTCAAAAGAACTTTCACCATTATCTTTTAGTATGATAAAGGCATCGAATTTCTTACCCGCCTTGCTTTTCATGCCTTTGATAAGGCTGGTCTTTCTTTTGTTCACAAGGTTTTCGATTTCAGTAACGCTCAATTGTACACCGCACACATTACGAAATTGAAGCCAGTTGCAAGCCTCATCGGGGCATTTGACAACCTTATCCCGGATGAGCAGTTTACGAGCTTTGCATTTGGGGCAGGTCAGTTCGGGTTGTTTTTCGCCAGCAATGCTTATGCTCAAAAGTTCCTGCGTAACGGATGAGGTATAGGCTTCCATTGATTGATGAAAGCCTGCTGCATCCGCTTCGTTGTTCTCAATCTTTTGTAAAGCCACTTCCCATTCGGCAGTCATGGCTACATCGGCTATCCTCTTGTCCTTTACAGCTTCGTAAACCTGCAATCCCTTTTCGGTAGGAACGAGGGATTTTTTTTCACGCCTGATATAATCCCTTTTAAAAAGGGTTTCTATAATGGCGGCTCTTGTGGCTGGTGTGCCAATGCCGATGCCTTGCAGGGCTTTACGCTCATCTTCGTTCGCTATTTCCTTTCCGGCATTTTCCATTGCAGACAACAAATCCGCTTCCGTGTAAAGCACGGGCGGTTTGGTCTTTTTTTCCAGTACTTCGGCACTTTTTATTTTCAGTTCATCGCCTGTTTTCAATTGCGGCAATTCCTGTACAGGCTCACTATCATCCTCACTAAAGTGTTTTTTGATGCCACGCCAGCCCGCATCGAGAATTTTAGTCCCTTTCATTACGAAATCATAATGCAAAGCCTGTAAGGTAACGTCTGTTATTTCTTTGGTACAGGCTTGTGAGAGGGCTTCCAGTAAACGCAGGGCAATCATATCGTATATGGCTTCCTCATTTGAGGGCAATGTGGAGGGAATTGTTTCAGTAATGAGCAGACCGTGATGGTCTGTTACTTTTACATCGTTTACAATACGTTTATTGAAACGACCCCACTTCAGTTTCCCAACCGCTTCTTTACAGGAAGCCCTTGCTTCCAATGACCTTACCAAAGCAGGTATCTCTGCCCAAATATCTTCGGGAATATATTTGCTTCCGGTACGTGGGTAGGTAATCAATTTCTTTTCGTACAGGCTTTGGGCAATGTTCAGCGTTTCTTCGGCAGTTAAGAACAATCTTTTGTTCGCTTCCTTTTGCAGTCCCGTTAAGTCGAAAAGCAACGGAGGTTGCTCTGTAACGGTTTTTGTTTCTACTGCGGTAACGGTAGCAGTTCCGGCACGCTCTATGGATTTGAGCGTATCATCTGCCAGTTTTTTATCTTCCCATTTGGTTTTGGAAAGGCTCTTGAAGTCTGTAAACTCTTTGCGGTGTTCTAACTGTATCTGCCAATACTTTTTGACAGTAAAGTTTTTGTTTTCCAAATAACGTTTACAGATAAGCGCAAGCGTTGGTGTTTGCACACGCCCCAGCGAATACACACCATGACCTGCAATACTCAATGCCTGCGAAGCATTAATGCCCACCAACCAATCGGCTTGGCTTCGCCCTTGCCCGGCACGGTACAGCCCGTCAAAATCGCTTCCGGGTTTCAGGTTATCGAAACCCTGCTTAATAGCTTTTTCGGTCAATGAACTTATCCATAAACGCTGAAAGGGCTTACTGCATTTCAGGTACTCATAAATGTACCTGAAAATGAGTTCGCCCTCACGTCCGGCATCGGTAGCAACGATAATACTATCCGAGCGACCAATAACCTGTTCAATAACTTTCAACTGCTTTACCGCTCCGCTATCGGGAACGTATGTCTTTTCCTTTCTTACTTTCCGTACCGTCAGTAAAAAAGGATTGGGCAATATGGGCAGGGCTTCCCTTTGGAAGCCCGATAGCCCATAATCTTCCGGCATTGCCAGTCCGACCAAATGCCCGAATGCCCATGTAACCTGATAGCCATTGCCTGTTATGTAGCCATCCTTCTTATCGGTGGCTCCCAACAGGGCGGCTATTTCACGGGCTACGCTTGGTTTTTCTGCAATAATTGCTTTCATATTTTTTCCTTTTAGTGATTATCTTTTTATGCCTTTGGATTTAGCTGGCTCCTGTCGTTCCCGCTGCTGCTCATTGATAGGAGCGGTTTGCTGGGATTTTAATGGCTCGTTGATATTCTTGGTAGCCTCATTGGTTTTCCCCTCGGAATTGACGGCAACCTGTGTTTTATGGGTATCTGCCGGAACAATCTTGTCTTTCAGTTTGTCGGGGTTCCTGAAACTGAAATTATAATTGCCTGTGTCGGCATTCAAAGTAACGTAGCCCTTATAAGGTTGTCCTTTCCCGTCCTTAAAATCAGCTACATAAATTGTTTTGCCCTCGGTGAGCTTTTTATATTGCTCATCGTTAAATTCCTTGCCCCTGAATAATCTTGGATTTTCCTGCGATTGACCTTGCGATTGCTGACGGCTTTGGGTTTGTTTGTAGTTCTCGCCCCTTTCAAAAAGGTATTCCGGAAAACGCTTGTCAGCATTGTATTGAATATCACTGCTGAATGTTTTACCTTTCTGCGAAACCATATTCTCTAAATAGATTGGCTTACCCTCATATAAGTCAATCTTTTGCTGGTCTGTGAGCTTTACTTTATTAATTTCGTCCGGTACTTTTATCCAATCCTGTCGTAAAGCTATAACCTCATTTGTCAGCTTGTCAATACTTATAATAGATGGTACTACTTCGCCAGTCTTGGGATAGGTCAAATCCACAACACGCCCCATGTTCCCGGTTTTGAGCAGGTTCTCTTTATCCTCTTTGGTAAATTCGTGTCCAAAGAAAGGGGTATGTAGATTGGGTTCGTGCCGAACTCCATACATTACAAATACGGGCTTTCCGTCTTCTCCGGCTTGTAGCCCCAGCCTTGCTTCCGAACGGATTACGGCAGTACCAAAATTGATACCCACAGGATATACTTTATTGGTTTTATAGCCTTTTAATAAATTTTCGAGCGTGCCGTCTTTTTCAAGCCTTTCTTTGGTTATCCCGATTTGTTCCTTCGTTTTCCAATCAATGTCATCTGCCTTAAACCGATAATCGTTTGCTTGGGGCGTTGCCTGTGCTGTTTCCGGCTTTGCCTGTGTTTCTTGCGTTGTTTCCATATCTTTTTTATTTTCCTGTTGTTCCTTTGGTTCTTTGACCTCATGTTTAGCCATAACAGCTTCGCCCTCTTTGGTAGGGGCGTTAACCTGTTGCTGCATTTTTTCGGCTGTTTCAACGGCATCCTTTGCCGGAACTTTGAAGAATGTAAAGCGGGTCGGGTCTTTAAGCTGCCGCCAAAAGTTGGAGAAGAAGTTGGAAAATATATCCCCGCTCTTATCCACCCGCATAAACTCGTTTTGGTTTTTTTTATTGGCATCTACGGTTTTCAGGTTGCCGTTTTCGTCAATGCCCGTAACCGCTTGGATAGTCTTTTTTTCCTTATCCATGACCAGCAAAACATCCGAAAGCTGTTCAGGGGCTTGCGGCTGGTTTTGCTGTGTGTTTTGTTGCGGCTCTTGCTGCGCTGTTTCTGTTGCTTGCACGCTCATAATATTGATATTTTAAATTGTTACCGTCCGAAAATAGTTGAAGCGGGTACGGCTACGCCGTACCTGTCTTTGCATGGCACTGTTTGTCATCCGTTGTCCTTTGTGCGTTGCAGGGGAACGTTGAAACTATCCCTTATGAATTGGTGTACGTCAGATAATCTGTAGTACAATTTTCCGCTGATGGTATAATATGGCAGCTTGCCGGATGAGCGGTAACGCTGTAAGGAGCGGTGGCTGATTTTCAGCATTTGCAAGAGGTCTTGGTTGTCCAATAATTCTTCGCCGTCTATGGTATTGCGTTGCTTCTGTATATCTATGATGTGTTGTTTCAAAACATCGAAACGTTCCATGATACGCTCCATCCACGCAAAAAATTCCATTCTGTCTATGTTCATAGCAATACGTTTTAATTATTTCCCCGACTTTATCGTTCTTCCTTTTTCGATGTAGCTTTTGCCCCTTGCCATAAGTTCTTTCACGTATTCCTCGCTGGCTTGTACGGCATGGGCATTGAGCATATTCTTTATGGCTCCTATGGTGTAGTAGTATTGCCCGTACATTTTGGAATAGGCTATTTCACCTTTGGTACGCATACGCCAAAGGGTCTTTTCGCTGATGTGGAGGTATTGGCAGACTTCGTGGTTATTGAGCCAAAGACTATCATAACTGGTATTATCCATTTTCAGGATGTACTCGCTAATGGATTTGATGCGCTCGTTAAGCTGCTTCCATGTTTCTTCTTCGATGGTAATTATATTCATTGCACAGTTGCTTAATATTCACTGTACAAAATTGGAGCGTTTGGCTGGGGCTGTCTTCCGATACGTGTCTATCAAAAAGGCACTTTTTTCTTTTTTTTTGCAATTGCTGTAAAGTGCTGCTGTGTAACGGCTTCTTACTTTTTACTATGTGCGTTGAGTATTTCAAAGACAGGATTTGTCTATACACACATATAGACAAACGGGCAAAAAAAAAGACAGCACTCATGATGCTGTCCTTATTCCTTAAATTATTAAATGCAGAAGATTAAGCAGTATCTTCCTTGTCCATGTATTCCTCTAAATTGTATTTCAGTTGGTCTAAAAATAAAGTACGTGAGCCTGCACGGGTTTTCATGCGATGAAAGCTGTTATGAATGTCGCTAAGCGAAACACGGAACAGGATTTGAAACACCATACTGATTTTGCGAATGCCCAATTTACCATGTGAAATAGCATCGGCAGCATGAAGCGCATAAATTAATTCAATAAGCGCACTCTTTGGCTGTGTCCAAAAAATATCTTTGGTGTCACTGTTCTGCAATAGTACATCGGGGCTTTGTTCTGGGCTTAATTTTGTGGTGAGGTAGTTATAGATTAACTCATTGGCTACGATTTTTGATACCTTGTAATCAAAGTAGGTCGAGAATTGCGGGTCAATCTCAAAAACAAAGCTGTTCAATCCGTCATTATAATTGATGTTTCCCAGCGTATAATAGTTTTCGTCCCGGTCAGTCCTACCGGAGCGATAATACCTATAAAAATCTGAATTGCAGATATGCTCTTTATATTCCTGCTTTAATTCCCGGAGTTGTAAAGCAAAATAGCATTGGTGTAAATTCCCATTATCTGCGGGGCAAGCCGTTTCAATACGGTACACTTTGTTATAATAAATCAGCTTTCCGAGAATATTCGGTTTCACCAGTTTGAAAAAATGGATTTCTTCGACTTTATTGGCAAAGCCTTCTTTCAATACATCTTCTTTGACGGTACGCAGTAGTTCCTGAAGATAGATGGTCATTCTATAAGCCTCATCAATGAAGCTGGATGCTTCAGCAGATAATTTTCTTTCCTGCTTTTGAATTTCGGCAACAATGGTTTGTAAGGGATATTTCATAGTTACGTTCGTTTTATCAGGCTGTATTTATCCAAATACAAATGTTAGCCTTAACTATGAATTAATTCCATGAGATATGCCGAAGTCAGGTAAAATTTTTTTACATTTGCTATTGATTTACAAGGAAATTAAAAGAAAATGAATGCAATAAGCACCATTACTAAATCGTTACCGACAACGATTTCCCGCCTCGTAAACTACTCATTATAAGCAATCTTTTACTTTTCTAAGTTTTTTTCTAAAAAATTAATATAAGAGCCTACATAGTCAGTCCATCCTAAAGTTTCTTCCTTGTCACTACCAGCGTATTTACTATATGTTTTTGATTGAGCCGATTGTATCCAATGTCGTTTTTGACGAACCAAAAAATAGCAAATATATTTTTCCATTTCAATGCGAATGCCATCAATAAGGTCAAGCTTTATGGAATAAAGTTTCTTATGACAAGAAGAGACGAGTGCAAAAAATCTTTTTTTATTTTTTTCCTCTTCACCTAAAAGCGGGTCATTGCTTAGTTTGAACTTTTTGGTAAGATAATTTATTGAAGAAGGATCTTCTTTGTTTAAAGCAGAAAAAGAAATACAGTTATAATTATGTGCAAACTGATTTCTGATTTCCATTAATTTTAGAAAATCGGAAAATTCTTCTTTTGTTAAATAGCCGAAATCAAAAAGTAAATCTATTTTGGATTTGAAAGAAAGGCTTGATGATTTGTTGCTTAAAGTTTTGGTACTGTCGTTTTGTAAAATTCTAAACATCAATAACAAGACTTCTGAAACAAGCTTCTCTTGACGAATCACTTGTTTTATAACCCAGCCTCGCAGTTCCATATTTAGCTTATCAGTTTTCAACTATAGAAGTTTTGAGTGATCGATGAGGTTCTGCTCAATAAAATGTGCTTTGATCAATTGCCCCAATAGCAACCGTTTATATGCTTCAGTGCCCCTTGCATCGCTTATGGGGGCCACTTCTGTTTGTGCTGTTTCAATGGCTGCAAGCACCAGCTGTTCAGAAACTTTTTTGCCTTTTAACAATGCACTTGTTTGTTGCAGGTATGTTGGTATAGGGCCAACACCGCCAGCAGATAAAGCTGCTTCCACTATGGTATCATCAGCCACCTGTAAGTTGATGGCACAGTTTACGCTGGCAATGTCCAAATGGGTACGCTTGCTTACTTTTTCAAAATTGAAACTGCTATTTGCTGTAGGCAATGCAAAGCTTACCTGCTCAATAAACTCCGTTGGTTTTTTGTCCAACTGCTTGTAACCCTTGTAAAAGGAACGGAGTGGTATTTCCCTTTTGTTTGTTCCGTCGCTTAAAACAAGCTGTGCATCCAATGCCAAAAAGATGATGGTAAAATCGCCAATGGGCGAAGCGTTTACAAAGTTGCCCGCAATGGTGGCTATGTTACGGATGGGCGTTGATGAAACCAGTTTCACATATTTGGCAAACGCCGGAAAATGCTGTTGAATGATATCGCTTTCTGCCAGGTCCGTTACGGTTACGGCAGCCCCTATGATGCAGGTATTGCCGCGTTGTTCAATTCCCTTCAATGCTGTTTTGTTAAACAGCAGGTCCACATCGGCATGTACCATTTCGTCGTGTTTCTGTACATACAAATCGGTACCGCCACCTACATACATGGTTGCCTGTTGCTGCTGCGGTGCAGGCTGTAGTTGTTGCAACTGCTCTTTAATAGTTGCAAAATAAGCAGGCAATATCTGTTGTGCTGCCACATAGCTGGCAGGCTCTTCGCCATTTCGCTGTTGCATTATGCCCGCCACTTTTGCAGCGGCACGCTCAATGGATTTGTAACCGGTGCACCTGCAAATATTGCCATCAATGGCTGCAATGGCATTCTGGTAGGTAGGCTGCTTTTCGCTAAGGCAAAATCCGGCAAGGCCCATTACAAAACCCGGTGTGCAGAAACCGCATTGGGTGGCACTTTCGTCGTGCATGGCTTTTTGTATGGGGTTAAGCCGATTTAAAAAATTAATGCCTTCAACGGTTACAATATGCTTGCCGTTTACGTTGCCAATGGGTGTAAGGCAGGACGTGGCAGAACGGTAACGCAGTTGCCCATCCACTAGCTCGCCTATCAAAACGGTACATGCCCCACAGTCGCCCTCGCGGCAGCCAATCTTTGTACCTGTCAGGTTTTTATGGTAGCGGATAAAGTCCAGCAGTAACATACCGATTGGTTCGGTTGTTTCAATGGTTTTTTGGTTGAGTATAAAACGTATCAAGTTATCTTGCGTTTTTAAAAGATTAATCAATAAAGTTAGGGAAATAGCTGTATGGACCAAACACTGCAAAATGCCAATAGCGTTTATTACAGGTTGATTGCTTTATGGGTTTTGTGTGAGGCCATGCTTGGAGGAATCATTCATGGCTTTAAACTGCCCATCAGCGGCTTGTTTGTTGGCGGTGGTGCTATTTTGTGTATAGCCATGATTGCCTATTATGTGCCTGCAAAGGGAAGCATTGTTAAGGCAACCATTATTGTTGCTGTTTTTAAAATGATGCTTAGCCCGCAGAGTCCGCCCCCGGCATATATAGCCGTGTTCTTTCAGGGACTGCTGGGCGAGTTGCTTTTTATCCATAAAAAAATGTTCAGGTTGTCTTGCCTGTTACTGGCGGTACTGGCAATGATGGAGTCGGCCGTGCAGCGGATATTGGTGCTGACCATTTTATATGGTAACAGTTTCTGGAAAGCCGTCAATGAATTTTTGAGCAAGCTGACAGGCGAAAAAACAGTGACGAATTATAGCTTGTATTTTGCTACGGGTTATATCATTATTCATGTAATAGCCGGTTTTTGGGTAGGATGGTTTGCTGGCGTATTGCCCAAAAAAATCAATCAATGGAAGCAGGATACAACCATAATAGCCGCTTTGGATAATGATGTTGCATTGCCTGCACTGCAAAGCAGCAAAAAGAAAAAATGGAAACTGGGTTTGTTGCTTGTATGGGTGCTGCTGATAGGACTCTATATACAATCGGCCATACCCATTGGCAGGCCCTTGTTGCCACCCAATGTGCCGTTACAGGTTTTTATAAGGAGCGTGCTGATTGTATTGGGCTGGTACCTGTTTTTACGACCGGTGGTAAGCAGGCTATTGCAGCATTGGTTGAAGAAAAAACAAAGGGACGAGCAGGCAACCATACAGCAGGTAGCAACGGTATTGCCATCGGTAAAGCATGTGGTGCAGCAAAGCTGGCTTGCAGCATCGCCTGCCAGGGGAGTAAAGCGTTTTGTGCTTTTCTGTAAAACCGTAACCGTAAACATCGTTCATGCAGCATAAGTTGTATATACTTACAGGGCCCATTGCAACAGGTAAAACAACTGCATTGTTGCAGTGGGTTGATGGACTGCAAAAAAATGTACAGGGCATACTTACGCCTGTGGTAGATGGAAAAAGGATGCTGATGGATATTGCTACGGGGCAGTTGATGGATATGGAAGCGGCTGCCGATGATACCGATGTATTGACCGTGGGCAGGTTTGTATTTAAACAAGCTGCTTTTGAAAAAGCCCATACCATTATTACCCATGCAACAGGCCGTTATTTGGTGATAGATGAAGTGGGCCCTTTAGAGCTGCGGCAGCAGGGGCTATACCATGCAGTACAACATGCGTTACAGCATGGCATGGCGGCCAATATTGTACTGGTGGTAAGGGAGGGGCTGGTAGAAAAAGTGATTGATTTTTTTGCCTTGCAAGATGCTACGGTAATTACTAAAAACGGGTTGGATTTATTGCCATAAGCCAAATTGGCTATTTTTATGTTTGTGTACTTTGGTTTTATACCATTGATTTATAAGTGTTAATGAAATAACTGTTATGAAGAAGCATCTAGTTGTACTGTTGTTTTTGTTTGTGCCAATGGCCATTTACCTACTTGCATGCAATACGCAACCCACCGCAAAACCAAACGCTGGCGATGACAAGAAACAAGCTGAGGATGCCCTGTTGCCAACGATAGACACATCGAAAATACCCAACGACAGTATGGGTGCATTGATACGGTATGGCCGCAACCTGATGCTGTACACCGCCTATTATATTGGGCCCAATGGCGTAAACGGAAAATATTTGGGCAATAAGATGAACTGTACCAACTGCCATCAAGATGCGGGCACCAAACCCTTTGCTTTTAATTTGATGCAGAGCCACGACGAGTATCCGCAGTACCGTGCCAGGGAGGCCAAAGTATTGACACTTGCCGAAAGGGTAAACAACTGCGTGATGCGTCCCGGTAATGGCAGGCCACTGCCATTGGGAGGCAGGGAAATGGTGGCTTTTTTGTCTTATTTTAAATGGATAAACAGTTTTGTTTCGGAAGAACAGAAATACAAAGGCACCAAACCTTTACAGGTAGAATTGATGGACAGGCCCGCAAGCCCAACAGTGGGTAAAGAGCTGTTTGTACAGCATTGCCAACGATGCCATGGTTTGCAGGGAGAGGGTTTGATGGAGCCCGACGGAACCACGTTCAAATATCCACCATTATGGGGCATGAGTGCTTACCAGCCCGGATCCAGCATGCACCGTGTTATTAAACAGGCACAATGGCTAAAAGCCAATATGCCTTACGATTCTGCCAAATGGTTTGCCCCCATATTGTCCGATGCGGAAGCCCTGGACCTTGCAGCATTTGTAAATGATGATATACAGCATAAAAGGCCATCGCCGGCAACCCTTGATTACCCCAATGCGATAGAGAAAGCCATAGACTATGCCCACCCGCCATTTGCAGATACATTCTCTGAGGCCTCGCATAAGTTTGGCCCTTACCAACCCATTATTAAGTACTGGAAGGATAAGGGGTGGAAACCCACTTATTAAGCCAGCTATTGGCTTATTTGGAATACCAGGGTCTTTGTGTTGGTTGTATTGCTTTGCGAGGTAATGGCAACCATGAGCTTATCGTTGGCTGTACCGTTTTTTGACTGCAGTTTTATTTTCAAGTTTTTGGATGTGCCGCTTTTAATGGGTACCAGCAACTCTTGTGGTTGTATGGAGCCCCTTACTGCTGTAATGATTACTTTGTAGGTATCATCGTCTGTACCGTCGTTGTTGATGGTCAGTTCATCAAATATTTTTTTTGGGTTCACGATGGCAGACTCCGTAGTTTTTGCAACGGTAAAATATTGCGGAAACATGGAGCTTGTACAATGTGCACGGTAATTGGTAAAGGGGGTCCACTCGTTGTCACTGGCATCAAATTTTTCAAAGAAACATTCCCATACAATTTTTTTGTCCCTAGTTACTTCAAAAGTGCGGTTTTCGCCGCCCATGCATACCAATATGTTTTTGTTGGGTAGTTGCGAAGCAAAGCCTTCTTTGCCACGTAGCCCTTTGGGAAACTGCGGGGTAACACATTCATAATCCCAAATCACTTTTCCTTGTTTGTTGTTGAGCGGTTGCGACAGGATAACAACATGTGGAAACACTACGGAGTTCTTGCTTCCAGCATCAACATTGTTGTTGTAGAAAAGTATATTGTTATCGGGCAGCAACACGGGCCCGTGCTGTTTTGAAAAGATGCAGTTGGTACTGTTCAAAACCGTGGTGTCGTTATCGAACAGCTTACCAAACTGGTATTGGATATTGCCTGTTTTCTTGTCTATTTTAATGATGCGTGATATGTTCCTGAAGCTTAACAAAAAAGCATCGTTTTGCTGGTCGTAGAAAAAGCTGTTCATGTGTGTGCCACCCGTTTCGATATCATTGGGGGTAATGTCGGAGAAAATGGTTTGTGGCGAAAAATGGTCTTTATCATTCCACCACCAAATGGCCCTGCCTTCTGCATTGTACTGTATCAGTGTGTTGTAACGCACACGGCAAGAAACGGATGGGTTCAATATATTGGGCTGGTTGCTGTAAGCATAGCCGCAGGTAACATAAGTGCCATCGGGCAACTTTGCAAAATCATGGTGGTAATAGTCTGTCCTGTCGCCGGATACCTGACCATCGTGCGGGGCTTTCCAGAGGTCCTTTCCATAAACGGATTTTTCGTAACAGTCATCGCCCAGCAAATAAGTGATGGTTCCGTTCCTGGTCATTTCAATGTTGCGGTACTTCATCTCGGTCTTTGTTGCACTGTCTGTGGGCAGGAACCAAACCGGTATGCCTTCCCTATTGATTGCTACGCCCAGGTTCTCTACAAAAACCAGGTTGTCTAGCCTTTGGCTTTTATTGTTTACCCCTATTTTGTACCGGAACAATGCAGTATCCAACAAATAAGAGGTGGCTATACTAAAAGTGAAGTTTTCACTTGTGAACAAAAGCTCTTTGTTTTTAAAAGCCTCAAAATGCCATTGGTACGATTGGCCAAACTGCAGGCCCGTCTTTACCAGTATTGCCAGCGAATTACTTGGCACTACTGTTTCTGCTTTGCTGCCTGTGGGCTGAATGACCACACGGTAGCCGGTTGCACCGTAAACCTGGTCGTATTCAAACATGACCTGTGTGGAGTTGAGCTGTGCCCCATCTGCCGGGGCAATGGCTGCTTTGCCATATTGCTGCACAAGCAGCAAGACGGCCATTAACAACAATTGTTTTAACAAACGGTGCTGTGTTATATGGATGGTATGGTTCATTGTATTAATACTATTGTTTAAACCTTTTAGCTATTACTAAATTAGGTATATCAAAACTGCATTTTATTGCTGCAACTGAAAAGAAAACTTTTTGGTGTCGGCAGGGTTATTAACGGAGCTGATGGTTACCGTTAGTGTGTCATTGGCAACAATAGCGTTTGCTTGCTGAAGCTTTGTTTTAAAGTTGCTGGATGCCCCTGCCTGAATGGCAATGGTTGCTTCCTGTTTATTGATGGACCCTTTTTGTGACGAAAGCACAATATGGTAGCTGTCATTATCTGTACCATTGTTATGCACTGTTAGCTCCTTGAATATTGTACGGGGGGTTACTGCTGTTGCCATGGTAAGCCTGCTTACTGTAAAGTATTGCGGAAAAAGCGAACTTGAAAAATGGCTACGGTAATTGGGGTAAGGTTCCCAATCGTCGCTGCTGGCCGTATATTTTTCATAGAAGCACTCCCAGACAATTTTTTTGCTTCTGGTAATTTCGAAAATCCTGTTTTCACCACCCATACAAACCAGTATATTGTTGTTGGGCAGTAATGTTGCATAGCCCTCCCTTGCACGCAACCCTTTGGGGTATTGCGGCGTAACGCACTCATAGTCCCAAACAGTTTTTGCTTCGGCACCGTTTAGCGGTTGCGTAAGCATAACAATATGCGGGTAGCTAACGGCCCCCTTGTTTGTTGCATCGGCATTGTTGTTGTAAAAAAGTATGTTATTGTCTGGCAACAGCGACGCACTGTGCTGTCTTGAAAAAACAGCATCTGTTTTGTTTAGTACGGTGGTGTCGTTAATCAGGTGCTGACCAAACTGGTAAATGATATTGCCTGTTTTTTTGTCAATTTTTACAATGCGTGAAATGTTTCGCAAGCTTACCAAAAAAGCATCGTCTTTTTTATCGTAGAAAAAACTGTTGAGGTGCGTACCATCGTTGGCAATACTTGATGGTGTGGTGTGGTCAAAAATGGTTTGTTTGGAAAAATGCCCTTTTTCTGTCCAATGCCAAATGAGTTTCCCGGCTGCATCGTATTGCAGCAACGTGTTGTAGCACACACGGCAGTTGATACTTGGGTTAAATGGGTTGGGTTCGTTAATGTACATCCAGCCAACCACTACATAAGTCCCGTCATCCAGTCTTGCAAAATCATGGTGGTAAAAATCGGATGTGTCGCCAGATGCCTGGCCATCGTTTGGTCCTTTCCAAACGGTATTGCCATAAATGGTTTTTTCAAAACATTGATCATTCCACAAATAAGTAATGTTGCCGTTTTTGTTGAGTACTATATTACGATAAGTGGGCTCTGTTTTGGTGTCGGTTTTTTCATAGGGCAAAAACCAAACAGGTATGCCTTGCCTGTTTATGGCCACACCTAGGTTTTCGATAAACAGGATGTTGTTTTGCCGCAGTGCTTGCTCGTTGATGCTTACCCGGTACCTGTACAAGGCACTGTCTATTAAATAAGACCGGGCAATGGTAAAGGAAAAGGACTTGCTGGTAAAGAGCAGCTTTGTACGGTTGTATGCCTCATAGTGCCATTGGTAGGAGTGGCCAAACTGTAAGCCTTCTTGAACAAGAGTGGCCAATGATGTGGTATTGACAACAATATTGTTATTGCTTGTTCCATCTGGTTGTATGGTAATGCGGTAGTTGGTGGCATTCAATACCTGGTCGCACTCAAACATAACCTGTGTAAAATTGAGCATGGCCCCATTTGCCGGAACAATGGATGCAAGTGTGGCAGCCCGTGCCGAAAAGAAAAGCAGGAGCAGCATAAAAACCTTGGTAAAAAAAGCTCGGCACATTATGGTTGAATTGTTGGGCGTGTAAATTATGGATGAAGCCTGTACCAGGGTTTTTTATTCGGCAAAAACTTCAAACTGTTGCCGCATACGGCTGGGCAAAAATTCAATTGCCAGTATCCTGGCCAGCAATGCTTTGTCGCTGCCCCTTGTATAATAGCTTTCCACAAAGTCCTGTATGGTTACAGTGTGCTGCGACTCCTGCGCAAGTTGTATGGTATCGTTTACCTGTATATAGCCTTCTTCAATAACACGGAAATAGATGCCATTCCTTTTTTGCTGGGCAAACAGTTTGGCCATCGTAGAAAGGTTGAAACGGATGTTCAACTTGAAACAGGGAAACCTGGGCTGTAATGCCATTAGCTTGGTAGAGCCGATTTGGTAGATATTGCCAACTTTTACCTGTTCATCGTACAGGCCTTCGGTGGTAAGGTTTTCGCCAAACAGGCCATAGTTCCAATCCGCTCTTTGCAATATATTTTTCCAGTACCTGTAGTGCGATGTGTCGTAAGCATAAACAGCTTTGTCTGCACCGCCATGCACTGTTAGGTCTGCTTGTTCATCGCCTTCGATTGTTGCAAAAGCTATTTTATGTTTCCCTTCAACAGGCCGTTTGTAGATGCCGGTAATAACGGTTTCGCCCTTCCAGTTAACAGCTATTGCGGGGCCCACATTAAACGATACTACTTTCATTGTCCTAAAATAAAAAAGTCCTGCATCACATACGGCAGGACTTTTAAAATTATATCATGTAGAAAAAATTATTCGGCTTCGGCCACTACTTCTGTTACTTCTGGTATCATGCGTTTCATCATGCCTTCTATACCGGCTTTTAAGGTAACCATGCTGCTGGGGCAACCGCTACAGCTTCCTTGCAGCATCAGGTTTACAACGCCATCATTGTAGCTTCTGAACTGTATGGCACCGCCATCCATTTCAACGGCTGGCTTTACATAGTTTTCCAAAAGCTCTTTCACACGTTTTACAATATCGTCATCGTCTGCACTAACTGTATTGCTAGATACGGGTTTTACTTTGGCAACTTCATCGTCGTTTACCACTACACCACCATTTTCTAAATAGTCTTTTAAAAACTGTTTAATGGTTGCTATCACGTCCTGCCAATCGTCGGTGTCATTTGTTTTGGTAAGCGTTACAAAGTTGCTGGCAATGAATACGCTTTTTATGAATGGAAAGCTGAACAGCTCTTTTGCCAATGGTGATGGTCCTGCAAAACTTTCGTCTGCAAAATCAATGCTCTTACCAGGATACAGCAATTTGTTGGCAACAAACTTCATCGTTTCCGGGTTTGGTGTCATTTCTGTATAAATACTGATAATGGGATTTCCTGTAGTAATCATAACACAAAATTTAGCTTGCACAAAAATAGACAAATGCCACAGAGAGAAAAATAATGCCACCGTTAATAGGGGCTTATTTTTCGTTTATCGAAAAATGGGAGGCCCGGCGGTTGAAAATGATAGGCCGCAAGGCTTACGGACTGTTGGAAAAGGCATAAAAAAATCCCGGTACAACTTACCGGGACTTTTATAATATCGGTTTTGCACTATTCCACAATCCGCAGTTTTGCATAGTTGAGCATGATTTTCTTTTCGCCATTCTGTTCAAACAAGATATTGGCAACGGGGTTATGTGCCGACCCTTCTATTTTGGCCACGGTACCATAGCCAAATTTTTGATGCTCTACCCTTTGTCCGGCCTGCAGGTTGGCGGTATCGCTTGCTTCAAAATTTGCAGATGGGATATGGTTGGTTACTTTTTGTACGGGTGGTGCCACAATATAAGCGGGCTTGCTTGCTTTTTTTGCAGGCGGTGGTGCCCCGTATTTTCTTTCTGCCTGTTGTATATCGTTGTAGTCGCTATACCCTACACCCCGGTTCATGCGTTCAAATGCAGAGCCCATATTGCCAAATCCCTGGTTTCTTGCCCCGCCACCTGCATAGCTTTTGTCCAAGTATTCGTCGGGCAATTCGGCCAAAAAGCGGCTGGGCTCGTTTTGCACCAGTTGGCCAAAGCGGTAGCGTGCATTGGCATAGGTAAGCCATAGCCTTTGCTTGGCACGGGTTACGGCAACATAAAACAGGCGGCGTTCTTCCTCCAGTTCTTCCCTTGTATTAATGGCCATGGCATTGGGAAAAAGGGTCTCTTCCACCCCTGCCACAAATACGCAGCTAAACTCAAGTCCTTTTGCTGCGTGAATGGTCATTAGCCTTACCACATCGCTGTTTTCTTTATCGTCATCTGCATCGGTAAGCAAGGTAATCTGCTGCAGGTATGCCCCTAGGCTTTTGTTGCCAACCTCACCGTCTTCATTGCTTGGGCTTTCCACCCATTCCTTAATAGAGTTGAGTAACTCTTGAACGTTTTCGTAACGGGCAAGCCCTTCGGTTGTTTTGTCGTTAAACAATTCTTTTACAATATTGGTATGCTTGCCCACATTGGTTGCCACATCGTATGCATTGTTTTTTTCCAGCATGCTTTGAAAGTAGCGTATCATGGTAATAAAGCCCTGTAGGGCTTCCAATGTACCAGCCTTGAAACCAAACTCGCCTGCACGCTGTACCACATCGTACATGGGAATGTTTTGTTCGTTGGCAATAATTACCAATTTTTCAATGCTTGTTTTGCCAATGCCACGCACGGGATAGTTGATGATACGCTTGAGTGCTTCTTCATCCCTGGTATTTACGATGATACGCAAATAGGCAATCAGGTCTTTGATCTCTTTGCGTTGGTAAAAACTCACACCACCATAAATCTTGTATGGAATGCCTTGCCTTCTTAAGCTTTCTTCATAGGCACGGCTTTGTGCATTGGTGCGGTACAATATTGCAAACTCGTTGTTGTAATAATGGTTGCGTAGCTTTTGCTCCTGAATGGTATCGGCCGTATATTTTCCTTCTTCGTTGTCCGTCATGGTACGCACCAACTTTATCTTCTCGCCCTGGTCATTGTCTGTCCACAGGTTTTTGGGTATCTGCCCTTTGTTGTTGCCAATCACTTCGTTGGCTATGCTGATGATGTTTTTGGTGCTACGGTAGTTCTGCTCCAACTTTACCACTTTTACATCATCGTAGTCTTTTTGAAACTGCAGTATGTTTTCGATGGTTGCCCCACGAAAGGAATAGATGCTTTGTGCATCATCGCCCACCACACAAATATTTTCATGCACGGCGGCAAGCAGTTTGGTTATCTGGTACTGCACTGCGTTGGTATCCTGATACTCGTCAATCAATACATATTTAAACTTGTGCTGGTATTTGTGCAGGGTATCGTTGTTGCTTTTCAACAGTTCGTGCATCTTGAATAAGAGGTCATCAAAATCCATTGCCCCGTTCTTAAAGCAACGTGCTGCGTAGGCTGCATATATCTGTGCAATGGCCGGGCGGTTGGCACGCATGTCTTCCTGTTGAATGTAATAATCCGTTGCATATTCTGCCGGGCCAACCAAACCGTTTTTGGCCCCTGAAATCCTGTTGTGCACCACACTTGGTTTGTAATGCTTATCGTCCAGGTTCAACTCGTTGATGACTGTTTTTAAAACGCCACGGCTATCATCGGTATCGTAAATGGTAAAATTGTTGGGGTAGCCAATCTTATGTGCTTCGGCCCTCAATATTCTTGCAAACACACTATGAAAAGTGCCAATGTACAGGTTCCTTGCTTCGTTGTTGCCCAGTATCTTTTCAATACGCTCCTTCATTTCGGCAGCGGCCTTATTGGTAAAGGTGAGTGCCAGTATATTAAAAGCATCCACACCGTTTGCCATTAAATGGGCAATACGTGTGGTAAGCACTTTTGTTTTGCCACTGCCAGCACCGGCAATAATCATAATTGGGCCGTTAATATGCGTAGCTGCTTCACGTTGCGGTTCGTTCAATCCACTTAAATAATCAATCATGGCTGCAATTTACACTGCATAAAACTTGCAACAGGAACTGTGAAGAAATATTTGTTTGCCGGCTGCATAGCCAGGCTGTACTGTAGTGGCGTCGCACCCATCAGGTGCAGTACAATGCCCAACTGCCCACGAATGGAGAGACGCTTTACTTTTGTAAAATTGCTATCTTGAAACTGTAAACCGATTGCTATGAAAAAAGTGCAACTTGTGTCGAAAAAAACAAAAGCCGCCACACTTTTATTGGTACTTATTATTGCCATTCTGCTGACCAATATGCTGGACAGAAAGAACTATGCCCATTTGGACAAGTCCATCGCCTCTATTTATAAGGATAGGCTGATGCCTGCCACCTATTTGTTTGAGCTGACAAACAAGCTGTATCAAAAACAGTTGCAGCAGGATTTTGTACAGCCGGAACTGAATGCAGGTGTTGAAAAAAACATACAGGCCTATGATGCCACTTATTTGACCAGCCAGGAAAAAGAACAATGGAACATATTTAAGCAGCAGTGGCAGGATTTGGTTGCAGCAGAAAAACAAGGCAACGGAAATGTTGATGCAACAAGGTTCAATGCCATGCACCAAACATTGCAGCAGCTTACCAAAATACAGGCAGCGGAAGGCAGGAGCCTGCAAAAAGAATCGCAATCGTTAATTGGGTTTACTTCCGTACAGTCGCACCTGCAAATAGGCATACTCATTATACTGGGTGTTTTTGCTATGGTGCTTGTGGCTGGCGGCAACAGTGGCCCCATAACGCCCAATAATAAGGTGTGGATGAATTAGTGCATATAATAGGGCAGGCTGTTTATTTGTGCCGCTTATTGTATTCTGCCAAATCCATGGTATCCAGATTGCCGTTTAGGGAGTCTTTAAAAACAATTACCGCCTTGGCATTTTTGAAACCGGAATTGTTTTCCTGCCCCATTGACGTAGCAGTATGTACTATATGCAACAGGTGAAAAACAAGGGCAATGGTGCCTATGGCAGAAATACCCGCTACCGTTTTGGTTTTATTGGTCAATACAAAGAGATTTTATTTGGTTGCAAAACGGGTTAATGCCCCGCCTTTCTTTTACTATTCAAATATTTGCTGTAAATAATTTCGCCCATGGGTTTGTTGTACACCTTGCCCTCCACCCAGGAAATAACATCCAGGTAAGCAAAGGCACGTGTTTCGAACCTGTTTTTTTCCAAGTGCTTAATTTTTACCAGGAACTTTTCCAATTCTGGTTTTAACAATCGTGGGTGAACACCAAAAGAGTGGCGTACAAAACGGAACATCTCTTCTTCTACCACCGTTAGGTTTTTCATTTTTGCCATGAAGCGGTAAACAGATTTTATCAACGATTCCATTATTTCGTAATTGCCCATTTCGTAATGGGCCATCAGTTGCAATAAACGGGCATAGCATTGTAGGTCTATGCGTAAGTCAACCGGGCCATTAATGATCTTCAACAAATAATCTATGGCAGCACTGTAGTTGCCATTGCCAAAATGAAGCGATGCAAACTTGTAGGTAAATACCAATATGCGGTGCCTGTCCACATACAAATCGTATTCATGCAGCTTGTCTTCTATATGGGGTATCAATGCAACGCCTTCTTTAAAAGTGCCCTTCATTAAGTGCCCGTTTATTTTGGCACTGTTGATATAAATGGAAGTATGCGTCCGGAAATTATCGTGCTGGCTGGAGGCGTCTGTTTGTGCAAAGTTTTCAAACTGTTTGAGCGTTTTGTCAAACTGTTCAAAATTGCGTAAATCAAAATGTGCATTCAATAAGGTATGTACGCCTTTTATGTAGTGCCCCGTTTCAACCGTCATCATTTGCGGTTGGGCAACAAAAAGGTCCACCCATTTTTGGCTGTAACGGTAATACATTAAAAAGTCCTGGCGTATAAAGGCATACCAGCAATAGCTTTGGTATAGGTAAAGCTTTTCGTAAAAGCCATTCACGGCTTCCACATCGGCAGGCAAATTGTCCTTAAAAAACTGCCTGATGTCTTTTTCATCATCCACGTTCCTGGCGTGACCATTGATCACGTACCAGCGGTAAAGCAGCAAAGCCAGGTTAGACAGTTTGGTAACCCGGTAAATATGGCCACTTATTTCCATGGCCTCGCTGGCCAATATTTCTGTTTTTTCGGTAGAACTTCTTGTAATATGCAGGGTTTCTATCTTCTTTTCCAAAGAAAGGGCCTGTACCAAAAAATTGAATTTCTGATTGGCCTTGGCCAGCTCCTTTGCTTTTTCCAAAATACGCAGTGCCTGCAGCTTTAAACCTTTGTTGTATAACAAACGGGCATAATCCAAATGCTCACTTAGTTGAAGGTCAATATTTTCGGTGCTTTTCAGCAAACGCAGGCTGGCCAATACCTGTTTGTATAAATGCGTTTTAAGGTTGGCCAGTTGTGGTTTGGTGATAGAGGGCAGCTTTTTCATCAGCACGGTTTCGTCGCTATCGGTCATTTTATCAATCGCATCAAAAAGCTGTACTATTTTAAGGTCTTCTTTGGCAGAACTTCTTTTGATATACAGCTTGAAATGCCTTTTTTCGGCCTTTTCAAGTGAGTGTATCAATTGAAACAATATATCGGAAAAACGGTTGGACATAATAATTGTTTTTAGCTCAAACACAATAACAGCAAGGCTTCTAAAAAGAACGCAATGTTTTGGGATAATAAAGAAGAAGGTAAGTTGTTTGATAACAGGTATGGATACTTGTTACTTTTACTGTAGAAAATGAGGCCTAAACAAAGGCAGAGCAATCGTTAGATTTAGAAAGCAATCAGAAGAGGTCCGTTTTCATTCAATCGTCGCAGGTTGAACACCAACTCCGAAAGAACTATTTTTCATATGGCAAGCAATCGTTAGAGGTCGGCTGTTTCTACAGTGGACCTTCTTTTTTTAGCCACTGCCACAAATGTAGCAACAGTTTATTTACCAGCCATATACTGCCATAAAAAAGTTTCCAACAGCTTCAAATAACTTTCAGGTACCAACAAAAGAGGTTGCCACCTTGTTCCGTCAAATTTTTCAAAGAAAAATAAAGGCCCAAAAATAGTTGGACATAATGCTTTGCATGTGCTGAAAGCCAATACAGCAAAGGGTTGTAGAAATATTAACTGCTTTAGGCATGATAAAAAGAAGCATAAAAAGAAAAATAGCATGTAGAAGTACATGCTATTTTTACATCAGAATAAAAAACAAGCCTTTTGGCAGGCAATCGTTAGAAAAGAATTAAGCAAATCGTCAGAGGCCAAAAATTCAATCGAAAGGTTGAATACACAACATCGAAAGAACTATTTTTCATATGGCAAGCAATCGTTAGAGGTCGGCTGTTTCTACAGTGGACCTTATTTTTTTAGCCACATTGATATGCGAATATAGAGGGATAACCTATTCAAACTTCATCTCCTATCACATTTTTTTAACAATTCCTTATTATTGACCGGGTTTTTGATTTTGTTTTGAACACGGCAAGCGGACTGTTTTTACCACAAGCCATTTTGGTATGCTTTTTTGATTACAGGTATTTAAGGCAGTAGCTTTATGCTTTAATCCATTTTATGCAACTATCCAACACTTCTTTGCTGCAATCGGCTTCGTTCATCAATAATGAATGGCAGAACACAGAACAGACTTTTGCGGTTACTAACCCCGCAACCGGAGCAGCAATTATTGACGTAAGCAATGCAGGCGAAGCGGAAACAGTAGTAGCCATTGAAGCAGCGGCAACAGCTTTTAAAACCTGGAGCAGAACCACAGCTAAGGAAAGGAGCAACCTGTTACGCAAGTGGTTTGATTTGATTATGGCAAATGCCGATGACCTGGCCCTGTTGTTGACTTCGGAGCAGGGCAAGCCGTTGGCCGAGGCGAAGGGTGAAGTGGTTTATGGAGCAAGTTTTATTGAATGGTATGCAGAAGAGTGCCGCCGCTGCTACGGTGAAACGATACCTACACCTGCACCGGGCAAGCGGTTAATGACCATTAAGCAACCCATTGGGGTGGTGGCTGCCATTACGCCCTGGAACTTTCCGATAGCCATGGTTACGAGAAAGCTGGGCCCTGCCATGGCTGCGGGTTGTACTGTTGTGTTGAAACCGGCAGAAGACACGCCTTTATGTGCTTTGGCACTGGCTTATTTGGCCAAAGAGGCAGGCATTCCGAAAGGGGTGCTGAATGTTGTTACCACGCAACAGTCAAGCATTGTGGGCAAAGTGCTTACCACACATGCAGCGGTAAAGAAACTGTCATTTACGGGTTCAACCGAAGTTGGGAAGGTGTTGATGGAACAGTCCTCATCCACCGTCAAAAAACTGTCACTTGAGCTTGGCGGCAATGCTCCCTGTATCATTTTTGATGATGCGGATATAGCTGTGGCGGTAAAGGGCTCCATTGCCAGCAAGTACCGTAATGCTGGCCAGACTTGTGTTTGTGCCAACCGTATTTTGGTACAGAGAAATATCTATGAAAATTTCATGAAGGCTTATACAAAAGCAGTAAGTGAAATGAAAGTAGGCAATGGTACAGATGCGGATGTTGTTATTGGCCCATTGATTAACGAGAAAGCCATTAATAAAATAAAGCGTTTATTGTTTGATGCAACGGAGAAAGGGGCAACCATTACATTAGGTGGTGGGCAACATGGGGCCGGTGAACTGTTTTTTGAACCCACCATTGTTACCAATTGTACGCCAGAAATGTTGCTGAGCCAGCAGGAAATATTTGGTCCCGTATCGTCCATTTTTGTTTTTGATACGGTTGAGGAAGCCATACAGTTGGCCAACGATACGCCTTATGGGCTGGCGGCCTATTTCTTCTCGCAGAACATCAATAGGGTTTACCAGGTTGCAGAGCAATTGGAATATGGAATGGTTGGTGTAAACGAAGGCATTATATCGCATGCGGAGGCACCTTTTGGTGGCATTAAAGAAAGCGGTTTTGGTAAGGAAGGCAGCTTTTATGGAATGGAAGATTACCTGATAACGAAATATGTTTGTATTGGTGGATTGTAACAATCTACTATAGATAAAAAAACAATGACACGAACTACAATAAAAAAAATAGCAGTATTCAATCTATTTGTTATACTCTTTATTTGTGCCGATTGTTTTGTTGTTAAACCACACCGTGAGATAAGGCTTTTTGAAGATTATGGAGCCATAGGAAGTAAAGCAGCATGGGAATCGAAGTATAAGAATAATTTTCTGATTACTACTGCTGGTGAAAGAATCCAAATTCCAATAGGACTTCAGGTTCCTTTAGCTAAAGGAGATACTTTATTTTTGGAGCGGACAGGAATCTTAAATAGAAACCTCAATATATATTTTACTAGCGGGGGGAGTGATTACATTATTCCCGTTGGATTGCTTAATGATGACAGGTTGCTTTATAAACTTTTGTTCCCTTTGTGTTTTATTCTGTCTATTCTTGTTTTTCTTCCGACACATATCTTAAAAACGGGTGATAAATACCTTACTTGCTTTATTGGTACATCCATCATTGTATGGATTGTATCTTTTGGATTCTATATGTTCTTTTATTAGCAATTACATCATTACCCAATAACCAATCAACTGGCAAATACTGCCAACCATTAAGCCGGTATATATTTCTTTGTTGGTGTGCTCGCCCATAATAAGACGGCTGGTACACACGGCACCACTAATTAGTGTAGCCATACAAATACTTGAACCAAGGTTTGTTTTGTAGTAGAATGAAAACAGGATCAAAGCAGTTAGGGCGCCGCCCATGGCCATGCCATGCAGGCTGATTTTGATAAAGTTGTTGATGACCACACCAATGGCAGTAGAGATAAAAATACCAAAGAAGAAAAACTTCAACACTTCTGGTTGGTCTTTAAAATTCCTGCTTAAATAAAACATCCACCAATAAAAAAACATGGAAATGAAAAAAGGGATGATCCTTTCTTTTTGCGTACGCAGAAAAATATTTGCACTGAATTTTAAACGCCATAAAAGAAACACGGCAAAAGCAGGAAAGAATGCCGTCATCCAGAAAACACTGAATATCCTAAGTTTCAATTGCCAATCGCCAATACCTGGAAATTCGTAAGGAAATACCTGTACCAGAAACCAGAAAATATATGTAGGTATAAAGAGTGGGTGGAAGACATAAGAAAACAGCTTTGCCACAAATACTAAAATGCCATTGTGTTTAACTGTTGTTTCCGTTGTTGTTATTTCCATAATGTATTGCTGATGTTGAATGCAGGCCTACAGTTCCTTCCTTAACCTTGCCACAGGAATATTCAATTGCTCCCTGTATTTGGCCACGGTTCTGCGTGCAATATTATAGCCTTTTTCATTCAGCATGTCGGTTAATGTTTCATCTGCCAAAGGCTTGTGTTTGTCTTCGGCTTCAATCATGTCGCTCAATATCTTTTTCACTTCACGGGTGCTTACTTCCTCTCCGCTATCGGTACTTAAACTTTCGCTGAAGAAAAACTTCAGGCGGTAGGTACCAAATTCCGTTTGCACAAACTTGCTGTTGGCCACACGGCTTACGGTACTGATGTCTTGCATGGTTACTTCTGCAATGTCCTTCAATATCATGGGCCGCATTTCTGTTTCGTCGCCCGTCAGGAAAAAATCTTCCTGGTGCTTCATGATGGCATGCATGGTATTGTACAAAGTGGCCTGACGTTGCTTGATCATGTCAATAAACCATTTGGCACTATCAATTTTCTGTTTGATGAACATGACCGCTTCTTTCTGGCGTTTGTCTTTCTTGGCCCCTTTGTCATAATCCTTCAGCATATCCCTATAACCTTCGCTGATACGAAGGTCAGGGGCGTTTTTACTGTTCAATGTAAGCTCTAGCTTGCCGCCATTGTTCACAATAAAGAAATCGGGAATGATATAGCTCTGTACCTTATTCACCTCGCCAATATTGCCGCCGGGCCTGGGGTTTAGCTTGATGATCTGGTTGATCACTTCCTTAATCTGCTCATCGGTTAAATCCAACCCACGTTGAATTTTTTCGTAATGTTTTTTGGTAAACTCGTCAAAGTACTTGCTCAGTATCTTAATGGCCAGCTCAACGCTTTTGCCCTCATTGGTTTTGCGTTGCAATTGCAGCAGTAAACATTCTTGTAGGTTTCTTGCTCCTATGCCTGCGGGGTCAAACAACTGTATCTGCTTAATAATTGCTTCCACTTCTTCTTCGTCTGTCATCACATTCTGGCGAAATGCCAAATCATCCACAATGCTGCTTAGTTCACGACGCAGGTAACCATCATCATCTAGGCTGCCCACAATCTGCTCAGCCACTTTGAATTTGCGTTCGTCCAGGTCCAGCATACCCAATTGGTCAATCAGCAAATCGTAAAAGCTTGCCTCGTTTTTTATGGGTATCACTTTACCATCGTCCGATTCGGGATAATTGTCATCCTTCATCCGGTAATCGCCAATTTCGTCATCGCCATCGTTCACATATTCGCTAATGTCTATATTCTCGTACTCGTCTTCGCTGCCATCCAATGGTTCATCGTCGCTACTTTCAAATTCGTCCTTTATGTTATCGCTAAATTCATCCTCCTGTCCTTCTGCTTCCTGTTCCAATGCGGGGTTCTCTTCCAGTTCTTCTTTTATGCGTTCTTCCAAATTGGCAGTAGGTACCTGCAGCAGTTTCATGAGTTGAATTTGCTGGGGCGAAAGTTTCTGTAAAAGTTTCTGTTGTAATGATTGACTTAAACTCATTGTAAAAACTAAAAATAAAATTTTGTAATCAGCTAGCGTAATAATTCCAATCAATCGGTTTTGTTAAGCATACTGTATAAAAAAATCCACAGTTTAATTAACGCCGTAAATTTACATACAATCTAAAGCAGTAAAGCATTGAAACTAATTTGTTTGTTTGTTAATTTATTCCTATTGCTTTCGCTGGTAAGCCATGCACAGCAAGGAAAAGACAGCATCAGGGTTAAACAAAATATTCCTGACAGTTTAAAAACCGTGCCATTGCGTTTGCAGCCCTTGCCTGCAAATTATTATACCACCAAACTGGGCTTCTTTTGTAAAAAGGAACTGCAGTTTGAAAAGCTTACGAGGGTGCCTTTAAAATTTAGGTTAGGTAGTGTGGCGTATACAGATAGGATGGAAGGCAAAACCAATAACTGAGCTATCGGATAAAAGAAACGGTCAAACAATAAAATGTTTGACCGTTTCTTTTATGATTGAGTTATTACTGATTTATACAGCAACACTTGCTTCGCTCAGCACCTTTCTAATTGCAGCAACCATTTTATTGCCCTTGTCTTTTATTTGCTCCTCTGTCCAAACCAGGCTGATAGCGGTTGATATGCAGCGGCTCATAATGGCATCGCTTGCACTAAAATCCTGCGTCTGCAACAGGCTAAGGGCCACTTTTTGTTCTTCGTTCAAATTGTGCAAAGCCTTTATTTCTTTTAAGTGCTGCCATTGTTTAATGTAATGCCAGTTATTGGCATACCAGTAAAAGTTACCAGCCAAAATACCTTGTGCCTTCATTTCTGCAACAAAGGCCTTGGTGAGTTCTTCTGTTGGTAAAAACCAGCTCAGGAATGTGCAGCTATCACCATTTTCATCGGGTATCTGCCTAAAGGAAACTTCTGGTACTTGCGACAAAATATCTTTTAGCTGTGCGTGTGTTTTCTTTTGTATGGCAAGAAAGGTATCCAGCTTTCTAATTTGTGCCAGGCCAACGGCAGCATGCAGTTCGCTTATCCTGAAATTGTAACCCAAAAATGGATGAAGGTCTGCTCCCCTGTCAACGCCTTTATGGTCGTGACCATGATCGGTATAGCCATCGCATTTTATGTACATTTCTTCGTTGTTGGTCATTACTACACCACCTTCGGCACAGGTAATTGTTTTTACAAAGTCGAAGCTAAAAGTACCAGCATGTCCAATAGTACCCAAAGCCTTGCCTTTGTAAGTGGCACCAATGCTTTGGCAGGCATCTTCCAATAGTATCAAATCGTTTTCGTCGCAAATTGTTTTTAAAGCATCCAGATCTGCCATGCTACCGCACATGTGCACGGGCATAATGCATTTTGTTTTTGGCGTAAGGGCGTTTTTCACCGCTTCCGGGTTCAGGGTCAAAGTCTCATCCACATCTACCAGTACAGGAATGGCACCGGTACTTAGTACTGCTTCAAAACTTGCCACAAAAGTAAATGCAGGCATAATTACCTCATCGCCCACACCGATGTTCAAAGCGGCCATTGCAGTGGTTAGTGCAGCCGTGCCGCTACTGGTAAGCTGTGCATATTTGCTACCGAATGTGTTGCATATTTCCTTTTCCAGTTCAACAGATTTCCAGATACCCTTACGTGGGCCGTCAAACCCGTAACGCATCAGTATCCCTGTTTCCAGTACATCGTTTACTTCTTTCTTTTCTTCGGCACCCCAAAATTCAAAACCTGGCATATCAAATTAATTTAAAAGGTTCAAGTTTAATGTTCAATCGTTGCGGCAACAAAAGTAAAAGAAAGTTTGTAAGTACTGTTTTTTGCTTGAATGTGGTCAACGGGTTGATGGGCAATGGCTGAAAGTAAGCCATTGGCTTACCATTCGTGTTGTACCTGTTCGGTTTCTTCGTTTTATCTTCGCTGCATGAATCCTACTTTGTTTTATTGTTATGATGCCTATTGTGGCTGGTGCTATGGATTTAGCCCTGTTATAAAAAAAATAGCAGAAGCATACAAAGACCAGTTGGCTATTGAAGTATTAAGTGGCGGAATGGTGCTGCCAGAAAAGCCCACACATATTGGCACCACTGCGGCCTATATTCAAAAAGCCTATACCACTGTTGAGGAGTACAGCGGCATTCAATTTGGGCCGGACTATTTGTGGCATATCAACAACCCCGATTTGAGTGACTGGTTTCCCAATAGCGAAAAGCCGGCCATTGCGTTGTGTATCTTTAAAGAGTACTATCCCGAAAGGCAAGTGGAGTTTGCAAGCGACTTACAATATGCCCTGCATTTTGAAGGACGTGACCTGACGGATGATGAAGCATATAGGCAATTATTGGAAAAATACAGCATTCAACCAGAAGCATTTTACGAAAAACTGAAAAGCGAGGAATACAAAGAGAAAGCCTATTATGAATTTGCTTTATGCAAGCAGTTGCAAGTAACCGGTTTTCCCTGTGTGTTTCTGCAAACAGGCGAAAGCAAGTTTTATTTACTGGCAAGGGGCTTTACGCATTACGACGACCTGAAAGCTAGGATTGATAATGTGTTGAAGGAGCTAGAAAGCGAAAGCCTTAGTTAAACCACTAGTTATGGGCGTAACCATTCATTACAGTTTTACATTGAAAGATGCTGCCTTGTTGAAGCCGCTGGTGGAGGAAGTAACAGACATTTGCAAGAGCATGGAGTGGAAATTCAATATAATCAATGAACCCCTCATCAATTCCTTTACGGCTTTTGCACAAAGCAAGTTGCGTTATAAAGAAAGCGATATTGCAGGGCTGTTGTTTTCGCCCAACCCCAATTGCGAGCCCGTATGGCTTACTTTTTTGCCCAATGGCAGAACATCGACTATAGCCAATGTAAGTTTTGACGAATACACATCCGAACACGAAATGCTGTATTGGGCCTTTACCAAAACACAATTTGCAGGGGCCGATGTTCATGTGGCCATTGTAAAGCTGTTTAAATATTTAGGCAACAAATATTTTGAAACCATTGAAGTGGAAGACGAAGGTGGATACTGGAACACTGGCGACTTGAACCAGCTGCAAAAGAATATTGGCTTCATTAATGTGGCCATATCTACCTTGCAGGAAGCCATACAGCAATTGCCGGTTATTGAAGGCGAGTCCATCAATGATTTGGCAGACAGGATAGAAGCCTTGTTAAAAAACAAACTAAATAACACCGATAACGATGGACAATAATACGCTTACCATACAAAAATTCTATACGGCATTCCAACAAAAAGACTATGCCACCATGAACAGTTGCTATGCCGATGACATTCCGTTTAGCGACCCAGTATTTGGTTTGTTAAGGGCCAACGAAACCAAGGCCATGTGGCAAATGCTATGCACCAGGGCAAAGGATTTTTCGCTGACTTTTGATAATATCAAAACGGATGACGGGGAGTATTATACCTGCGATTGGACAGCCTCCTATCTGTTCAGCAAAACCAACCGCCGTGTAGTAAACAAATGCAGGGCTTATATGCGTATGAAGGATGGCGTAATCATTGAACATTCCGATGGCTTCAACTACTACCGCTGGTGCCGGCAGGCATTGGGGCTTATTGGGCTGGTGTTGGGCTGGAGCAGCTTTATGCACAAACGTGTTTCAAAAAATGCCAGGTTGGAACTGATGAAATTTATGGAAAAGAACAACCTTTAGTTTACTAGTGATACAATAAAAAAGCCTTGCACCGCAAGGCTTTTTTATTTATTACATAATTACGCTACTACTGCAGGTACCAGGTTCTTACGCTTCATGTGTTTTAATGCTACAAAGAAAATGAGCACAAACAGAATGCCCATGGCAGCCTCGGCTATTAGCATATACTTACTGTTGTACTTATCGTGCACCCAACCATTAAAGGCCGTCATGTAAACAACGGGCAGGTTACCCAAAGATGCCAGCAAGGAAAATTTTGTTGCCACATGTCTTTGGCCTATTGCATACAGTATAACAGCTGTAAACGCTGCATAAATAAGCCCCATGGTAAATGCATAAGCCAGCACACCAACAGTATATACAATAGGTTGGTAAGGCATGGCCGCCATTAAAATAGTTACCAATGCACAGGTGGCACCACTGCCAAGATAAGCTACCCATACACCCCAACGGTCTGCAATATAACCACCGGCAACACAGCCCACTGCGCTAATCAGCCCACTTAATAACCCGGTTACCAACACAACGGTATCGGCATCTGCTTTCCAGTCACCTGCAACGGCCGACCATAAATTGGCCATGGCCCCGGTACCAATTGGCATCAATATCAAAACAATTACAAATAGTGCTACGGGTACTTTAACCATTGCAAGCAGGTCTATGCCCATTGCTGTTACCTGGTGCAGTATGGTGCTTTCCTTGTTGCATGCAATGTCTTTTATCAACAGAACAACCAAGGCAACCAATAAGGAAACTCCACATAATACAATGCCTGCCATAGCTATGCTGTAATGCGTGGCAAGCCATAACCCGATGCCCCCACCCAACCCTGTGCCGGCTAAATTGCCGGCCTGGTAAAAGCCAGAAGCCTTGCCTTTGTCTTTTTCCTGTATGCTTTTGGCCATAAACCCATTAACGGGCAATAGTATAAGCGTGGCTGCTACCTGCGATACAAAAACAATAAGCGACAGCAATGGCTTGTCTTGAAGCGTAAAGGGAATACAGCACAGCAATAGCAACGAAGCGGTAGATGCAAGCAACCCAATCCAGAACCACTTACGCAAACTAAGCGATATATCTATTATTGGCCCCCACACAAAACGCCAAAGATTGGCTGAAAGCCCCCATGCAATCACACCCGCAGTGGCGGCAACAGAGAAACCGTTTTTGGTAAGCAGAAAGGGCAATGCCACCGTAACAAAACCATTGCTGATACCCGTAGGAAGCACCAGAAAGAAAATGTAGAATGGGCTGGTGAATTTGTGCGACTGCATGGTGTAAGTGTTAGGGTAGGTTATTGCCAATTTGTTATACAACTTTGTTGGAACTACATAAATATAACGATTAAAGTGGCAGGCCATTTACTGCTTGGTAGCCTGTTTTTCAAATCGGGCCGCTGCTTGCTATTTTTCTGCTTGCAGTTGTAGCAACAGGGTTGTACCTTGCTTGTTCACCAAAAACAAAACCTGATTATGAAACGGATTAACGTTCTGATTGCCGGCATTATTCTGTTTGCATCCTGCAACAATGCACCCAACACAACCAAAGAAACATCTAAAGACACGGCCAAAAAAGAAACTGCATTTGTGCCTGTGGATTCAGTAACTGCCATGAAGAATTGGCAAGCTTACATGACACCGGGAGAAGTGCATAAAATGATTGCTTCCTGGAGCGGTACATGGAACTCTGATATAAGCAGTTGGATGTCGCCCGATGCACCACCAGTAAAAAGTACCGGTAAAAGCGTGAACAAAATGGTGCTGAATGGCTTGTACCAGGAGAGCGTACATACTAGTACCATGATGGGTATGCCTTTTGAAGGGCACGGAACATTGGGTTATGACAATGCCAAAAAACTATTTGTTAGTAGCTGGATAGACAATATGGGAAGCGGCATTATTAAAATGGAAGGAGCATGGGATGCTGCCACCAAGTCTGTAACCTTAAAAGGCATATTCGTGGACCCTACATCTGGTAAGGATTGCGAAATGAAAGAAGTGTTTAAAGTAATAGACGACAATACACAAAGTATGGAAATGTACGGGCCCAATGGCAAGGACGGTAAGGAAATGAAAATGATGGAAATGAAGTTTACCAGGGCCAAATAAAAAGGTTGTCCATCTAAAAAAGAGCAGGTTTTAAACCTGCTCTTTTTGTTGGCACTATTGTCTTTTCTTTAATACGCTTTCAATACAATCAATCCATTGCTGAACCGTTATTTGGGCTGCCAGTTCGCCAAAAAGCTTAAATGGAATTTGGTCTGGCTTTTTAAAACGGATGCATGATTTGCCCATATCCAATTTGGTGGTGGCCTGTTTTGCATACGCATCTGTAAACCATTGCAGCAATTGGGGGTTTGCATAAATGCCCATATGATAAACTGCGATAAAGTTTTTTTGTGATGCAATATTGATGAATGGCAACGGAAGCTTTGGATTACAATGATAGCCTGCAGGGTATAAACTATGCGGTACTACATAACCTATCATTCCATAACCCATACACTCTTCAAAACCTTTGGGCAGGTTTTTCTTGAACTGTTTGCGTAGCTTCTCTATCGCTTCCCGCCTGTCATCAGGAAGTTCTGCTAAATATGCCTCTACTGTAGTTGCTTGCGATTGCATGAAATTTGTTTAGTGAACCCTTGTGTAATAAAAATTGCTTCTCTTTTTCGAACTGTCACTGCCATCATCAATAAAAGCATGTATGGAGTCTTTGTTGATGAGCCTGTACACGATGCGTTTGGGAAAATCATGTTCCCGGTTTTCAAATACAAACGTATTATTGGTGGCAGTGGTAAGCTTAAAAGCAATGGGCTGCCTGTTGTTCTGGTTCTCTACAGTAGAGGTATAGTAAATTCCATCCGCTTTGTTTTGCAGGGCCACCCGTTCATTAACCACTGTATCGGAGCCTTTAATAAAATAACCACGGCTCTGCAGGTATTTATCATTCACTATATTCCACTCCTCGTACAAACCGCCACGTTTGGTCTGCATTTTCCAAACACCTTGCAAACCATGCAACTGTTTAAAGGCATCCAACTGTACAAAAGAAACCAACAGCAAAACCATTGTGGCTACGGTATATTTTTTCATGTGCACACTTATTGGGGTATGGAGTGCAGGCCAATCCTGTTGCCTTCGGTATCAATAATAATGGCCATGAAACCGAACTCGGGACCAATCTCTGTTTTAGGTAAAAATATTTTGCCTCCTGCAGCTTCTACCTTGTCAAGCACCATTTGCACGTCTGGGTTGCCATTCAGGTAAATAAGCACCCCATCTGTTCCCGACGGCTTATGAAAACCGCCACTGTCCACAATTGCACCACCAATATCATTCATCATATCGGCCAGGGGGAACATCCGCATTTTAATGTTTGGCATATCCATGGGTATCAACTGTATCCCGAACAGGGTTTCGTAAAACTTTGCGGCCCTGTCCAGGTCTGCAGCCGGAATTTCGAACCAGCTAATGGCACTTTTGTAATTCATGTTGTATCTGTTTTTGGGTTGTGCAACAATAATAGGCTAAAGGTTATAAAAACATCCGTCTTTTCATAGCCATCCATCCAAAAAAATAAAAAACGCACCCCATAAGTTTCATTGTTCTATTTGGTAACGAAACCTATATTTGCAGTCCTCTAAAAATGTAAAATGGAATACAGTAAATTAATATCAGTAACGGGTTTGGCTGGCTTGTTCGAGCTGGTGGGCAGTAAAACAGATGGTGCTATTGTACGTAGCCTGGAAGACCAAACCACCAAGTTTGTAAGCAGCCGCGTACATAACTTTTCCCATTTGGAAAGTATTGAAGTGTACACGCAACGTGAGAACGTGAACCTTGTAGAAGTTTTTCAGGCAATGAAAAACAGCAGCGAGGCCGTGCCTAGCGAGAAAGATGCAAAAGCAGTAAAAGCCTATTTCCAGAAAGTTTTCCCTACCATGGATTTTGAAAAAGTGTACGATAGCGACCGCAAAAAAATGGTTAAATGGTACGCGATCCTAAAAGCCAATGATGTGGAACTGAAAATAACAGAAGCGGCAGAAGAGGAAGAAACAACTTCGGAAGAAGCCTAATTTTTTGAAAGTATATTGATAAAGCCATTCGTTAGTAGCGAGTGGCTTTTTTGTAGATGATAGCGTGGGCATTCATCCAAAACCCGCAAAAACAATTATTTTTTTGCGGCATTTTGCTAACTTGTGGCACTTCAAGCATTGAATATGAAAAAAACAATCCCGTGTATTTTATTGTTCGCCCTGTTTTTATCGCAACAGGTAGCTGCACAGAAATTTTTGCAGCCCACTCCCGCTGCCAAACATTGGGCCGACAGTGTCTTTAACACGCTGAGCAACGAACAGAAAATTGCACAGTTGATGATTATACGTGCCCATAGCAACCTAGGCGAGAAGCATGTAAAAGAAGTAACGGACCTTATTACAAAATACGATGTTGGCGGGCTCTGTTTTTTTCAAGGCGGGCCAGTAAGGCAGGCCACGCTTACCAATTTTTACCAGGGCATAGCCAAAACGCCTTTAATGATTTGCATTGATGGTGAGTGGGGCTTGGGCATGCGTTTGGACAGCGTCATCAATTTTCCGCGGCAGTTAATGATGGGTGCCGTACCCGATGCCAAACTTGTATATGAATTTGGCAAAGCCGTGGGCGAACAATGCAAACGCATTGGCATACAGGTAAACTATGCACCGGATATTGACATCAACAATAACCCGGACAATCCGGTAATTAACGACAGGAGCTTTGGCGAGGATAAATACAAAGTGGCCCTGTATGGCATTGAATACATGAAGGGCATGCAGGATGTAAATGTGATGGCCTGTGCCAAACATTTTCCCGGGCATGGCGATGTGGCTGTTGACAGTCATTTGGATTTGCCCGTTATCAACAAATCGCGTGAACAATTGGACAGCCTGGAGCTGTACCCTTTTCGTGAGCTGATTAAAGCAGGTGTTGGCAGCATGATGATTGCACACCTGTATATACCATCCATTGACAATACCGCCAACCAGGCCACATCCCTATCGCCCAAAAATGTAACTGGCCTGTTGAGAAACGAATTAGGTTATAAAGGATTGACATTTACAGATGCTTTGGAGATGAAAGGGGTTTCAAAATTCTATCCAAGCGGAGAGGCTTCGGTGCAGAGCCTGATTGCAGGCAATGATATGTTATGCCTGCCTGGCGATGTGCCGCTGAGCATTCAAAAAATACTGGATGCCATTGCTGCCGGAAAACTGACATGGGATGACATCAATGCCAAAGTGATGAAAGTATTGCTGAGCAAGTACCATCTTGGCCTTAATAAACTGGAGCCGATAAAGCTGGAAAATATTACGGCCGATATCAATGCAGCTACTAATAGCATACGCCAACGTCTAAGCAAGGAAGCCCTGACTTTGCTTCGTTTGCAGAACCCGGAATTATTGCCTTTACAAAGCAAAAAGAAAGTGGCATTTGTAGGTATCGGCATCAACCAAATGAATGCCTTTGCTGCAGAAGTGAAAGAAACATATAATGCCAAGGTTTTTCTGATGGACTACAAAGACTCAACCGCTTTGCCTAAACTGATTAAACAGCTAAAGCGTAAGTACAGAAAAATAATTGTTGGTGTAAGCAACTATAGCCGTCGCCCTGCCAATAATTATGGTTTGAGCAAAGATGCTGTTGCCCTTTTGCAGAACCTGCAAGAAAAAGACAACGCCATCATTTTTGCATTTGGCAATCCTTATGCAATCAAAAATTTCTGCAATGCAAAAAACCTGGTGGCCTGTTACGAAGACGATAACCTGACACAGCTTGCAGCATCTGAACTGTTGCAGGGAAAAATTTCGGCCAAAGGCAAACTGCCAGTTACCGTTTGCGACAATCTAAAATTTGGTGCAGGCATAACAGTAAATGCCTACATGCCGTATACACCACCCGAAAAAGTGGGCTTGAGCAGCGAAAAGCTGGCCGCTATTGATACCATAGCAAACAATGCTATTGCAAAAGGTGCAACGCCAGGTTGCGTGGTACTGGTTGCCAAAAACGGCAAGGTTGCTTATAACAAGGCATTTGGCTATACCAACTACGATAACAAGGAAGCTGTAACAACAGATATGGTGTACGACCTTGCTTCGGTAACCAAAATTTCGGCTACTACAGTGAGCATCATGAAACTGTATGAAGAAGGAAAAGTGGACTTGGAAAAAACATTGGGAGATTATTTGCCCTGGACAAAAGGCACCGATAAGGCTCCGTTGAAGTTAAAGGATATTTTATTGCATCAAGCCGGTCTTAATCCTTTTATCCCTTTTTACAGGGAAGCAATTGATACCGTGAGCGGAGAGCCAAAGTGGACTATTTTTTCCAGGACAGAGGATGCCAATCACCAGTTCCGTTCTGCCGAAAACCTATATGTAAGAAATGATTGGGAAGATACCCTGTACAAAAGGATATTGACCAGCAAACTAACTGCACCCAATAAATATGTGTATAGTGATAATGACTTTATTTTTCTGGGAAAGATAGTGGAAGCGGTAAGTGGCAAGCCATTGAATGATTATGCAAGGGAAACTTTTTACCTGCCTTTGCAAATGATGAGTACCACGTTTAAGCCCCGTGAACATTATACATTAAACAGCATTGTGCCAACAGAGCTGGAAAAACATTTTCGCCAACAATTGATACATGGCGATGTGCATGATGAAGGTGCAGCCATGTTTGGCGGTGTTGCCGGGCATGCCGGTCTGTTTAGCAATGCATACGATTTGGCCCAACTGTACCAAATGCTTTTGAATGGCGGAACAATGAATGGCACCACATTCCTAAAAAAAGAAACCATAGAAAAGTTCACAGCTTACAATAGCGATGTTAGCCGCAGGGGCCTTGGTTTTGACAAACCCGAAAAAGACAATGCAACCCGTAAAGAGCCTTATCCTTCTAGGTCTGTTTCGGCTGAAACATTTGGCCACACTGGGTTTACGGGTATCTGTGTTTGGGTCGATCCAAAAGAAGAGCTCATTTATATTTTCCTCTCCAACCGGGTTACACCTACAAGGAACAACAATAAGCTGGGGCAATTGAATGTTAGGCCAAATATTCAAGAGGCTATTTATGCGGCCATCATAAAATAATAGCTACATACCCGATGCTTTTTCATTTTACCAAATGAAAAACGTTCCGTAGAGGACGGAACGTTTTAACCCTTAAACCGTATATGAAAACTCACGCTTGTGAGGAAGTCACTTGTTTGTTTTTATAACCGGATACCAACACTTACACCCAGCACTTGGTTCTTGTATTTGGGCGTGCTGCTGGTACCATCGCCATTATTAGTTTGAAAGTCCAGACTATACCTTAAAGAAAACACTGCACCGCCAGAAGCTACCTCAATACCCAGTACACCACCCAATATATTTTTACGTAGATTGTCGTTATCCTGATTAACAGTGTTTTCATAAACAGAATTGTTTGTTTTGAATTTTGTATTGGTAGAAGTCAGAAAAGAAAACTGCGGGCCCACCACGATACCAAAAGAAGGTGTGGGACTCAACTTGGCTAGCAATGGCACTTCCACATAATTAGTGGTAACGCGATAATCGTATGGAGTGCCTAATACACTACCTGTGGCCTTATAACCTTTTTGCGAGAACTGTATCTCGGGCTGTACGCTGAACCCATTTACAATAGGGATTTCAAGAAAGGCTGCTGCATTAAAGCCTGGCTTTATTTCGGTGGAAAAATTATTGTCACCATCTTTAATGATGTTTGCAAAATTGGCACCTGCCCTCAAGCCAAAATGAACATCATTTGTTTTCTTTTGGGCCACTACTGCACCCATGCAAAAAAGCGTTGCTGCTGCTAGGATAACTTTTTTCATAACCGATTGTTTGTTTAACCTGTTAATGAAAATTCTATGCCAACATCGTTTTAATGGTAAAATGCAAAACAGTTATGGATTATTTGTTGCATCCGTTCTACACCTTGTAGAACATATTGTGTAATTCTATTCAAGGGGCAGCTGTATCGTAAAAATAGTGCCTTTGCCCAATGTGCTTTTAACGGTGATTTTTCCTTTATGCAACAGGATGATGTTTTGTGTGGAAGCCAGACCCAAACCAGTGCCACCGGATTTTTTTGTATAGAAGGGGTGAAAAATATTTGCCTTTGTTTCTTCGTCCATGCCCTCGCCGTTGTCAATGATCTGAATGTGTAGGTATTTGTTACTGTCAACAAAAGCTTCAATCTGCAATACGCCATCCTGCTTGGGCAATACCTCAATTGCATTGATGATGGGGTTCAACAAAGCAATGCTTAGCTTTTCCTTGTCTGCCTGTATGTTGGGAATATTGGTGGCAATATGCTGCTTAATAGTTATTGCATTCAGGTCAATCCGGTCTTTTGCAAGCAAGAGGGTCTCGTTCAGCAACTCTGCAACATTTACGCTGCTGTGCTCCAGTATATTGGGTTTTGTGGAGTTGAGCAATGCAGTAATCAACGTGCTGATGCGTTTGGAATTCCTTTCAACAATGCTAAAATAATCAGTCAAGGTTTCATCCTTGTTCTCATCCCTTATACCTTCTAGGGCAAGGTTTATATTGGTAAGCGGGTTCCTTACTTCATGGGCCAGCATCCTGCTTACCTTGCCAATATTGGCAAAGCGTTCCATTGCTTCATGCTCCTGCTGCAAACGTACCCGCTCGGTTATATCCTTTAGCATTACGCTGTACATTTTTTTAACAGGGTCAATCAGAATAAAGCTGCACAGGCAAATATGCAACACACCGTCGGTGCCTTTGAAAAATAGTTCCTTTCTTAAAACATCTTCTCCTTTTAGTATGCACTGATGTATTTCTTCCGCATCACGGGCATTTGAAAAAAACGGTTTCAGGTTCAACTCTTCATTAGAGGTAACACCAAATGTTTCAATCAGGGTCGGGTTGGCTTCGAGCACGTCCAGGTTGGTATTGCACAAGCATAACAGTTCTTTACTGTATTCGAATATGTTGCGGTATGTTTTTTCCTTTTCCTGGATAATGCCCAAAGAGCGTGTAAGCAAATAAAAACAGATGGCAATAATCAATATGGCCACCAGCATGAAAATGACGAATACAATTTTTGACTGCTGTAAATAGCTGTTGGATTGTGTGTACCTCGCATTCAATAAAAAGTTTTCTTCCTTCCGTATTTTCTCAATGCTCCTCTCCACCGCCTGCATGGTTTCCTTGCTTCTGTCAAAAATTTGTTTGGTAACCGAAGGGGCAACTTTGTTATGGGTCAATATCATCGAGTCAAGACTTGCAAACCTGTTTATAAGTGCAATGTTCAGGTTCTTTAAACCTTGCTGCTGAATGGGGTTGTCCTTTGTCAGCTCTTTTAAACGTACATAGGTACTATCGGTTTTTTTGATGCCCAACCTGTAGTTATGCAAATAAGAAGAATCGTTGGAAAGAAGGAAACCGCTTACACCCCTGCCCGCATCCTTTACATAGGAAAACAGTTCCTCAATGTTTACTTTCACCTCAAAGCTGTGGTTAATGCTATTGGTTTCAATAATGGTCCTGTTAAAAGTGCCAAATGTTAGTACACAGCTCGTAATCAATACAATCAACGCCAAAAAAATCCCGGTTTTTAACCTGCCCGAAAAAGAAGGGTTCAATAAAAAAGAAAAGTTGCGAGAAGGGTTCATATATACAAGTTGTGGTGCTTTCAATACATTAATTGTACCATCGTACAAATGGTTATAGTATGTGCATATCTCATTAAAACACACAACTACTGTGGAACTTCTTCCACAAAGTGAGGTGTTTTTTTAAGGGTGACACCTATAAACAACGATTTAAAATTAAGTAAACGCATCAATTACAATTGCAAAGGCTCTTTTTGGGGCAAATTGAAAATGGGGCATAGTTTTTTAATTAGGTAGGATAATTAAAACAAAAGTTATGAGCAATCTCCTTTACCTAATCGCAATCATTTTAATTATAGGATGGGCAATTGGCTTCTTTGCATATAGTGCAGGCGGCATTATACACGCCTTGCTTGTACTTGCAATTGTAGCGGTATTGCTTCGTTTAATCAGGGGCGATAAAGTTTAAACAACCATTTTTCACATTTAAAAACAAATAACATGGGAAACAATAGTAAAATACTGATAGCGGCATTGGCCGGTGTGGCAGCAGGTGCGGTAGCTGGTTTGTTGCTGGCTCCGGAAAAAGGCAGCAAGCTCCGTAAACGCCTGGCAAAAAAGGGGGCAAATGCAAAAGATGATGTAATGGAAAAAATTGAAGAAGGACTTACATCCCTACAACAGTTAAAAAGCAGCATCCTCTCTTCTGTTAAAGAAGCAGCAGACGATGTAAAGGACAAGGCTGCCAAAGCAAAGCACGCATAATAACTGCGGTGCATGTTAACAATAAGCCGGCAGCCAATAATGGTTGCCAAAGACATACGATACAAACTATTGTGTTCATCAACGCAGTTTCGGTACCCAACCCGTTACATTCGTTGCTAACATGTGTAAAAGACAATGTTGAAAAATGAATAGTAGTATATTTATACAAAATTTAAGCCGTGGCTATGAGCAAGCAAGTTTTAATAGTAGATGATGAAATCGACATCTGCCTGTTGCTGAAATCACTTTTAAGGTCCCAGGAAATTGACAGTGCATTCGTGCAAACACTGAATGATGCGGAAAATAGAATTGAGGAAGTAAAGCCTTCCATTGTTTTCTTGGACATGAACCTGCCCGATGGAAACGGGATCCAAAAGATTGAGTCATTCAAAAAGAAATCACCACTTACCAATATCATTATGATGAGTGCCTACGACACCGTGGAAGACAGGAAAAAAGCAATTGAAAAGGGGGCCGATGTTTTTTTAAGCAAACCCTTTACCCGCAAACAGATATTGGATATTGTACAGCAGGTTTCGTAGCAAACCTTAAACATCAAACTTTTCATGTATGGCCAAAATATTGATTATTGAAGACGATATGGATACGGCTGCCTTGCTGAATCGTTTCCTTACCAAAAATGGGTATGAGGTTTTTTCGGCGAACACGGGCAATAAAGGAATTGCCTTGCTGGATGCAGAAAAGCCTGCTGTTGTATTATGCGACTACCGTTTGGGCGATATGGATGGCAAGCAAATACTGGAGCACATTAACCAGGGTGGTAGCAATACAAGGCTTATTTTTATAACAGGCTACAGCGATGTAAAAGTGGCGGTAGATGTAATGAAAAACGGTGCATTTGATTATGTGACCAAGCCCCTGTTGCCAGAAGAGATACTGCTTACCATTAAGAAGGCACTGGCAGCAAAAGAAGAAGAACCCAATATTGCAAATAATACAGCTTCGGTAACAAAGACCAAGAAAACCGACAAAAGCTCCAACCCGCAATATATTGATGCCAAAAGCAAAGCGGCTACCGAAATGTACCGCCAAATTGATTTGGTGGCACAAACCAACTACAGCGTCATCATTCATGGCGAAAGCGGTACAGGTAAAGAATCCGTTGCACTACGTATCCATGAAAAAAGCAAGAGGTCGGGCCAACCATTTATAGCGGTGGACTGTGGGGCCCTTTCAAAAGAATTGGCAGCAAGCGAATTGTTCGGGCACGAAAAAGGATCTTTTACAGGTGCCATTGCCAATAAGACAGGTTCGTTTGAACTGGCAAATGGAGGTACCATTTTTTTGGACGAGATAGCTAACCTGCCTTATGATGTTCAGGTATCGTTGTTGCGTGTGGTGCAGGAAAGGAAAGTAAAAAAAGTGGGCAGCGAAAAAGAAGTAGGTATTGATGTTAGGATAATTGTGGCCAGCAACGAAAAGTTGGACGAAGTTGTGGCCAAGGGAAAATTCAGGGAAGACCTGTATTACCGTTTCAACGAATTTGGGATAACCATTGCCCCCCTGCGTGATCGCAAAGAAGATGTGATGCAGTTTGCAGAATTCTTTTTGCAAAAGGCATCCCTTGAGTTGGGCAAAGAAATGGAAGCGTTTACGCCAGATGTGGTGGAAGCATTCATGCAATACAACTGGCCGGGCAATTTGCGTGAACTGAACAATGTGGTAAAAAGATCCGCCCTGCTATCGTCCGGAAATGTTGTGGAACTGAGTGCCCTGCCACAGGAGATTATCCATTACCGGAAATTCAACCCAAACGAAGATGGAACCGTTACCGAAGCCAAGCTGTATACGGCCCCTAAAATAAATACCGATAACCTCGATATTAAAAAAGTGGCACTGAATGCAGAATATGAACTGATCATGGGCACTTTGCAAAAAGTACAGTTCAATAAAAGCAAGGCAGCTAAAATGCTGAATATAGACCGGAAGACGCTGTACAATAAAATGAGTGCATACGGCATTTTATCGGAAGAGGCATAAACAAAACATTACATAAAAAAGGGTACATATTTAAATATGTACCCTTTTTCTTTGGAAAAGGACAAAGCCCCGTCACTATTACACCAACGGTAATAATTGTTGAACAGTTCATATAATGCATGACTACAATGTTTTACTTTCGCAACACAAAACCAGAAACAATGCATAAAAACCTACGCTCCCTATTATCGCTGCTGGCGGTAATGGTTATCCTTTCTTCTTGTGGTAAAAAATCGCCCAAAGAAGCCAAGTACATCCCTAAAGATGCCACCGTAACATTTGTGGTCAATCCAAAATCGTTGGAAGACAAAATGAAAAAGGGCAACCTTAGTATTGACTCTTTTGTAAAAAAAGTACAGAACAATGGCGATACTTTAAAAACAGCCGACAAACAAGAATGGGAAGACTTTAAAAACAGCGGTGTTAGTTTAGAAGACAACTTTTTTCTTTTTGTGGTGCAAAAAGGATCCATGCAAAAAGGACAGACCAACGTGGTTAACTTTTTGGGCACTTTAAAAGACGAATCAAAATTTGAGGCCTATGCCAAAAAACAAAAGAAGCTGAAAGAAAAAACCATCGCCAAGGGCAATGGCTACTCCTATATTATTAATGAAAACAACAATATACTTGCTTGGAACAAAGAGGTAATCATGGTTTCAATGTACCAGGCAAATTCAAGAATGGAGTTCGATTCTTTGGGCAACTATAAAATAGTGGACAACAGCAGCATTGAGGCTGATATGAAAAAAGAAGTGGACCGCTATTTTACTCAAAAGGAAAGCGAAAGCGTTGCTTCTTTGGAGCCGTTCAACAATATGTTTAAAGAATCTGCCGATGGCTACATGTTCAGCACATCAGCCGGAGCCTTGGCTGCTTTAAGTGCCACACCGCTTAACCTGCCGAAACTGCAAGAATTGCTGAAAGACAATTACAGCACCACAACATTCAACTTTGAAGACGGTAAAATTGTTGCAAAAGGTACTACTTATGCCAACCCGATGCTAAGCAGCATATTGAAGAAATATGCAGGCCCTACAGTCAACATCAGTGCTATTGAAAAATTCCCTTCACAAAATATCAATGGTGCAATGCTGGCATCCTTTAATCCCGAGCTGTTTAATGGCATGTTGAAAGAGCTGGAAGTTAGTGGAATGATAGATGGCTTTTTAAGCAGACAGGGCCTAACCAGTGCCGATATTTTTAAAGCACTGAAAGGCGAAATCAATGTAGTGGTGGGCGATTTCAGCATTGGCCAACAAACAAGGGCCATACCTATGCCCGATGGTTCAATCTATAATGCTACCAGCGAACAACCAATGGCCAAAATGGTATTGACTGCAAGCATTGGCGACAAAGTTGCCTTTAGCAAATTAATGGACAAAGCTGTAGAAGGTGGTGCCGTTGTAAAAGATGGCAACAGCTATGCTGCCGGCCCATTGCTTAAAATAGCAAACCTGTATTTGCATGTGGATGACAAAAATTTTGCACTGGCAAGCGACTCCCTTACTTATGCCGCATATATAGCAGGTACCGGCAAGGCCAATATTGCTACCGATGTATTGGATAAAATGAAAGGAAAAGCAACAGCAGCATTTGTTGACATCAATAGTATTTTGAAAGGCACCATGCCAAGCATAAAAGATGCTACGAGTACCAAAGTACTGTCTATTGTAAACAGCACATTTAAAGATATGTTCCTAACTGTTGACAATTTTAGCGGCAGCACTTTAAAAAGTGAAGCTGAACTGAGAATGGCAGATGGCAAACAAAACAGCCTGGTGAGCATCATGAATATGGTGACCAACATATATACCATTGTTAAAGAAGAACAAAAGAACAGGATGGCACAGTACAACCAGTTGCCTGCGCCGCCTATGGATGAAGCGATACCTTCCGGCAAATAACAACTGCCCTGAATAAAACATACAAGCCCCCGCAATACACCGGGGGCTTTCTTTATAAATGCTTATTTTCGATTGTGTACAAATTACGCTATGCAGATAACGCTCCACAATGTTGTTCCCATTCCGCTAAAAGATAAACTGCAACAACGCCCTTCGGATATTTGGAATACGCAACAAACACTTAAGCCAGGGGAATGGATCAAGATAAAAGCCCCAAGCGGTACCGGTAAAACAACGCTTACACATATACTATACAAACTACGTTTTGACTACTTGGGCAATGTGTTATGGAACGATCAGGATATAAGGACCGTTACAGGTGGTGCATTGGCAGAAAAAAGGCAACAGCAACTGAGCATCATTTTTCAGGACCTGCGGCTGTTTAACAACCTTACTGCAAGGGAAAATATTGAACTGAACCGTGTATTGCAGCAACCCCATTACGAAACCAATATGGTTGATGCAATGGCCGAAAAACTGGGCGTGGCACATATACTTAACCAGCGGGCAGGGCTTTGCAGCTATGGCGAGCAGCAACGCATAGCCATTATACGTGCACTGGTTCAACCTTTTGAATTCTTGTTGATGGACGAACCGTTCAGTCATTTGGACAAAGCAAATACCGCCATTGCAGCAGCGTTGATTGCAGAAGAATGCACTAAACGAAAGGCGGCTTTTGTATTGACCGACCTGGATGATGATGACCACTTTAATTATACACGTAAACTGAATTTATAGAACAAACCGCAGTTGGTTAATTGAAGGTTGTAGATAATGCATACTTGCGAATCACAGCTTGAGACTTGCGGTGCCAGATGTACCAAACATGCTGAACATACTTTTAAAAAAACTGATCAAAACCGCATCGGGCCGTACAAGATTTGTAATGGCTGTTATTGGTTTATCTGTTGCCTTGCTGCTTATTTTATCTGCTGTGCAGATACAGGCCAACTATAACGAACTGCTAAATGGCAAAACCAATCAAGACAGTACCGCTAATTTTTTGGTGGTAAACAAAGAGGTAAACAATGCCACCATTAATGCCACTACTTTATCGGATGATGAACTGAAACGGTTAAGCCAACTACCTTTTATAGATGCGGTGGGCAATATTAGTCCCGGAAGGTTCAAGGCATCGGCTGAAAGCTACACCAAAACATTCCCTTTCTATACAGACATTGCTTTTGAAAGTGTGCCCGATGAGTTTATCGACATCAATAGCAAAGACTGGAAATGGCAGCAAGGCAGCGATTTCATTCCCATGATCATTCCCAATATGTTTTTGGATATCTACAATTTTCAATTTGCTGTTTCGCAAGGCTATCCACAAATAACCCCCGATTTATTAAAGGCAATGTCCTTTAAAATAAATATGTACAACCCCAACGGTACGGTTCAATATTATACGGGCAGGATTGTGGGTTTTAGCGACCGCATTTCCTCGGTATTGGTTCCGCAAAATTTTATGGACTGGGCCAACAAAAATTATGGCAGCAATGCCAGTGGCAAGCCATCCAGGGTGGTTATCCGTACAAAAGACCCCGGCAATCCTGCCTTGGTTGGTTACCTAAAACAAAACGGGCTTACAACCGATGCCGACAAAACACGCTTTAGCAAATACCGGCAGATCGTGAATGCCGTGGTTAACGTAAGCTGGGTTACGGGTGCAGTAATGCTGTTGTTTGCTTTGTTGATTTTTACATTGTTCATACAATTGACCATTGCATCCTGTAAAGAAGAGATACAGTTGCTGATTACATTGGGAGCGGCTCCAAAACAGTTGCAGGGCTTTTTAATGAAGAGGTTTTTTCCATCAAACATTGTGATTACAGTTCTTTCACTGGTTGTAATAACTGTACTGCAGTATATACTGCATGGCATTTTGCAAAAACAGCACATTTTTGTAAGTGCATACCCGTCTTACTATACATTAGGCGTTGCAGTTATTATTTTATTGTCTTTGTGGCTGTTGAACTATACCACCATTAAAAAATACATTAAAAACAGCTAAGCGGCAATCGCTTGTTTTTATTGAATTTTGGGCTCTTCAATCCTTAAAAATCCCAGTATTTAAGACTATTTCAGTGGCGTAATAAATTTTATACGCAAAATTTTTATTGTAAATCAACAACTTACAAAGGTTCAATCAAAAATACTTTCCAAAATCTTTGGAAAATCAGCATGTCTGCATCTACCTTCGCCGTCCAATTTAAAAATCCAACGGGATAGCGTTGGATAAACCTTAAATAGAAATACAAATGAGCAAATTACATTTCACTACTAAACATGCCAATGAGGCTACCGTTACGCACAACTGGTACGTTGTGGACGGTACTAATCAAACCATCGGTCGTATGTGTAGTAAAATCGCAGCCATTCTTCGTGGTAAGAACAAGGCTTATTACACACCACACGTTGATTGTGGAGACTACATTATCGTTATCAATTGCGAAAAAGCTAAATTGACCGGTAACAAAATGGAAGACAAGCTTTATGATTCTTTTACTGGTTACCCAGGTGGACGTAAAGAAGAAGTTGCTAAAGATTTGCAACGCCGCCGTCCAGAAGTTTTAATTGAGCGTGCCGTAAAAGGTATGTTGCCTAAAAACCGTTTGGGCCGCAAAATGTACAAGAAACTGTTCGTGTACACTGGTGCAGCACATCCACATGCAGCTCAACAACCTAAAGAACTAAAGTTCTAATCCACAATCTAAAATTTCAAATTCCAAATTAATATAAATGGAAAAGCAAAAAAATGCAGTCGGTCGTCGTAAAGAAGCTGTAACCCGCGTATTCATTAGCAAGGGCGATGGCAAGATTACCGTAAACGATAAAGACTATAAAAACTATTTCCCTTTGGTTTACTTGCAGAACCAAGTGGAAGCTCCTTTAAAAACTGCTGATGTTTTGGGCAAATTCGATATTGTTATCAATGCTCAAGGTGGTGGTTTAAAAGGCCAGGCAGAAGCCATTAAATTAGGCATTGCCCGTGTTTTGTTAGAAGTAAACCCAGAATTCCGTCCAGCATTAAAAGCAGCCGGTCAGTTAAAACGTGATCCACGTGGCGTTGAACGTAAGAAATTCGGTCATAAAAAAGCACGTAGAAGCTACCAGTTCAGCAAACGTTAATTTTTTGGGGTATATAGGTCATGGCTTATGGATAACAGCAAAGCCCTTTTACCTATGAACCATGAACTATTAACCATTAACAAAATCAATCACTTTATCAAATTAATACAATGGAAAATAATACTTCACTTCAACAGCAGCTACTAGAAGCAGGTGTGCACTTTGGTCACCTTAAGAAGAAGTGGAACCCCAAAATGTTGCCTTACATCTTTGCAGAAAAGAAAGGTATCCACATTATTGACCTGAACAAAACAGTTGACTACTTACAGGAAACTGCTGCAGCAATGAAACAGATTGCCAAAAGCGGTAAAAAAATCATGTTTGTTGCAACAAAGAAACAGGCTAAAGAAATTGTTACCGAATGTGCTAAACGTGTAAACATGCCTTACGCAACAGAACGTTGGTTGGGTGGTATGTTGACCAACTTCAACACGGTTCGTAAAAGCGTTAAGAAAATGCAGAGCATTGAAAAAATGCTGAACGACGGTAGTGCCGAAAGCCTTACCAAAAAAGAACGTTTGACTTTGACACGTGATAAGGACAAAATGGAAAAAGTATTGGGCGGTATCGCTCAGTTGGGCCGTCTTCCGGCAGCTTTGTTCCTTGTGGATATTGGTGTTGAGCATATTGCATTGGCAGAAGCAAAACGTTTGGGCATCACTACTTTTGGTATGGTTGATACCAACTGTGACCCGAACAAAGTTGACTATGCAATTCCTGCAAACGACGATGCTACAAAATCAATCGCTATCATCACCAACTACTTGGTGGCTGCAATAGCAGAAGGTTTGGCAGAGCGTCAGGCTAGCAAAGACGAAGACAATAACGAAGACGATAACAACAGCGAAAACGAAGCAAGGGCACGTCGCCTAGAGCAAGAAGCACAAGCTGAAGGTGGTCGTGGCCGTCGTGGTGGCCGTGGTAGCAATGATGCTCCTGCTGGTGGACCCGGTGGTGCTCCTAAACGCCGTGTAGCTGGCCCGGGTAACCGTCGCCCTGCAGGTGGTGGTGCTAGATAATTTCAATAAAGTTCATTGGGTCAATAGTCATTCAGTGTACTGTATGGTTATTGACCCATCTTTATATCTTAGCCCAGCGTTCTCGGCGTCGCACACATATAGGTTCGCAACAGAACCGAACTTTTACCGCAGCAACTGACAAAAATGTATTGAAAGTTTTGCGGCATAATCTTAGACAAACAGAATCTAAATTTTAAAATAACATATTATGAGCACAGCAGTTGCAATAACAGCGGCAGAAATAAACAAATTACGTCAGGCCACAGGTGCCGGTATGATGGATTGCCGCAAAGCATTAACAGAAACAGGCGGAGATTTTGAAGCAGCTATTGACTGGTTGCGTAAACAGGGTCAAAAAGTTGCTGCTAAACGTAGCGACCGTGAAGCCAAAGAAGGTGTAATCATTGCCAAGACTTCGGCCGATAACAAAATTGGTTATGTGGTTTGTATTAGCTGCGAAACCGATTTCGTTTCCAAAAACGTTGACTTTGTAGCATTTGCCCAAAGCATTGCCGATGCAGCAGTAGCTACCGATGCAAAGAGCATAGAAGAACTGAACGATGCTACCGTTAACGGTACCAAAGTTTCTGAATTGATCAACGATAAACTGGCCGCTATTGGCGAAAAAATTGGTATTGCCAAATACGAGCGTGTAGAAGCTCCTTATGTTGCTTCTTACATTCACGGTGCATACCGTTTGGGTGTATTGGTTGCCCTGAACAAAGAAGCTGCCGAAGCTGGTAAAGATGTTGCCATGCAGATTGCAGCATTGAACCCATTGGCTGTAGATGCAGAAAGCATTGCACCAGAAACCATTGAAAGGGAAAGGGCCATTGTGGTGGATACCATGAAAGCCGATCCTAAAATGGCTGGCAAAACAGACGACATGATTGCTAAAATTGCAGAAGGTAAATTGAATGCTTTCTTTAAAGAGCAAACATTGTTGGCACAACCGTTTGTAAAAGATGCGGGCAAATCAGTTGCAGAATACCTGAAAACTGTTGATGCTGAATTGAAAGTGCTTTCTTTTAGAAGGGTAGCATTAGGTTAATTACTTAATTGAGCGATATTTTATACAAAGACAGAAACAGATGTTTCTGTCTTTTTTTTGCCCCGTTTCACGGATTGGCAAGGCAGCATTTACCAGATGCTGCTTATCTTTAGACTTCTACCAAGATTTTGTTATGAAGAATTTTCTACTGCTTTTTAGCTTACTATTCATTGTATGTACCACGCAATCGTTTGCACAGAACAGATCAAATAAAGGAAAGGAGTTTTGGGTAGGTTACGGACATAATCAACTATTTAGTTCAAACGGAGAAACATTTGTATTGTATTTAAGTGCCGAACAGTCAGCAAATGTTACAGTCAGCGTCCCATCTGTGGGATATTCTCAAAGTTTGATCATTCCTGCTAATAGTGCAATTCAAACAGCAGCAATTCCTAAAACAGCAAGGTTAACAGCAGAGGGAATGAGTACCGCAGGTATTCATATTTTGAGTGATGTGCCAATAGTTGCTTATGCCCATCAGTATGGAGGAAGTTCTTCTGGAGCAACAATGCTGATGCCTGTGGAAACCTACGGCTATACTTATTATTCTTTAAACTATACGCAAATTACGAACAGCACCCCGGCGTACTCATGGTTTTTTGTAGTTGCAAGTGAGGACAATACAACAGTTCAAATTACACCATCTGATGTAACACAAGGTAATAGACCAGCTAATGTGCCTTTTACCGTGAACTTAAATAAAGGGCAGATATACAATGTATTTGGACAGGCATCTGGAAATTCAGGAAATGACATGACCGGAAGTAAAATTGTTTCTGTTGCTGGCACAGATGGCAATTGCCACCCAATTGGCGTGTTCTCTGGCTCCAGTAGAATGACCATTTGTAATACATCGAGCGGTGAATTTATGCAACAGCAGATTTTTCCTGCAAGTGCTTGGGGAACAAGGTACCTAACTTATCCGACGGTTTCAACCAGTAACATAAACACCAAAAACATCAATTTTTATCGTATTGCTGTTAGGGATCCCTCGACAGTCGTTAAAAGAAACGGGGTTGTATTAACAGGGTTGAATAATAATTTTTATTACGACTTTGAAAGCAATGATGGAGAATATATAGAAGCCGATAGGCCAATTCTTGTTGAACAATTAATTCCTTCTACCTCTACTCCTTGTAACGTATCTGGATACCCTAGCTATAGCGGTCTTGGAGATCCAGAAATGTTTTATTTAAGTCCTATAGAACAATCTATTAAAAAAGCTGTTTTTTATAATACAAGTAATCAAAGCATTAGTAATAACTATGTTTCTGTGATAATTCCCTATGCTGCAGCGGCATCGGGAAATTTTAAGATAGATGGTACTACTAGTTACACTTTTAAAGCACACCCTCAAAATGCGGCTTATGCAGTAGTTGTTAAAGCGGTTACTGTTGGTCAACATACCGTTTCGTCCGATTCTGCATTTACAGCTATTACATACGGTTTAGGTTCTGTAGAAAGTTATGGTTACAATGCTGGCACGCTTGTTAACGATCTAACCTCTGCACAGGGCCTTCAAAATGATCTTACACCGGTAACTGTTCCCGGTAATGCCACCTGCAAAAACACACCCTTTGAACTCATTGCCAGTTTAACCTACGCTCCTACCAAAATGGTATGGAAGCTGAGCCAGGCGGCACCCGCCCTGCAACCCGTAAACATAGATACCACCGTTAACAACCCGGTTGCATTTGACACCGTGTACGTAAATGGCCTGCGTTATTATCGTTACAGGCTGCCCCGCACATATACCTTCAATCAAACTGGCAGTTACACCATCCCCATTACAGTTACTTCGCCAGATATTGATAACTGCAGCAACTCAATAGACATCAACATCAACCTCACGGTTGGCCTAAACCCAGTTGCCGATTTCAATGTTACCTATTCCGGCTGTCAGGCAGATACGGCCTACCTGTTTGGTACCTATACTGCCAATGGGAATAATATTACACAGTTCCGTTGGGATTTTGAAGACAACACAACAGACAATCTGCAGAACACCAAGAAAAAATTCAATACGGATGGTGCACACGCCGTTCGCTTCCGTGTAATATCCGATGTGGGCTGTATTGGCGATACGACCAAAAATGTAAACACCATTCCACCGCCGGTTACTGTGGCAACACCAAACCCGTCATCGGTTTGTGCAAACGGCTCTGTAACATTTACACCTGTATCATCATTTCCTGGTGGGGCAATAGACTCTTGGTACTGGGATTTTGGCGATGGTACGCCTGTACAGCATTACACCAACAGCAACCCTGTTAGCCATACATTTACCACTGCCATGCACGACGATACCATCAGGCACTGGATACTGGGCGTGGGCGGTTGCAAAAGCGAAACACTCAAGATACCACTACGTGTTTGGGCAAACCCGGTAACCGATTTTGATGCAGTAACAGTAGGTTGCCTAGAAGATAGTACCGCATTCTTTGCCGACAAAACAACCATTGCAGATGGCCAAACGCTAACCTGGGCCTGGAGCTTTGGCGATGCCGCCAATTCCACACCAGCAAATCCCAATACCTCTTCGCTACAAAACCCATCGCACCGTTACAAGTACGTCAACAATTATAATATAAACCTTGTTGCAACTACGGTTGAAGGGGGCTGCTCTGTACCAAGAACAAAAACCTTTAACGTGCCCGGCTTTATAAACCCGATTGTATTTACCATTCAAAATGAAAATACACTTTGCTCCAATGTTGCCGTAAATCTTGTTAACGGAATGGACGTAGTGGTAAACGGCATCTCTAAATTTGAAATTTACTGGGATACATTGGGTGCACCAACGGTGTATGATACTTACAACAACCCGTCCAACAATCAGTCTTTTACACATACCTATCCAACATTTACGACACCATTAACCAAAGACTACACCATTAAACTGGTGGTGTATTCGCAGGGCGGATGTATCAGTTCAAGGTACAAGACCATTACACTCAATGCAAAACCCGACCTGTATTTTAATGTACTGCAAGGCGTTTGTGTAAATGGCAGCCCCAAATTTGTTGGCAATGCATCATTGCTGAATGCAGTTAGCGGTGGCGGTGTGTATTCAGGGCTTGGTGTACTGGCAGATACTACCATCAACCCTGCTGTTGCGGGTGTTGGTTACCATGCAGTAAAATATAAATACACCACCACATTTGGTTGCACGGATTCTGTTTCCAAAAACATTTATGTGTTCCCTAAACCGGTTGCAAAATTTGTGTTCAACAAAAATGTGTGCCAGCAGGATTCTGTTTTGTTTACCGATCAATCAACCATTTCCAATGGACAAGCAATACAGGAGTGGCATTGGGATTTTGGCAACACCACTACCAAGCTGTACACCAATCCTGGCAACACGTTTATAAACGAACCACCGTTTTACAACCATTACACCAATTACGGCAGCTTCCCTGCAACATTGTATGTAGTAAGCGACAGTGCCTGCTTAAGCGATGTTACGGCACCACAAACAGTTACCATTTATCCTGACCCTGTTACGGCATTCCTTCCGCCGCAAGGTTTATGTGTACCATCTGGACAGGCCAATTTCATCAACCAAAGTACTTACCCAACAGGGTCAAGTTCACAATTGACTTATGTATGGGATTTTGGTGATGGTACTACCAGCACCGCTGTGGACCCAGTGCATTTTTATACAACGGGTGTACCACCGTACACCGTAAAACTTACGGCAACCTCTCCCTTGGGTTGTATTGTAACCAATACACAGGTGCTCAACCAGGTGTTCCAGGATCCTGTTTCATTGTTTGTTTTCAATAGCGATACGCTGTGCGAAGGAAGGCCGTTGTTTTTTGAAGACAAGAGTACAACAGGCATAGACCCCATTACAAAATGGCATTGGGACTTTGGCAACAACGATACCATTAACCAACAGAATGTTACCAAAGCTTTTGCTATAGGAAGCTATACGGCAACTTTAAAAGTTACCACTTCCAATGGTTGTACATCCAACCCAGACCACACCGAAGCATTTTCCATTTACAAACAACCAATTGTGGATGCGGGCCCCAACATGTACACACCCGAAGGCAAGCCGGTTGTCATAGCAGCAACGTCTAATGACAATACAAACCTGTTTAAATATATATGGACACCTAGTATTTACCTGAATGATGATACATTGCTAAACCCGATATGCTCGCCTATATTTACTACTACGTATAAGCTGCTGGCTTATGGCGGCGGTGGTAACTGTATTGCTACCGATACCGTTAAAATCATTGCATTGAAACAATTGGCCATACCCAATGCATTTTCGCCCAATGGTGATGGCATCAATGATAAATGGGATATCAACTTCCTGAACGATTATCCCAACTGTAAGATCGAGATCTTTAACCGCAATGGGCAACAGGTGTACCGCTCCATTGGCTACAACGGCCCATGGGATGGAAGGTTCAACGGCAACCCGTTACCTGTTGGTACCTACTATTACATTATTGAGTTGAACAACAACGGTTACGGAAAACTCTCCGGCAGCGTTACCATTATTAAATAACAAATTGATCGTTACAAAAAAGGCTGCAATGATTTCATTGCAGCCTTTTAAATGCTTGTATAGCAACCAAGTCTATTTGGCAATCACCAGTTTCTGCCTTGTTAGGTTCTTACTTGTTTTAATGGTGATATAATACACGCCATTACCCAGTTTTTGCAGGTCAATATCCTGCAAGCCGTTCTGCTCAAAAACCTTTGCACCTGTTGCATCTATCAAACAAACATAGGCGTTGCTAAAAGATTCATTGGCGGTAATGTGCAATGTGGAAGTTGCCGGGTTGGGATATATTTTTATAGCCGTTGCATTGTTATCGTTTAAGAGCGATACCACCTTACTGAAACTGTATTTGCCATTTCTATCTACCTGCTGCAACCTGTAATAAACTATTTTTTGTAACAGGTTTTGTACGGCATTGTCATTAAACATATAATGGTTTGCTGTGCTACTGTTGCCTGCGGCATCTACTTTTCCAACTGTTGTAAAATACCTGCCATCTGTTGATGCCTGTATATAATAATGGCTGCTATTTGTTTCTGATGCGGTTTGCCATTCAAGCTTATTGTAAGTGCCGGTATGCGTTGCTGTAAAATGAATAAAGCTAACGGGCACGGCTTGCTGTAGTTTCAAGCATCTTACAGCAGCACCCTGGCCCCTGAAACCACCGGCAGTGGCATTGGTTACCGCAGTGCTGAAATAAAAATATTTGCCACCGGTGCTGCTTGGCTCATTCGTCCAATAATAGCCACGTACCCCGGTAAAATCAAAAGTGTTCGATGCCTGTCTTACACCCGCAACAGTAAGTTTCAAATTACTGTTAAAAGCTACGTCGGGGCTATTGATTCCTTCGGCAGCAATCAATTGCTGCCATTGCGTGGTTGATGGTAGCTGCCAACCTGCACCCAATGCCTTGCAAGGGTCGCAGCCATTGGTACTGCTAACCGCCGATGGTGTTGCGGCACTCCATGTATCGGTTGTAACCCCATCCTGCCACCACCTGGGTGTTGTGCTGGTTGTATAAAAAGCGGCTTTGCCTAAGCCAAGACCCAAGGGGTTGTTGGGTGTGGGTAACGACGACTCCGGAATGGAGTTACGCAACTGGTGCCCATCATCCCACCTGCCCCATTGAAAAAGGTCGCCATAAGCCGCTGCATCAGTTTTATTGGTAGCCACCATGGGCGATCCCAAATTTTGCTGTAACCATATATTGCCGTCGGCAGCCCTTACAGTAGTATAATTCACTACACTGTTCTGGTAGGTAAACTGCACGCAGCCCTTGTCGCCAACGGTGCTTCCCGGGTCACCAATACTGCAGGGCTGCTGTGCCATACTGCAAGAGCCAATAACCAAAAAGCCAATAACCAACCTGGCCTGTTTGCATAAAACACCACTACTTGTACCTGTGTACCTTTTCATCATCTTGTATATTGTTTAAAGTTTAATTGGAATAAAACCCATTTTAAATTGGCTGCAAATAGACGGTAGCGGTGCAATGGCCATGCTACCAAAATGGAAAAACAAGTATCGCAAAAGGGAAAGTGACCCGCCAATGACAAAACGGTTGGTAAAAAATAAAAATGGCCAGGAATATTTGTGAGGCCCAAACTGTCAATTCTTTAAATTAGCTGTTGGCACTTCTGCAAAAAAGAAGGTTATTTGCAACCAATTAAATAGTGCATTATGCTACCCAAATACAAACGTGTTTTATTGAAACTTTCAGGCGAAGCCTTATTGGGCCAATCCGGCAGCAACGACCCCTTCGACCCAAAAGTGATTGAGCAATATGCTTACGATATTAAAGAGGTGATTAACCTTGGCGTACAGGTAGCAATTGTAATTGGCGGCGGCAATATTTACCGTGGCATGAATGAGGCTGATAGTGGTATTGAGCGTGCACACGGCGATTATATGGGTATGCTTGCAACCGTTATAAATGCAATGGCCATGCAGGCCATGCTTGAGAAGATTGGAGTGTACACCAGGTTGCAAAGTGCCATTAATATGGAGCAGGTAGCAGAGCCTTATATACGCCGCAAGGCCTTACGTCATCTGGAAAAAGGCCGTGTGGTAATCTTTGGTGCAGGTACAGGCAACCCTTATTTTACAACCGATACTGCAGGAAGCCTTCGTGCCATTGAAATGAAGGCCGATGTTATTTTAAAAGGTACAAGGGTAAATGGTGTTTACACCGCCGACCCCGAAAAGGACCCCACTGCTACCCGTTACGAAAGCATCTCTTTTCAGGAATGCATTACCAAGAACCTGAAGGTAATGGATATGACTGCCTTTACCCTTTGCATGGAAAACAAATTGCCCATTATTGTGTTTGATATGAACAAACCCGGCAACCTATTGAATGTAGTGCAGGGAATGGATGTAGGCACTTTGGTAAGCTAAAATTTTTGAAGCGGTTGTTTTTGCAACCGCTTTTTTATTGCAATGACAAACATCATATTCCTGTTCGGCAACGATTGATAACTTTGCCGTATAAATAAAGACCAATGAACCCAGCTATTGCCGATATAAGAAAGGACTATAAACTACAGTCTCTGGACGAAGCAGATGTTGCAGCAAACCCAACCGAACAGTTTACCAAATGGTGGAACGAAGCCATCAACAGCAATATAGATGAAGTAAATGCCATGACTTTGGCAACCGTAAACAAAAATGGGTTGCCAAGTGCAAGGATTGTGCTGCTAAAAGGCTATGACGAGAACGGGTTTGTTTTTTTTACCAATTACTTAAGCGATAAAGGCAAAGAGCTGGCCCATAATCCCAACGCAGCCCTGGTTTTTTTTTGGAAAGAATTGGAAAGGCAGGTACGTATTGAAGGCATTGTTGAAAAAGTTAGCAGTGAAGAAAGTGACGAATATTTTGCCAGCCGCCCGATTGGTAGCCGGATAGGTGCATGGGCATCGCACCAGAGTGCCGTAATTGAATACAGGCAAGTAATTGAGCAGAACGTAAAAAAGTACACAGAAATTTTTGGCGATGAAGTACCACGGCCCGACAACTGGGGTGGCTATAGGGTTAAACCTGTATTGATGGAGTTTTGGCAGGGCAGAAGCAGTCGCCTGCATGATCGTATTCAATACCGTAAAGAAAATGACAACTGGATAAAGGAAAGACTCGCTCCGTAAAATGAATTAAACAAGAAGGCCTCTAATTTATTAGAGGCCTTGCTATATAAGCTTTATATACTGATAAACTATTTACTTACTACTTCCTACCAATCACTTTTTCAGCTGCTTCAACAATAAACGGTGTATCCAAACCATATTTTATCAATAACTCCAATGGCTTGCCACTTTCGCCAAATGTGTCTTTTGTGCCAATGTATTCAATTGGTATGGGCAGGTTCTTAGCAGCTACTTGTGCTATTGCATCGCCAAGGCCACCAATAACATTGTGCTCCTCTACCGTAACGGCACATTTTGTTTTGGTAATCGATTTCAGCACGGCTTCAATATCCAATGGTTTAATGGTGTGTATGTTTATTACTTCTACACTTATGCCTTTTTCTTCCAAAATCCTACCAGCCTCAATTGCCTTCCAAACCATGTGCCCGCAAGCAAATATCGAAACATCAGAGCCTTCGCTCAATTGTTGGGCCTTGCCAATTACAAAGTCGCTTCCGTCTTCTGCTGTAAAATTGGGCCATTTCGGACGGCCAAAACGCAGGTAAACCGGACCTTGATAAGCAGCAATTGCTTTAGTGGCTGCCTTGGTCTGGTTAAAGTCGCAAGGCACAATTACCGTCATGCCAGGCAACATTTTCATCATGCCAATATCTTCTAATATCTGGTGTGTGGCACCATCTTCGCCCAACGTTAAACCAGCATGGGATGCACATATTTTCACATTCTTGCCACTGTATGCAACACTCTGTCTTATTTGGTCGTACACACGGCCTGTGCTAAAGTTTGCAAAAGTGGTGGTATATGGAATTTTGCCACCAATCGTCATACCCGCAGCAATACCAATCATGTTTGCTTCGGCAATGCCAACCTGTACAAAACGTTCTGGAAAGTCTTTAATAAACGGGGCAATTTTCATGGAGCCTGCTAAGTCGGCAGTAAGTACCACTACGTTTTCATTTTCCTTACCAATTTCGTAGATGCCTTCGCCAAAACCAGCACGGGTTTCTTTCTCATTTAATACCTGGATGTCTGAACACTTCATAGCAAGAATGGTTTATGTTTTAGAAGTGGTGCAAAGTAAAGGAAATAGGTTGATGGATATTGTAAAATAATCAGCCAAAAAATAAACCCACAGCCTTAAAACTGTGGGTTTGATAATATCAACGACATTCGTGCAATTATTAGATATTCGGCTTGATGGCAATAGCCGGAACGGTAAGTGCCGGAGCCTCTTTTAAATTGATGATACCTACTAGGTCAAAACCTCTCATGATAAAATAAGTCAGGTCAAACTCGAACCACTTTTTTGCAAAGTTTGCATCGTCTTTTGCATAATGGTGATTGTTCTGAAACAGCTCGCCCATTAATACAATACCCCAAGGACTGCTATTCTTGCTATGGTCATCATTGTTGAAATTGCTGTAACCGTATTTGTGGCCACACCAATTTACAATGGCACCTTGTATTGGCCCCATTAAAAAATGCACGGGTAATAAAACAAACCACCAATAGTTGGGGGCAAAAGCAATGTAGATAGATGTATAGCCAACCATAAACAGGAAACGTACAAAACTGTTATGGCCAAACTTGTCCAATTTATCCCAAGTTGGTAAGTACTCTTTGGTAAACTGTGCGTTGGGTAGGTTTTTGTGGGTAAGAAAGCCACGGAAAATAACAACAGTGCTACGCATCATTTGATAAATATCCTTGAAGAAATGGGGTGAATGCGGATCCTGTTCCGTGTCGCTGTAAGTATGGTGCATGCGGTGCATGACTGCATAGGCACGTGGCACCAAGTAAGAAGAACCTTGTACAAGCCATGTGGACACATAAAATATACGCTCCCAGGTTTTACTGGTGGTGTACATTTGATGAGAGGCAAACCTGTGCAAAAAAAACGAGTGGAAGAACAATGACAGAAACCAGTGCAATAGGAAAAATGTGATGATAATGTACATGGGTATGGGGTTAAATGAATGTAGCTGTTGCGGAAGTTAGGTGAATAAGAATACAAACAACGATAATCGTAATAGTTTAACACATTACTTTTACTTTACGCAACAGTATCTACGGCAATATGGATAGTAGGGTTTGTTAAAATAAGTGTAAACACTTAGCAGCGACCTCTTAACCTATAGCTAGTAAAGCAATACCAATTAGCATAATACTTGCACCTGTAACCCTTCTTTTTACATCTGCCTCTTTCAACAGGTTGGCACCAAAGAAAACACCAAACACAATGCTAAGCTCCCTTGCAGGTGCCACATAACTAACGGGTGTGGTTTTTAAAGCAACCAAAACAAGAATGAATGACAGTGGCTGGAATATAGCCACGGCAATAACCTGCTTCCAATGTTGCTGCACCTCCCTTTTTACTTCCTGCTTTTGCTTCATAGCTACAGGGATCAACAACAATAACGGTAAAAGCATAGATGCAAATGTGATGAATAAAGCGGAAATGTGATGGTTCACCACCGCAACTTTGTCCCATAAAGTATAAGCTGCAATAAACAAACCTGTAAGCGTGCCATAAATAACACCTGCTTTTAAAGTATGGTTGTTGGAAAATTGTAGACCCGTTATAACCAGCACGCCAATTACAATAAGCAGAATGCCCACCAATGCAAGCCAGCTGGGCTTTTCGTTGAATAACAACATGGCACCAATAACCGAGATAAATGGTCCCGCACCCCTTGCAATGGGATATACAACCGAGAGGTCGGCTTTTCTATAACCGGCCTGTAGCACTACAAAATATACCAAGTGCAAAATGGCACTAACAGTAACAAAAGTTATTACTGTTGCATCAATAGCCAGTTTAATTTGAAATAACTGCCAGCAAACAAAAGGCAAATAGATAATAGCCGATGCAACAGCAATCAGCCAAAAGAAAGGTAGCTTACCGTTTACTTTTTTGGTGATGAGGTTCCATGCAGCATGTAAAATAGCTGCGGCAATAACTAAAAGAAGGGACTGAATACTCATACACAAGCGTAGGCAAATGTTTAAGTTGGCTATTGCACTATCATTGCATCAATTTATACCACCCCCGTAAACTGCTTCAAGAACCGCACATCGTTTTGGGAATATAAACGCAGGTCGTTTACACGGTACTTCAACTGGCATATCCTTTCCACACCCATGCCAAATGCAAAACCTGTGTACTTATTGCTATCGATGCCAAAGTTTTCCAGCACTTTAGGGTGTACCATACCACTACCCAAAATTTCTACCCAACCGGTATGTTTACAAACATTGCAGCCATCGCCCCCACATATCAGGCAGCTGATGTCCATTTCGGCACTTGGCTCCGTAAAGGGAAAATAACTTGGGCGGAAGCGTACCTTAACATCTTTACCAAACATTTCCTGCACAAAGAAATACAGGGTCTGTTTCAAATCGGCAAAGCTTACATTCTCATCCACATACAAACCTTCTACCTGATGAAAGAAGCAATGTGCCCTTGCACTGATAGTTTCGTTCCTATATACACGCCCGGGGCAAATAACACGTATGGGCGGTTTCTGTGTTTCCATTACACGGGCCTGCACGCTGCTGGTATGTGTACGCAGCAACCATGCAGGGTTCTGGTTAATGTAAAAAGTGTCCTGCATATCACGGGCAGGGTGGTCTTCCGGCAAATTCATTGCACCGAAGTTGTGCCAGTCATCTTCAATTTCCGGTCCTTCGGCAACAGCAAAACCAAGCCTTTGAAAAATGGAAACAATCCTGTTACGCACCATGCTCAAGGGATGGCGTGTACCAACAGGCGTAGGCTCGCCGGGTAGCGACCAGTCAATGGTGCTGCCACCTGCCTGCTGGGCATCGGCAGTCGTCTCCTTCAATGCTTCATGCCTTGCTTCCACAAACAGTTTAAACTCGTTCAGCAACTGTCCTGCTTCTTTTTTTTGTTCGGCAGGCACATCTTTCATCAGGCCCATAATGCTTTTAACCAAGCCCTTGGTTCCCAAATATTTTATGCGAAAGGCTTCTGCGGCATCGGGTACAGTTGCATCAAACGCTGCAATTTCCTGTTTGTAAGTTTCTAGCTGTTGCACTAATTGTTCCATGGCCGCGAAGATAAGTTTTTCGTAAATAGATTTTCAGAAACGGGTTTTACGGGAATCTGTAAGCATTAGTGTTGTCAATTTTTTAGCAAGAGGGTAAATGCCTATCTGCGAAGCAGAAAATCAGTGATTGATCCACGGAGTTAATCCCTTCAATCCTCCAATCCATGTTCCAGTATTGTATCAATCAGCACAATGAAACCAGGCCAGGTTTCTTTTAACCCGCCGTTAACCAGTTTTCAATACAGCCTTGCATTTGCCTTATTACATTTGTGCATACCTGTTATGAAAAAAAAACTACAGCAACTTGCACTTACAGTTATTGGTTCGCTACTGTTTTTTCATGCCCGTACACAAATCAGCATACAAACACAAAGCATTACCATACAGGACCACCGCAACCCGTTTGTAAAACCGGAAACATTGGTTACGGAAGGCAATGTTTTTGTGCGGGCCATTGCAAGCAAGGCAAGCTGTGTTGTGGATGAACCCATTTTGGTGACCTATAAATTTTACACGAGGCTCGATGGGCAATCGAAAGTGAGCGAAATGCCCACCTTTACCGGTTGCAGTGTGCAGGAGATGACTACAAACGACATCGAATCGGCCGAAGAAGAATACAACGGCAAAAAATTCAAGACCATCATCATCCGTAAAGTGCAACTATATCCTTTGCACGTGGGCGATATTGTGCTGGGTTCCGCATCTGTTGAAAGCTCTTTCAGTGTTTACACAAAAGGAAGCAGCATGGATGACATCAGGAACGGCAAGGCCCAACTGGGCACCAAAACAATTGTTTCAACCAGCCAGCCTGTTACCATACATGTTAACGGCTTTCCCGAAAAAAATAAACCGGCTGCTTTTGATGGGGCCGTTGGCAATTTTTTTATCAAGGCAACAGTAAACAAGCACAACGATACGGCAAATGAAAACAATACACTACAGATATTGATTGAAGGCGAAGGCTGTTTCCAGACCATCAACTGCCCCATTGTGCAATGGCCAGCAGGTATTGAGCATTTTGAGGCAAAGGCAACCGAAACGGTTGACAAATTCACTTTCCCCTCGGCCGGCACCAAGGTTTTTGACATTCCATTTGTAGCCAAACAGCCCGGCAAATTTGTGATACCTGCCATCAGCTTTTGCTTTTACAATATGGCCACCCAGCAATACCAAACAGTAACAGCCGAAAACCTGGAACTGGATGTGGCTGCGGCACTGCCCAATAAAATTGACACCAGCAAAATATCGGGCAATATTACCAACTACAAATATATCTGGTTTGTGCCCGCCATAGCTTTGATAGTGGGCGTTTCGTTACTGTTTAAATACAAAAGCAAGAAACCGTCTGTACAGCAACTCATCAACAATGCCGATCAGATGATTGAACAGGAAGCCATCAAACAGGTGGAATTAGAGGCAACAAGGGAAAAAACGAATGAAGAAAAACTGAACCTGCTACTGCTAAGCGAAAACGACAGCAGCTTTTACAGCGATGCCAAACTGCTGATACGGCAACTGTTGGCAAAAGAAACAGCAACCCATAAAATAAACAGCCTTCAGCAATTGCAAAAACAATGCAACGAGGCTTTGTATGCCAACAACCGCACCGTAACCAAAGATGATGTGTTTAGGCAATTGGAAGATTTGGTAAAAGAAGCCTAGCATGCTATATGCGTATTAAACTTTAATCCCAACCAACCTATTACCTGCAATTTGTTTATTTTGCGGCTTTAGAGCAAGCAACATGAAGAAACATAATTTCAATTCAGGGCCATCCATACTTCCGCAGGAAGTACTGCAACAGGCAGCCGAGGCAATACTCAACTTCAATGGCATTGGTCTGTCCATTCTGGAAATAGGCCACCGCACCAGTTGGTTTGTGGATGTGATTGAAGAAGCAAAATCGCTGGTGAAGGAACTGATGCAACTGAACGATGGATACGAAGTTCTGTTTTTGCATGGCGGTGCCACCACGCAGTTTATGCAAGTACCTATGAACCTGTTGGATGATAGCAGTACTGCCGCTTATTGCGACAATGGTATATGGGGAAGCAAAGCCATTAAGGAAGCCGGCCTGTTTGGGCAGGTAAACATAGTGGCATCATCAAAAGACAAAGGCTATACCTATATACCCAAAGATTTTATTGTACCGGCAACCAATAGCTACCTGCATATTACCACCAACAATACGGTTGAAGGAACCCAATGGCACTCGTTTCCACAAACAGAAGTGCCCATTGTTGCCGATATGAGTAGCGACATCTTTAGCCGTGAAATGGATTTTAACAGGTTTGCATTGATATACGCAGGTGCACAAAAAAACATGGGTGCTGCAGGCGTGAACCTGATGGTGATACGTAAAGATGTTTTAGGCAAAGTGCAAAGAAAGATCCCGGCCATAATGGATTACCGCAACCATATTGAAGCAGGCAGCCTATTGAACACTCCGCCTGTATTTGCTATTTATGTGGCATTGCTTACCCTTCGCTGGATAAAGAAAGAAGGCGGCTTGAAAGAAATGGAACGCAGGGCAAATGAAAAGTCCAACCTGCTATACTCAACCATTGATTCGCTGCCCTTGTTCAAATGCCCGATTGCCAAAGAAGACAGGAGCAAAATGAATGCTGTGTTTTTTATTGAAGACGAAACATTGCAGAACAGGTTCCTGGACGAATGCAAGGCCCACGGCATGATTGGTGTAAAAGGCTACAGAACAATGGGTGGCATACGCGTAAGCATGTACAATGCCCTACCGTTGGAAAGTGTACAGGCATTTTGCAACCTGGCAACTGCATTCAACAATGCCAACCAGTAATTTTTTAATTCATAACTCAATCCAATAATATTTCATGAGTGTTATCAAACCCTTTAAAGCCCTTCGTCCAAACGCACAATCTGCCAAACAGGTAGCCAGCCGCCCTTACGATGTACTCAACAGTACAGAAGCAAAAGTGGAAGCACAAGGCAACCCCATTTCTTTTCTGCATATCACCAAAAGTGAAATTGACCTAAGCGATACAACAGACATACACTCGCAAGAAGTGTATGAAAAAGCCAAGGAAAACCTCCACTTTTTTATTAAAAGGGAAATCCTTTTCAGGGAAAGCAAAGACTGTTACTATATCTACCAGCTTATCATGAACGGCAGAAGCCAAACAGGTCTGGTTGCGGTAAGCAGTGTGGACGATTACGAAAACGGTATCATTAAGAAACATGAATTTACCAGGCCGGAAAAGGAACAGGACAGGATCAACCATATCAAAACAAGCGGAGCACAAACCGGCAATGTTTTTTTGGCCTACAGGAACAACGACGAAGTGGATGCCTTGATTGAAAACTGGAAAACAGCAAAGAACCCAGTGTACGATTTTGTTGCAGACGACAATATTCAACACACCATTTGGATTGTGAACGACGATGAAGCCGTTGCCAGGATATCGCAGCTCTTTGCCGAAAAAATTCCATGTACCTATATAGCCGATGGCCACCACCGTGCAGCATCGGCAGCCAAAGTAAGAAAGGCCCTGGGCAGCGATGCAACAGAAGGAAGCAACTACTTTCTTACCACGCTTTTCCCCTCCAACCAGTTATATATTATGGATTATAACCGTGTTGTAAAAGACCTGAACGGACTAACAACAGCGGAATTTATCGACAAACTGAAAGAAGATTTTGATGTGGTTGCCAAAGGCAAGCAAATTGTGCAACCAAGTGTTCTGCACGAGTTTGGACTGTACATTGAGGGCACCTGGTATCAGCTAACAGCCAAGGAAGGCACTTATACCAACGACCCCATTGGTGTACTGGACGTAACAATCCTATCCAACAATGTATTGGACAAACTATTAGGCATAACCGACCAGCGTACAGATAAAAGGATTGATTTTGTAGGCGGCATAAGAGGTCTGGCCGAACTGGAAAAAAGGGTGGACAGTGGCGAAATGAAACTCGCATTCAGCCTGTTTGCAGTAACCATTGACCAACTTTTCGATATTGCCGATAGTGGCAATGTAATGCCGCCCAAAAGCACCTGGTTCGAACCGAAACTGAGGGACGGTTTACTGACCCACCTGATTTACGAATAACACTGCTGGCACCCTACCATAACCCTGCTTCCATATTGGCAAGGTTATGGTAGCAAAAGCCAAAGCTCACCCATAACTTTAACAAGGCAAACTCTCAATTCAAAAGCTTTGCTGCTTAAATTGTGCGATAAGTTTGTAATAGCTTTAACTAATACAATTAAGGTACATGAAAAAAATGCTGCTTTCATTTCTACTTATCGTTTCCACAGCAACCACTTTATTGGCACAGCCACAGCAAGATGCTCAACAGTTATACGAAACCGCCAAGACTTTTATGCGTCAGGGCGACTATGACAATGCCCTCCTCATCATAAAAAGGGCCATAGAAAAAGACCCGCAGAACCTGGACATGCTTAAGGACCTTGAGTTTATCTATTTCCTGAAAAGGGACTATGCAAAAGCCTTGGAAACAGGCAAGCCATTAATAGAAAGGGCAGATGCAGACGTACAGGCCTTTCAGATACTGGGGCTTACCTACAAAGCCATAGCCGAATACAAAGAATGCAGAAAGCTGTACAAAAAGGCACTCATCAAATTTCCAACAAGCGGCGTCATGTACAACGAATACGGCGAACTGCTTGCCATGGACAATGAACTGAACAACGCCATTGTGCAATGGGAAAAAGGGATTGAAACAGATGCCAACTACAGTAGCAACTACTTCAACGCTGTAAAATACTACGCACAGCAAACCAAGCCCGACCTTTTCTGGATACTGATGTACGGCGAAATATTCGTGAACCTGGAAAGCTATACAGCAAGAACAACCGAGATAAAAAAAGTACTGCTCGAAGGCTACAAAAAATTCTACAATACCAGCGACCTTACCACAACCCTCAAACAGAAATCGCCAACGGCATTTGAAACAGAAACCATCAACACCCTCAACAAAAGTGTGGGCATTGCTTCAGATGGCATCAATGCCGAAACAATCATGGCCATTAAAACAAGGTTCGTGCTCGACTGGTTCCAGGGCAACCACCAGGCAAAGTTTCCTTATCGCCTGTTTGACCACTACCAGCAAATGCTGAAAGAAGGCATCTTTGACGCATACAATCAATGGATATACGGATCGGCAGCCAATACCGATGTGTACAACCTATGGCTGCAAACACACGATAAAGAAGCAGACGCATTCAAGAAATTCCAGACGGCAAGAATATTCAAGATTCCTGCCGGGCAATACTATAAATAGTGACATAAACCATGCAACACCGGCATCGGCAATAATCACACAAGCAAAAATTTGACAATGAGAAACAAATTCACGGTGGCCATTGCCCTGCTAACTGCCGCCTTTTTTTCAACTACAGCAAAGGCACAGCCAGATTCATTGTTACGCATTTATGCCGACAATTACCAAGAAGAACGTGTGTTTATCCACTTTGACAAAGCCTCCTACCTGCCCGGCGAAACAATCTGGTTCAAGGCCTACTTAATGGCAGGCATCGAACTCTCCAACAACAGCAAGAATTTTTATGTGGAATGTGCCGATGAAACAGGCAAGGTACTGCAACACATTACTGCTCCCATTGTACTTTCATCCGCAAAAGGCAGGTTCGATATACCCAACACCTACAAAGGCAGCACCCTGCACATAAAAGCCTATACCAAATGGATGCTCAACTTTGATACTGCATTTGTTTACCACAAAAGCATCCCTATTTTTCAGAACACACAGTCGGCACCAACACAAAAGCCCGTGGCATCGTTGCTCTTCTTTCCTGAAGGTGGCGATATGGTCAATGCCCTGCAAAACCGCATAGCCTTCAAGGCCGCAACCCCATCGGGCATGCCTGTTTCGGTTAAAGGGGCAATACTCAACTCCGCAGGAAAACTGGTGGACTCATTTGTTTCCAGGCATGATGGACTCGGCAGTTTCTTGTTCACGCCAAAAAAAGGTGAAACCTACACCGCATCCTGGAAAGATGAATGGCAGATAACACACACCACACCATTGCCAACTGCAAAAAACCAAGGCGTGGCAATAAAGGCCTACGAAAGGGATAACCAGTTGCGGGTGCATGTGGACAGGAGCGAAGATGCTGCGGAAAACCTGAAATTGCTACGCATTGTTGCCACCATGCACAAGCAGGTGGTGTACAGAAGCAATGCAAAAATGCAAAACGTATCAACGGTAGAAGGCGTCATTCCCCTTGCCGAACTTCCTGCCGGAGTGCTACAGGTTACCGTATTCGATATTAACTGGATGCCCATTGCAGAAAGGGTGTTCTTTGTAAAAGGACAAGATTATGAACTGCTTGCCGATGCAAGGATATTTAAACCCAACCTTGCACCCAAAGCCAAAAATGTGTTGGAAATAAATATACCCGACGAAATTGCCACCAATCTTTCTGTAGCGGTAACCGATGCAGATGTGAACCCATCCAACGAGGAGAATATCATCTCTGGCCTGCTATTAACCAGCGACATCAAAGGTTATGTGCACAACCCCAAGTTCTATTTTGCCAACGACATGGATTCCACAAAAGAATACCTGGACCTTGTAATGCTTACACATGGCTGGCGAAGGATAAAATGGCAGGCAATAGCACAGAACGAACTGCCCGTTATTACCTACCCTAAGGATTCCATTTACCTTTCTTTGGCAGGCAATGTATTCAATGCAAAACCTGCACAGCTAAGGGAAGCTGGCGATATAAATATTATTGTAAGAACGAAGGATTCCGCAACCCGGTTCCTTTCGTTGCCACTAAACAGCGACGGAAGTTTCATCTCCAACAACTTTCTTTTTTTCGATACGGTTACCGTGTTCTACCAATTCAACAAAAAGAAAGACCTTGTAAACAGTGCAGCAGTAACCTTCAACAATACCTTATTGACCGCACCCCAAAAGCTGTTGCTGGATAGCAGCTATAAAGTGTTTGGAAGTGTTGACACAACCGGGCTACAGAAACGAAAGAACTTTATGGCCTACCAGGCATCGTTGGACAAATTGCTGGCAACAACAACATTGCAGGGCGTTACCGTAACAACAAAACAGAAAAAACCGGTTGATGAACTGGAAGACAAATATGTAACGGGTATGTTCAAGGGCGATGGCTACCAATTTGATATGCTAAATGACCCGCTTGCCATTGGCTCGCTCGACATATTTACATATTTAAGGGGCAGGGTTGCAGGACTTACCATCACCAACTCGGGCCCTACGCCATCAGCCACATGGCGTGGCAGTGCAACCAGTTTCTTCCTCGACGAAATGCCAGTGGATGCAGGCCAGATACAAAACATTCCCCTAACGGATGTTGCCTACGTAAAAGTATTGCGGCCACCATTCTTTGGGGCCGTGGGTGGCGGTGCAGGCGGTGCCATTGCCGTATATACAAGAAGGGGTGGCGACGTGAAAAGCACGCCCGGCAAAGGTTTGGACAACAAAAAAGTTGCTGGCTACACATTCATGAAAGAGTTCTATGCTCCCGATTACGAAATAACACCCGATAAAAAATACGATGCAGACATACGCACCACTTTATACTGGAACCCATATGTGTTGACCGAAAAGAAAACCCGTACCGTTCAGTTGACTTTTTTCAATAGCGATGCAACAAAAAAATTCCGTATAGATATCCAGGGTGTCAATACCGAAGGCAAGCTGGTAAGTATTGAAAAAGTGATACAATAAGTACTGCCCAAACATTTTACATGGCCGGTGGTTTACAATCATCGGCTTTTTTATTTGTGCTGTTTTGCCTACTTTGTACTTTCTAAACCCCAATATATGCAAGAGCAAGAAAAAGACGACCGCCTTTGGCGTACTGCACGCAGAAGGGCAGCTTTTAGAAAGAACCTATTCAGCTATATCATCATCAGCACTTTTTTATGGGCTGTGTGGTGGTTTACAATAGGAAATAAAGATGGCTTTAGTGGCTACCCTTGGCCTGTTTGGGTAATGCTGGGCTGGGGCCTGGGGTTGGCAATGCAGTTTTTTAAAGCATACAACGGAGACAAGCAAGACCTGGCAGAAAAAGAATACGAACGCCTGAAAAAAGAACAGGCACAATAACTGTGTAAACCGGCCATACACTTCAACCAAAGTATATAATGGCCGGCAACATAAACTATCAATACAACAAACGATCGCCTTATGGAATTTCCAACCTATAGATTATTTGATACCCTGGCTTTCCAGTTAGAAAAGTTCCCCAAAAGCGACATGCTAAGTGCCAAGGTAAACGGCAGTTGGCAACACCACAGCACGGCCGATGTTCAGGCAATTGCCAACAGGTTCTCCGCAGGCCTGCTGCAATTGGGTGTTAGCGGAAACGATTTTACCGCAGAAGGTAGCGACAAGATTGCCATACTAAGCAACAACCGCCCCGAATGGATTTTTACCGACCTTGCAGTACAGCAAATAGGAGCCATACTTACACCCATTTACCCAACTACAAATCCTTTAGAGCTTGAATTCATCCTCAACGATGCACAGGTAAAATATGTTTTTGTAAGCGATGTTGCACTGTTCGAAAAAGTAAATGCACTAAAAGGCAAAGTGCCTTCCCTGCTCGGCATCTATGCGTTTGATGAAGTACCTGGTGCAAGCAACTACAAAGAAGTGCTCAACATGGCTACGGATGCGGCCCTGCAACAGGTAGAAGCAATTAAACAAACCATTTCCAATAACCATATTGCTACCATCATCTACACATCCGGCACAACAGGTACACCCAAAGGTGTAATGCTAAGCCATGCAAACCTTATCAGCTGCATCTTCTTTTCCAAGTGGAGTTTTCCTTTTGAAGATGCCCCCCAAACAAAAGTGCTCAGCTTTTTGCCCCTCAACCATATTTTCGAAAAATGCGTAAGCTATATATACATGTTTAGCGGCATTAGCATTTACTACGCCGAAAGTCTGGATACCATTGGCGACAATTTAAAGGAAGTACAGCCCAATGGCTTTACCACTGTGCCACGGCTGCTTGAAAAAGTGTTTGAAAGGATCATGGCAAAAGGCAACGAACTAACAGGCATAAAAAGGAAACTGTTTTACTGGAGCGTGGACCTTGCAGAAAAATACGATAACCTTGTTGATGGTGGCATGCTATACAACATGAAACTGGCCATTGCCCGCAAACTGGTTTTCAGTAAATGGAAGGAGGCACTGGGCGGCCACATCAGCTATATTGTTACAGGCGGTGCCGCCTGCCAGGAAAAACTGATGCGTATTTTTAACGGGGCTGGCATACCCGTGTACGAAGGCTATGGCCCTACCGAAAACAGCCCGGTAATTAGTGTGAACCGGAAAGAAAAATGCGGCAGCAAATACGGCACTGTGGGCCCGCCTATAAAAGGCATTGAAGTAAAGCTGGCCGAAGACGGCGAGATACTGGTAAAAGGAGCCACCGTTATGCTTGGCTACTACAAACGGCCCGACCTTACTGCTGAAGTGCTCATAGATGGCTGGCTGCATACTGGCGATATAGGTGTTTGGGTAGATGACAAATACCTGAAAATTACCGACCGCAAAAAGGAACTGTTTAAAACAAGCGGTGGCAAATATGTGGCCCCGCAACCAATAGAAAACAAACTGAAAGAAAGCCCGTTTATTGAGCAAGTAGTAATTGTGGGCTCCGAACGCAAATTTGTAGGTGCCCTCATTGTTCCATCGTTTTCAGCATTAAAGGAATGGATGAAGGAAAAGGGCATAACCTATACCACTAACGAAGATGCAGTGAACAATCCCAAAGTGCTAGAGCTGTACAGGGATTTGGTAGAAGGCTTCAACAAACTTTTCAACCATGTGGAGCAGGTAAAGAAATTTGAACTGCTGCCCAAAGAATGGAGTATTGAGACAGGCGAGATGACACCCAAAATGAGCCTGAAAAGGAAGATAATCATGGAAAAATTCAAAGACGCTATCGAGAGGATCTACAGCTAATCAACATATCAACAATACTGGCAAAGGCAAGCAATGTACATACATTGCTTGCCTTTATTTTTTGTCATCACCATACGAGTGCCAATACCCGGCAACCACAAGTATTAACAATACAGTTACCAATTGGTCACAATTCCTTAATTGCACAATAACAATGAAGTCATGTTAGGATAGGAGTTTTGAAAAACCTTATTCTATATGGAAAGACGTTCGGTAGAAGTGGTGGTAATAAGCGACGTACATCTTGGAACATTTGGCTGCCATGCAAAAGAGCTGGTCAACTACCTTAAAAGTATCTCTCCCCAAATACTGGTGCTCAACGGCGACATCATCGATGGCTGGCAATTCAGCAAAAGGTACTTTCCTACATCGCACATGCAGGTAATAAAAGAAATCATGAACCTTGCCAGTAAGGGTACAAGGGTTATTTACATTACCGGCAACCACGACGAAGTGCTACGCCGCTATAGCGACATCCAGTTCGGTAATTTTCAACTTACAGATAAAGTGGTAATGGAAATAAACGGGAAGATGACCTGGATATTTCATGGCGATGTGTTTGATGCCACCACAAAAGGCAGTGCAAAGATTGTTGCCAAACTGGGCGGCCACGGGTACGACCTGTTGATACTGCTTAACCGCTTTATCAACTGGTGGCTGAAGCTATTGGGCAAGGAAAAAATGAGCCTCAGCAAAAAAGTAAAGAACGCCGTGAAGGAAGCGGTTGCCTGGATTGCCAATTTTGAACAGACCGCAGCCGAGCTTGCCATTGAAAAGAACTACGATTATGTTATCTGCGGCCACATACACCAGCCCCAAAAAAGAGTGGTTGAAACAGCCGAAGGAAAAGTGACCTACCTGAATAGCGGCGACTGGGTGGAGAACCTTACCGCATTGGAATACCACAACAATGAATGGACCATTTACCAATACGATGTGGAGCACTTTAAAAATCACGGCTACGAATTCGAAAAGAAACTGCCACAGTTAAACGTGGTAACCAACGAAATATTCATGCATGTAAACACCCTGTCCATGCCGGCCACAGCAGCCTTTTCTCCCATCATTAAAAACCCGTTACAATGAAAATACTATATGCGGTACAGGCTACAGGCAACGGCCATATAGCAAGGGCAATAGAACTATTGCCTTTTATACAGCAATATGGGCAGGTGGATATTTTTTTGAGCGGCAGTAACAGCTCGCTCAACTTTAACCTGCCTATTAAATACAGGAGCAAGGGCCTGAGCCTGTTTTATGGAAACAGGGGCGGGCTGGATTACTGGAAAGTGGCAAAAGCATTTGCACCCGCACGTATTTTCAAGGAAGCCAAACAATTGCCCGTTGAACAATACGATATTGTCATCAACGATTTTGAAAGCATTACGGCATTGGCCTGCAAACTTAAAAAAGTACCCTTTGTACATTTTGGCCACCAGGCCAGCTTTACATGCAACAACGTGCCCAGACCATCAGGTAAAGACGTTATGGGCGAATTCATTTTAAAGCATTACGCCAACTCGCCCCATAAAATTGGTTTGCATTTTGAGCAATACGATACCGATATACATTGCCCCATTATCAAGTCATCCATCCTCAATGCATCGCCAACCAACGAAGGCCATATAACGGTTTACCTGGCACATTATAGCGACGAAGTAGTGGCCGAACAATTGGGAAAAATAAAAGATGTACAGTTTCATGTGTTCAGCAAGAAAGCAACAGAAGAAAAAAGGGTAAACAATATTTTGTTTAAACCGGTTGACAACAACAGCTTTAACCAAAGTATGATCAGCAGTGCAGGAATCATAACTGGGGCTGGTTTTGAAACCCCTGCCGAAGCATTGTATATGCATAAGAAATTACTGTGCTTGCCAATACTGGGTCAGTACGAACAGCTATGTAATGCAGCAGCCCTGGAAAATTTCAATGTGCCGGTTATCAATAAAATTGACACCAATTTTTCTTTCCAGGTAAAAGCATGGATGAACAGCCTGCAACCTAAATCTTTGCAGTTAAATAAATCTACCGCCGAAATTGTTGAAATGGTTATTGAAAAAGGGTTATCGCTTAAGCCAAGCGATGCAACTGCGTTTGGTTTAAAAGAAATGCTGAACCCTGCCGATATTGTTTTTCCTTTGCCTAACTATTCGCTTTAATACCTTACTGCTATTGTCGATACTTACCTCTAAAGCTTTTGGTCCCAATTTTCAATGGGGCGTTTCCATTGCCGCAGCACAAAACGAAGGTGCTTATATGGAAGATGGAAAAAGCATGTCTACATGGGATGCCTTTGCAAGAAGGAAAGGAAAAATAAAAAGCGGCCATACGCCTTTTGTTTCCGCAGATTTTTACCATCGCTACAAAGACGACCTGCTGCTTACAAAAGCATTGGGCTTTACTGCTTTCAGGTTTTCCATTTCTTGGGCAAGGGTATTGCCCGATGGAACAGGCAGGGTAAACAAACAGGGAATAGAATTTTACCACAACGTAATTGATGAATGCCTGAAACTTGGGCTTACGCCTTTTGTTACAGTGTACCATTGGGACATGCCCGCTGCCCTGGAAAAGCAAGGCGGCTGGACGAGCACCATGATGTTGAAGTGGTTTAGCCGCTACGTAAAAGTTTGTGCAGAAAATTTTGGCGATAAAGTAAAGAACTGGATCGTTATTAATGAGCCGCTCAGTTTTACGGCATTGGGCTATATGCTGGGCAAACATGCACCGGGCAAAAGGGGGCTCGACAATTTTTTTCCGGCAATACACCATGCAGCACTGGCACAGGCCGAAGGTGGAAGGATTATCAGAAGCCTGGTGAAAGATGCCTATATAGGTACCAGCTTTTCCTGCTCGCAAATTGTGCCCTATTCGCAAAAAGAAGAAGACATTCAGGCGGCAAACAGGATGGACATATTAATGAACCGACTGTTTCTTGAACCTACTTTGGGTATGGGTTATCCCAAAGATGAAAGCTTTCCTTTTTTACGCAAGTTGGAGATATTCAATAAAGCATGGCGTTATACCAACGACCTGCATTTCAAGTTCGATTTTATTGGGGTACAGAACTATTTTCCGCTTACCATCAAATACAACCGTATTGTGCCCATCATTAATGCAGCAGAAGTAAAAGCTGCTACCAGAAAAGTTCCGCAAACGGACCTTGGTTGGGAAATAAATGCAGAGGCCTTCTATAGGATTGTAAAAAAAATTGGCCTGTATGGTGGCATCAAAGACATTATTATTACAGAGAATGGCTGTTGCTTTAAAGACAAAGTGGAAAATGGTGTGGTGAACGATGAAAAGCGGATTGCCTACTTTCAATCGCATTTAAAGGCCCTGCTCAAAGCCAAGAAAGAAGGGGTAAATATAAAAGGGTATTTTGCCTGGACCTTAACCGATAATTTTGAATGGAACGAAGGCTACCATGCAAGGTTCGGGCTGATACATGTTGACTTTAAAACACAACTACGCACCATCAAAAACTCGGGGCACTGGTGGCGGGAATTTCTTACCTAAATAAGCCCTTGTTCAATGGCCACCTCAACCAGGCCCGCAATATCCTTATGTACAAGCAACCTGCTTTGCTACATGAAGTTTTCATTAATAAACATGACCACACGATTTTTGTAGCCACAGTAAAATAGTTTTGGCCAGTTATTTAGCTAACTGTGCCGATGGTCAAACTGCATCACCATACAACTGTAATCAATGAAGACAACTTCGCTGTTATCTATCAGGATTACTACGGTCTGTTAATAAAATACACGTATGTAATCGTAAAGAACAAAGAGCTGGCACAGGATATTGTGGCCGACCTTTTTTGCGAATTATGGAATGCAAGGAACAAAATAAATATACATACCAACCTACAGGCCTACCTGCTGGTATCGGCAAGACGCATGGCCAACAAGCAACTAGCCAAACCTGTTATTGACCTTGGCTGGGGCGACCGCTCAGCAACGATAGAAGAAGACCCGCACACAAAATTCATCCATAAAGAAACCGCCCTGCTACTGGAACAGTTATTTGCAGGTCTGTCCTCACAAAAAAAAGACATTGTGCAATTGCGTATCGTTGGACTTACCTATGCGGAGATTGCAGCAACCTTAGGCATTACAGCCAAGAAGGTGGAGTACCACTTGTTAACCGCAATAGCACTACTACACGAAGAAGTAAAATCCAAACCCCACTTTAAGGAACTGGCCTTTCTGTTACTACTGCCCCAACTGATTCATGAGGTAACAATTTGGTAATGCTTTTTTACAGGAGCAAATAATTTCTTTTTACTCCTGTATGTATATGAACATGAACTGGGATACGCTTATCAGGTCTTTACACAATGATATTTCTGTAGAAGAAGAATTGGCATTAAACGAATGGCTGGCCTCATCTAATAAACACAAGCAACTGTTTAACCAGTTAAAGCAACAGCAAATTGGTCTGGATAATTTGGCAAGCAAAGATGAACAGGAGCAGCAATGGCAACTACTGCAGCAACGGTTAAAAGCAGTGCCTGTAAAGCAGATGCAATGGCAAAAATGGTTCAAAATAGTAGCGGCAACAGCTGCTGCCGTGCTGGTATTCTTTATTTCAAAAACATATATGCACCAGGCTACGGCAGGCACCCACACAAACAGCATAGTTAAGATAGCATCAACAGACAACCAACGAAAAAAACTGGTACTGCCCGATGGAACCACCGTATGGTTGCACTACCAGTCAGCCTTACAGTTCGATAGCCTCACATTCAACAAACAGAAACGGGAAGTGTCGTTAACAGGTGATGCCTTTTTTGATGTGGCCAAAAACAAGCAGAAACCCTTTATCATCAAAACAGAATCACTAAATGTAAATGTGGTGGGCACATCATTCAGCGTTTTTGCAAGGCATAACGAAGTGCAGCAAATTAAGGTAGCCACTGGTATCGTAACAATTACAGGTAGCAATATGAACGAACATCTATATGCAGGCAATGCCTTATCGTACAACATGCTTACCCAACAAATGGTGCGTGGCAACATCAACATCAGTGAAGCAAGTGCATTAAAGGAAAACCAGTTGTTTTTTGAGAAAGACAGCCTTACATCCATAGCTCAGAAACTTCAATACTGGTACCACAAAAAGGTTGTGGTAGCCAAAGCAGAAAAAATAGCCAAGCCTGTTTCCTTTACGGGTATTGTGCAAGACGATGGAATTGAAATGGTACTCGATGGGCTAAGCTATGTGGCTGGGTTTACCTATACAATACATGCAAACGAAATAATTATTTACCCTCAACACTAAAATTGTAGTAACATGAAATGGTTTAAACCGGTATATATTATACTGGCTGTAACACTATTGTCCATTGGTGCACAGGCACAGAAGGAAAAGACAATACAGTTTCAGCAACAAAAACAAACACTTAAAAGCGTTGTACGGAAATTGCAACAGGCCGATTTTGCAGTGATGTACAGCGACAATATCCTGGCCCAAACAGTTGAGCTGCCTTCTACCCAAATCAGCACCCACCAACTGTTTGCCGCTATAGAAGGGCAAACCAATATCAAGGCAAAACGCATTAACCAGACGATTTACTTCAAGGAAAAAAACACCGAAATAAACGGTGCCGGAAAGCAAGACATAACTGTTACTATAAGCGGTACCGTAAAAGATGCTGTAACACTGCAACCACTATCGGGCGTAAGCATCAGCAATGCAAATAGGGCGGCCATTGTTACAACAGGCACGAATGGTGGCTTTACCGTAAAGGTTGAAAAAGGCACTGTGCTGTATTTCGCGTCTATGTCTTATGCCGAACAAAGTTTAGTGGCAACAAATAACATAAGCGATAAGGTAATTTTATTGGAGCCCTCTTCTAAAGACCTGGACGGTGTGGTGGTAACCGCACTGGGCATTACACGCCAACAGAAAGCACTGGGCTATGCGGTTCAGAAAATGGATGCACAGGACCTGAATGATGCACGATCCAACAACTGGTCAAGTGCACTGTCGGGCAAGGTTGCAGGTTTAAGTTTAATAAGCCCGGGCTCTGGTCCTGTGAACTCCACAAGGATTTCCTTGCGTGGCGATGTATCGCTTTCTGCCGACAATAACAGTGCATTGATTGTATTGGATGGCGTACCCATGAATAGCAAAGGCACTACTTCTGGCGTTACCAACGCCTATGGTGCAGGCTCTGGCAACGATGTGCCCATTGATTTTGGCAATGGCATTTCAGACATAAACCCAGACGATATAGAAAGCATTACCGTATTGAAAGGCCCTGGGGCCACAGCCTTGTATGGCAGCCGTGCAGCCAACGGTGCATTACTGATAACCACCAAGTCCGGCTCAGCAAAAAAAGACAGAGGCATTGGCGTAACCATCAACTCCAATATGAGCATCAATACCGTACTCAAATGGCCCGATTACCAATACGAGTACGGACAGGGAACAGGCAAGGCTTTAAATACTGCCGGCCAACTATATTACTCGTACGGTGCTTCCGCCGATGGGGCAAGCACCGGTGGCACCAGCAGTGCTTTTGGACCAAAATTCAATGGCCAATTGTATTACCAGTTTGACCCCGTTAAACAGGGACAGGCTGCAGACCGTACACCATGGGTGCCATACAAAGACAATATCAAAAGCTTTTGGAAAACAGGTTTTACCGTTACCAACAACCTTGCCCTCGAAGGTGGTAGCGACAAAGGCACGGTAAGGGCTTCTATAACACATTCAAAAAATGAATGGATCATGCCCAACACTGGTTACGAAAGACTGAACGGGCAACTAAGCGTAAACTATAAACTGTCCGACAAACTAAAGCTCAACTCCAAAATAAACTATACCAATAAAAAAAGCGACAACCTGCCGGCTACCGGTTACAATAACCAGTCCATTGCTTACTTCATGATTTTCCAGAACCCCAATGTAAACCTGAACTGGTATAAGGACAGATGGAAGATTGGTGCATACCAGGTAGACCAGTTGCACCCATACAGCTCGTTTATAGACAATCCTTTTTTGATTGCGTACGAAATGACCAACGCTATCAACAGCAATGCAGTTGTGGCAAGTCTTTCTTCCACTTACGAAATATCCAAAAAATTTGACTTGATGCTACGCACGGGTATTTCAATGACAGATGAAGACAGAAAGCAAAAAAGACCTTTCAGCACGGCCAACTATTTAAAGGGCTTTTATAAAGAACAGGCCATAACAGACTTTGAGGTGAACAGTGATTTCTTGCTCTCCTACCACGACAAAATCAATAAAAACATCAACGTTACAGCATCTGTTGGTGCCAACAACATGAAACACGACTACAATAGGTCTGATGCCTATATAGATGGGTTGGTCATTCCTGGTGTATATAAACTGGCCAACGGTTTGGCAAACCCATCGGTAGTAATTGCCGATAGGGACAAGATTGTAAACAGCTTATACGGTACTGCATCCTTTAGTTACAAGAACAAGTACTTTATAGATGTTACAGGAAGGAACGACTGGTCCAGCACACTGCCTGCCGCCAACAACTCCTTTTTCTACTCATCATTAAACACCAGTTTAATATTGAGCGATATTTTCAGACTGCCCTCCCAGGTTTCGTTTGCCAAACTAAGATTGTCTGTTGCACAGGTAGGCAACGATACCGATCCCTACCTAACCAGCAAATACTATGGAACCAGCGAGTTTGCGAGTTCTGCATCTGTACCAACCCTATTGTTCAACGACCATTTTAAACCGGAAATTTCCACTAGCTACGAAGCAGGTTTGGATATGCGTTTTTTAAAGAATAGGCTTTCGTTGGACGTGACATTATACCATAACATTACGAAAAACCAAATCATACAGGTACCACTAGATCCAACAACCGGCTATGCAAGGGCCGTAATCAATGCAGGCACTGTACGCAACAACGGTATGGAAGTAGTGCTGAATGCACAGCCCATTGTAAACAAGAATTTCAAATGGTCAACCACGCTTACCTGGGCAAGAAACATCAACAGGGTGCTGGAACTGCCAGAAGAATCGGGCAAGCAACAAATTATTGGTACCGGCGGTACTGCAACAATTATGGCCACAGTGGGCGGCAGCACAGGGGCCATTTATGGATACGGCTTTGTAAGGAATGCCGAAGGCAAAGTGATATACACAACAGACGGGCTGCCCTTACAGGCAGAAAAGGCCAACCAGAATATTCAATACATAGGCAATGCCTATGCCGATTGGAAAGGAGGCATACAAAACGAATTCAGTTATAAAAACTTCCGCTTCAGCTTTTTGATTGATGGGCAATATGGCGGCATGGTGTACTCACAAACACACCACAAAAGCACCGAACAGGGCAAGCTGCAACATACATTAAGGGGCCGCGAAGAAGGGTATATTATTGGCGATGGGGTTGTGTTGGATGCGGGCTCTGGCAAATATGTACCCAATACAAAAAAGGTATTGCCGGTTGACTACTATGCAGAGTATTACAGACGTGCAAATGTGGAAGCCAACTCTTTTGATGCTTCTTTCCTGAAACTAAGGGAAGCAAGGATTGAATACTCCCTATCAAAAAAAGCCTTGGGTAAATCGTTCATCAAACAAACAACATTTGCATTGTATGGCCGCGACCTGTTCATGATTACCAGCTTCCCCATATTTGACCCCGAAACGGCAGCACTAAACGGCTCTACCATTTTGCCCGGTATAGAAATGGGGCAACTGCCTTCTACCAGAACCATAGGTGCAAACATTACCATCAAATTTTAAACCTACTATTATGCATACGTTTAAGAAACTGTCCGCCTACATCATACTATCCTGCTGCATACTCTCATCCTGTACAAAAAAGTTTGAGGAAACTAATGTAGATCCCAACCGTATAGACCAGATCAGCCCGGGCACACTGCTAAATCCCATTATCTACAATGTCTCATCATTCAACATGCTCAGGGCCGATGATATTACTTTCAACCTGATGCAGGTAGCCCTTCCCTTTCCGAGTGCATCGGGTGGCGTGCATCGTTACGACATGTCGGACAATATTGGCAATGGTACCTGGAGTACCTACTACCAATGGCTGGGCAACGTAAAGGAAATGTACAATGCATCGGTGGTAGCACAGGATGTGAACTATCAAGGGATTGCACTTACATTGAATGCCTGGATATACGCAAACCTTACCGACTGTTTTGGCGATGTGCCCATGACCGAAGCCAACAGTGCAGAAGGGCAAGGCATCCTGCGTCCGAAATTCAATACGCAAAAAGAAGTGTACACAAAAATCCTGGGCGATCTGGATTCTGCCAACAACCTCTTCAACACCAGCAAGACCATGTTATATGGCACAGAAATACTCTACGTCAATAACGTAACCAAATGGAAGAAATTCTGCAACTCGCTGCGTTTGCGATTGCTGCTACGTGTGTCCAACAAAGCCGAAATGAATGCCTGGGCACAGCTACGCAGCATGGTAGACAATCCCACAAAATATCCTGTGTTTACAGCCAATACAGATGCTGCAATCCTAAGCCTTACGGGCATTACACCACTGGCATCGCCTTGGGGCAGGGCGGTTGATTTTACCTCGTACCGCTCTGTAGGTAAATTCTTTCTCGATAGCCTGAATGTGCTGAACGATCCACGCCGTGCCAAGTTTGCCACACAGGCCAAAAATGCAAGCGGCTCCACAAGCATTGGTTATTTAGGCATACCAAGTGGTTATGCGGGCTCCGAAACACAGTTCAACTACATACCATCCAACGTGAATGTGGCACTGGTTACGGCCCCCATGATCAATATTATCATGAGCTACGCCGAAGTGCAGTTTGTTAAAGCCGAACTTGAATGGCATTATGGCAACGCTGCTGCTGCAAAAGCAGCTTATGAAAGCGGTACAAAGGCAGCTATTGAACAATGGGGCCTTACCATGGCGTCGGACTATTTTACCAATAACCCCAATGCCGCCTACGATGGCACATTGCCACGCATTATGCTGCAGAAATATTATGCATTGTTCTTTACTGATTACCAGCAATGGTTCGAATACCGCAGAACAGGCCTGCCTGTAATGCCCGTGGCAGCAGGCATGCTCAACAACCAAAAAATACCCGTGCGTTTCAAATATCCGTTGGCCGTAAGAAACCTGAACCCTGATAACTACCAACAGGCATCTGCCGCCTGCGGTAACGACGATATTAATTTTAAATCGTGGTGGGCACAGTAAATTGCCTAACCAAACCGTTTTCAATTGCACTTACCAACAACAATCTATTATGCGTAAAATAATCTATCCGCTACTTGCACTGATGCTGGTTGCCAATGCAACAAAAGCACAAATAGCAAAACATGTAATCATTATCAGTATTGATGGCTTTCGCCCGGATTTTTATAAAGATGCTTCATGGGGTACCGTTAACCTGCGGCAGCTAATGGAAAACGGGGCCTATGCCGATGGAGTGCGTGGCGTGTTTCCTACGGTTACCTACCCATCGCATACAACCATCATGACGGGTGTAATGCCCGCAAAACATGGCATTGTGTACAATACACCATTTGAGCCCAAAGGGGCCACTGGGCGTTGGTACTGGGAATACGATTCAGTAAAAGTACCTTCTTTATGGACGGCCATTAAAAAGGCAAACCTTACTTCGGCCTGCGTTTGGTGGCCTGTAACAGTTGGTGCACCTATTACCTATAACCTGCCCGAAACCTGGGCCCTGCCCAAGACCGACAGGAAGGGCCTGTTGGAGCTGTTATCCAAATCTGCCAGCCCTGCCGGCCTGTTTGAAGAGCTACAGCAAAATGCCACCGGCAAGCTGCAACCCGAAAACATGGATGAGGACGGTTTGAGTGCAGATGAGAACAACGCAAGAATGAGTGCCTATTTGATACGTACCTATAAACCCAATTTGCTGGCCGTGCACCTTGCCTGTACCGACCACTTTGAACATGAAGAAGGACGTGATGGCTTAAAGGTAAGACAGGCTGTGGCCGGTGCCGATAGGTCGGTAAAAACAATTCTGGAAGCAATTGAAAAAGCAGGCATTAAAGACAGTACCACCGTATTGATTGTTGGCGATCATGGCTTTGTTGACATACACACAAGCATTGCACCCAATGTATGGCTGGCTAAAGCAGGGTTGATTACCGATGCAAAGAAAGATGATTGGAAAGCCATGTTCCACCAGTCTGGCGGGTCGGCTTTCCTGATGCTGAAAAACAGGAATGATGAAAAAACATTGAAACAGGTAAAGGATATTTTGGCAGCATTGCCAGAAGCACAGAAAAAACTTTTCCGTGTGGTTGAAAGGAAAGAACTGGATGCAATTGGTGCCGACCCCAATGCTGCATTGGCACTGGCCCCCATACAAGGCATAACCATTAGTGCATCTGCAACAGGCGAAGTGTTTAAAAGTGCAAAGGGTGGCACGCATGGCTATTTTCCAGATTTTAAAGAAATACAGACAGGCTTTATAGCATGTGGTGCAGGTATAAAAAAAGGTACGGTGATACCATTAATGGGGCTGGAAGATATAGCACCATTGGCAGCGAAACTATTGGGCCTTGACTTGCCCACTGCCGAAGGCATGCTGTACCCTGGCATATTGGTAAAGGAAGCAAAATAACAAGTGCGGTGCGTGGACTTACGCTGCTGTAAAAGCCTGGACATATTCCTATGCCGATGGGTGCGACGCCACTAAAGCATGGACCATTGATATAGCTGGTAACAAAAACAACAACACATGGAAAGAAGGAATTTTTTAAGAAATATTGGGTTACTGTCTGCCGCAGCCACTGTGCCAGCTGCCAATATTTTTGCGGGCCGCAATGCTTTGTTTGCTGGCAACACAATTAGTGGAACCGTTAGCAGTAATGGCACTGGCATTGCCAATGCAGTAGTGAGTGATGGATACAATGTGGTAACCACCGACAAAAATGGCCGGTATAGTTTTGAAGCACATTACAATGCCGACTTTGTATTTGTAAGCATGCCTGCGGGATATGAATTTACTGCAGACAGGGGCATAGCTAATTTTTACAGGAAGATGGAGAGGGGCAATCAACAACAGGTGGTAGATTTTGCCCTGACAAAACTGAAACAGGATGATAGCAAACATGCTTTTATTGTTTGGGGCGATACGCAGATACAGAGCAAGGAAGATGCAGAACTGCTTAAAACAGTTTCGGCACCTGACACGAGGGCATTGGCTGCATTGTTAAGTGCCGTGCCGGTACATGGCATAGCTGTTGGCGATTTGGTATTTGACAAGTTTGATTTGTTTGATGATTATAAACAGGCTGTAGCAATAACAGGCATCCCGTTTTTTCAATTGATTGGCAACCACGACATGGATTATACGGCAAGGACAGATGACGGATCGCAGGATACTTACAAACAGCATTTTGGCCCAACTTACTATTCCTTTAACCGGGGCAAAATTCATTATGTGGTGCTGGACGATGTTTTCTTTATTGGTACCGGGCATAGGTATATTGGCTACCTGACGGAGAACCAGTTGAACTGGCTGGAGCAGGACCTGAAGCATGTGACCAAAGGAAGTACTGTTGTAGTTTCGTTGCACATACCAACCAATAATGGTGAGCAGCAACGTAAAAAAGCCAAGGAAGAAGAACTGTCTGGCGTGGTAAGCAACAGGGAGGCCCTGTATAAATTGCTGAAACCGTTTAAAGTACATATCATGTCGGGCCATACCCACTTTAATGAAAACTGGGAAAAGGACAATGTATTTGAACATAACCACGGAACAGTTTGTGGTGCATGGTGGACGGGCCCTGTGTGTGGCGATGGCACCCCTAGCGGTTATGGGGTTTATGAAGTGGATGGCAATGAAGTGAAATGGTACTATAAATCTGTTGGCTATGCAAAAGAGCACCAGCTTGCCGTATATAAAAAAGGGGCGGTGGCCAACTGGCCGGGTGCAGTAGTGGCCAATGTTTGGAACTATGATGACAAGTGGACAATAGAATGGTACGAAGATGGCATTGGCAAGGGCAAGATGGAACGCATTACAGATTACGACCCCATTGCAACAGAGTTGTACAAAGGCCCCACCATACCGGTAAAACACAAGTGGGTGGAGCCCAATTTAACCGATCACCTATTTATGGCCATACCCGCCAGCAATACAAAAGAACTGAAAGTAAAAGCAACAGACAGGTTTGGTAATGTATATGAGCAGGCAATACTACTGTAGCAATGCAAGGCTAGCCTAACTTGATATCCATTCCGAATATGCTGCCTTTATTGGGGGTACTGCTTTTCATCCAGATAGTGCCGCCCATGGCTTCTACCAATTCTTTACAGATGGCCAGGCCAATGCCAGAGCCTTTGCTGTTGCCGCTATGTGGCACCTGGAAATAACGTTCAAAAATTTTGTGCTGGTAAGCTTCTTCAATGCCCGGGCCTTTATCGCTTACGGCAAACTGTACCGTATTCCCTTTTTGTTGTATGCTTATTTCAACAACACTTTGTTGCGGCGAATGCTTGATGGCATTGGTCAAAAAATTGTTGAGCACCCAACTTACCTTGTCTGCATCGGCATAAATATTAGGTAGGGCATCTGCAATGTTTTGTTGCAACTGTACCTGTTTTTCTTTGGCAGTATAGGCAACGGCTTTTATGGATGCTTCGAATATGGCATAGGGGCTAACGGACTGCATGTTGAGTTGGATTTTGCCAGCCTCTACCTGGCCCATATTGAGCAGTTCGCTCAGTATGCGTAACATGCGTTGATTGTCGTTTTTTAATTGCTGCACCAACTCCAACTGTTCGGGGGTCAATAAACCAATCCTTGCATCTTCCAACAGCTTCAAACTAAAATCCGATGATGCCAAAGGTGTTTTCAATTCGTGCGAAACAGTGGCAATGAAATTTGTTTTGGCCACATCCAACTCCTTAAACGTGGTAATGTTTTTTAGCATGATAACGCTGCCAATAATGCCTTCCTCATTCTTTATCTCAACTGTTTCCTTTACAAAGAATGCTTCCTTATTGTTTACCACAATTTTAAATGGGCTATTGCTTTGCTCGTTCAGCAAGAAGCGGAAAAGGTCGTTGCTTTTCGAAATGGCATCCTGCTTTTTGCCCACAGTATCGGCTTCGCCCATATTCAATAATTGCAATGCCTGTTGATTTGCAAAAAGTATGGTACCTGTTGTGTCTATACCAATGCTGGCATCTTTTAAGGCGTTGATAACGGTTTCGGCACGCTGTTTCTCAAACAGTATCTTGGCAAGGTTGCTATGCTCGTACCTGTCCAGCTCTTCGGCCATATTGTTAAAGGCACTGGCCATTTGGCCAAACTCATCGTTACGGTTTAAATGTATGCGTTGGTGGTATTGTTTATGTGCAATGGCTTTGATGCCCTCGGTAAGTTTGCTGATGGGGTTGGCAATGAACCCAGGAAAATTGAAGATGAAAGTAAAACCAATCAATGCACAAATGGTAAGCAATATGGTAATGATGAATTTTGCATCATCGGCACTTTTCTGCACCGCTTCATTTTTTTTGAGAATGGCATTCAGGTTTATCTGCATGATGCTGTTAATGTCGCTGCGTACAATGCCCAGCAACTGTACGGAATCCGTATTTGCTTTGTACATAGTGAAGTCGGCACGCAACCTTTGGGTGGCCGCACCCTCGCCTGCTTCGGTAATGTTTGCTTCCTGCTCCACCAGGTTCCGCTCAAATTTTGCCTTGCAGGAATCGGGATCTTTTTCGCCCAAGGCCCTTAGCATGTTCTGCGTGTAACCAATGGTTTCGTAATTGTCCTTTAGGATGTCATGCTGCTCGGCAGTTGTTTTGTTCAGGTAAAAAAGCCCTGTGCCGCCCACCAGTATAAGCAGCGTGAAAAGGAACACAACGCCCAAGGTGATCTTTGTTTTGAGTTTTGCCGCCATCAGGATAGAATGATTAAATCTATATCATTTATGGAAAGGTTCTTCAATAATTTATTGAATACATTGGTACGCAAAATTACTTGCAACAGGTTAAGGTGCGGTTTGCCGATGCATACGGTTGTAACCTGTTTTTCCATACATACATCCATGATGGCTTTGGCAATGTTATTGGCCTTTACCTGCAATACTTCTGCCCCCGCTTCGGTGGCGGTTTTGAAATTGTGGATCAGGTGGCGTTGTGCCGCTAATGGTATTTTGTCAAGACTTTCTTTTTCTGTTTGCACGTACAATACATACCAGCTACTGTTGTAGTAGGATGCAAGCCGGGCCGTTTTGCGGATGATATGCTGTGCCGTGGCGTGGCTTGATGATATACAGGCAAGGAACTTTTCATGCCGCAACCCCTTGTCCCTTGTTACTTCATAATCCACTTTCCTTTCTACCTGCCCTGCAACTTCCTTTAATGCCAGCTCCCTCAACTGCAATATCTGCTCTGGTTTAAAGAAGTTGGTCAACGCCTGTTCTATCTTGCTCCTGTCGTATATCTTGCCTTCCTTTAAACGTGTTATCAGTTCGTCTGCCGTAAGGTCAATATTCACCACTTCATCGGCAAGCTGCAATATTTTATCAGGTACCCGCTCCCTTACTTCAACGCCCGTTATTAGCTTAACTTCCTGGTTGATGCTTTCTATATGCTGAATGTTGATGGCGGTAATTACATCAATGCCTGCATCAATAATTTCCAATACATCCTGCCAGCGTTTTTCGTTTTTGCTTCCGGGTATATTGGTATGTGCCAGCTCATCTACAATTACTACCTGTGGTTGCAATAGTAAAATGGCCTGCACATCCAGTTCGTGCAGCAGCTTGCCTTTATAAAAAACCTGCCTTCGGGGTATTATGTCCAACCCATGTACCAGTGCTTCTGTTTCTTTTCTGCCATGCGTTTCAATATAGCCAACTTTAATGTTGATGTGGTTGCGTTGCAGGTTGTGTGCCTCTTGCAGCATACGGTAGCTTTTACCTACACCGGCACTCATGCCGATATAGATTTTCAGCTTGCCTTTTTTTTCGCGGGCAAGTTTTTCCAGCCATTTATTTGCTGCTTCGCTGCTCATGATAACTTGGTTAAATCAACTACAACCTGAAATTCACCGATACAATAATCCTGTTCTCGTCTTTTCTTAAATCTGCTTTCCATGTTGGATCAATAGGGTCATTACTAAAACCTGTTTGAGACGTTGTTCCGCCGGGGCCGGCAAAATAGGGTATGTTGGCATTGCGATGGCCATACTCAAAGCGGAAGGTTACATGGTCGTTGGGCATAATATCAAAGGTTGCTGTTAGCTGTGTCATTTTTAGATTTTCACCATTGGCAATGGCTACATCGTAATCATTGGGAATGCTTCCTGTAACTGCAGGTGTAAAAGCCAGATAGCCCCCAGGATTGGTAACATAATCACCTCTTAAGGTTAACGCCAGCTTGTTGTTGTTGAACCAGATGCGGTTGGCAATAGAAGTACCAGTCATGTAATTGTCTTTTGCCTTTACGCCATCACCTGTTTGAAACCCATAGTGGTTATTGATACTGAATGCCGCTTGCGATATACCTTTCTTAGTAGCTGACTTTCTTTTGAAGTAACGATATACCACACTGTTGTCATGATGAAAGCGGTGTATGTTGGATAATTGTGTTGTGCCACTTTTACTGTCGGTGCCATAGTAGAAGTTGGCAACCAACTGCACATTTTCATTGGGTCGATAATAGTTCGAGTTGCCGATGCCAGGGTTCTTGCTCCAACTGTTATACGTTTGCCAGCCATTTAAGACCCACAGTTCTGTCTTGAATTTTTTGGAAGGATAATATTGTAACCTGGCACCTTGAAAATAGAAAGGCGTAAAGTCGCATACCATACTACGTTGGTAGCACCAGTTCTCCTGCAGCACATAACTTTCCAAACCAATATAACTCATGAAAATTCCCATCTCCACATTTAAGCCATAGTCCACATTAAAATGGTAGCCTGCTGCTGCTTCACGTATATAACGTAGGTTGGCAGTGCTTGTGTTTCTGCCCCTGGTTACAGAACCATCGGCTTCTTGCACCACGGCTGTTTGGCTGCCTGTTTGTAGCCACAAGCGGCCAATGATGTTTTTATAATTGCTCTCAATGCCAATGCTGGCCTGGTTTATAGAGAATTCGTTGCTTCGTGCTGTTGCTGCGGATATTGTTTGTGTATTGTCTTTTGGACGGGCGAAATTGTAGTTGAAATAACCGTCTAATAGTACTGTTCCTGTTAAAATGGTTTCCCCGTTCTTGTCTGCAAATTGCAATGGGAAATTCTTTTGGCGGTTCTGCCCGTTTATCCAGCTTAGGTCCATGCCATCAAAAGGTACTTTAGCTGTTGTTGTATCTTTTTGGGCAGTTGCCAGGGTGGCTGTACATATAGTAACAGCCAATAAAATGTGCTTCTTCATCTGATGTTTATTTGAGTTTGTCCAATTCAATATTTGTTTTTAATACATTGATCTTTTCAATGCCATTGAAAACTGATTTTTCTACATGGTGTTGAATAAGGGCCATGATAGCTTCTTTGCTAATGCTTCTTGCTTTGGCAATCCTGTCCACCTGTACCAAAGCTGCTTTTAAAGAAATGTCAGGGTCAAGTCCGCTGCCGCTAGCCGTAACTAGGTCGGAGGGAATGTCTTCTTTCTGTACTGTTGGGTTATGTGCCAGGAAAGAATCTATCCTGGTTTGCACTTCTTTTAAATAATCTGCATTGCTTGGTCCCTTGTTGCTGCCTGATGATCCCGCTGCATTGTAACCCGCAGCCGAAGGCCGGCCATTGAAATATTGATCAGCAGTAAATGATTGGCCTTCTAATTTGTAGCCAACAACTTTACCGTTTACTATTACTGTTTCACCTTCGCCTTTTGCGGGGGCTGCTTTTGCCAAGGCCCAAATAAGGGCAGGATAAATAACCATGAATACAATGATGCAAACCAGTGTAAGGCGTATGGCGGGAAGAATGTTCTGTTTCATTTTTTTTGAATTTTAGTTTGTTATTCCCCTTTTAGGGGATAGGGGTTTAGAACCAGATGCCCACCAACATATCAGTTAGTTTAATGCCTATAAAAGGAACGATGACACCACCCAATCCATAGATCAATAAATTCCTTCTAAGCAATGCACTTGCACCAATGGGTTTGTAGGCAACACCACGCAGGGCCAACGGTATTAACGCAGGTATGATAATGGCATTGAATATTACGGCAGAGAGTATGGCACTTTCGGGACTGTGCAGCTTCATGATGTTCATGCCCTGTAGTGCGGGTATGGATGCAATGAACAATGCTGGTACAATGGCAAAGTACTTGGCCACATCGTTGGCAGTGGAAAAGGTTGTTAACGTGCCCCTGGTCATTAAAAGCTGCTTGCCAATTTCTACAATCTCAATCAGCTTGGTTGGGTCATTGTCAAGGTCCACCATATTGCCTGCTTCTTTTGCTGCTGCTGTACCGCTGTTCATGGCCACGCCCACATCGGCCTGTGCAAGTGCAGGGGCATCGTTTGTTCCGTCGCCCATCATGGCTACTAATTTGCCACCCTGCTGTTCTGCCTTTATGTAATTCATTTTGTCTTCGGGCTTGGCTTCTGCAATAAAATCGTCCACACCGGCTTTGCCTGCAATGAACTTTGCAGTTAAGGGATTGTCGCCCGTAACCATTACGGTCTTTACTCCCATTTTTCGCAGCCGTTCAAAACGTTCCTGTATGCCGGGCTTGATGATGTCTTGTAATTCAATAACACCAATAACCTTTTCGTTTTGACAAACAACCAAGGGCGTTCCACCGTTGGATGAAATGGCCTGCACATGGCTTGCTGTTTCGGTAGGGAAATTGTTGCCTGCCCTTGCTGCAATGTTCCTGATGGAGTCTGCTGCACCTTTTCTTATCCTGGTTCCATTGGGCAGATTGATGCCACTGCTTCTTGTTTCGGCAGTAAATTCTATAAAACTTGCACCAGCTATATCAAAGGTTTTTTTGTCAAGGTTGGCTAGCTCAATAATGGATTTGCCTTCTGGTGTATCATCCGCCAGGGATGATAATACACATGCTTCAACAAATGCTTTTTCTTCCACACCATTGGCTGGATAGAACTTGGTAGCCTTTCTGTTGCCAATGGTGATGGTGCCTGTTTTGTCCAATAACAGCACATCAATATCACCAGCAGTTTCAACCGCTTTGCCACTTTTGGTAATAACGTTTGCACGCAATGCCCTGTCCATACCAGCAATGCCAATGGCACTTAACAGGCCACCAATAGTTGTTGGTATAAGACATACAAACAATGATATGAATGCAGCAATGGTAATGGGTGTATTGGCATAGTCGCCAAATGGTTTTAGCGTAACGCATACAATAATGAACACCAGTGTAAACCCTGCCAATAAAATGGTGAGGGCAATTTCGTTGGGTGTTTTCTGGCGTGAAGCCCCTTCTACCAGTGCAATCATTTTGTCGAGGAAACTTTCACCAGGCTCGGTGGTTACCCTTACCTGGATACTGTCGGACAGTACTTTGGTACCGCCTGTTACAGACGATTTGTCGCCGCCGCTTTCACGGATAACAGGGGCCGATTCGCCTGTGATGGCACTTTCATCAATGGTAGCAATACCTTGTATGATTTCGCCATCCATTGGTATCACATCGCCAGCTTCGCAAAGAAACACATCGCCTTTTTTTAGTTGAGATGACGGAACGATTTTGATTTCGTTGGTGTAAATTTCACCAACAGCTTGTATCCATTTAGCCGGTGTTTCTTCCCTGGTTTTACGGAGTGAATCTGCTTGTGCCTTTCCTCTTGCTTCTGCAATGGCTTCTGCGAAATTCGCAAATAGCAGTGTTACCAAAAGTATTGCTGTTACAATAGTGTTGTATGCAAGGCTTCCCTGGTTTTTTTCGCCAGCTGCTATCCATATAGAAACGGCAGCCATTACCAGTGTGCCTACCCAAACGCAGAACATCACAGGGTTGCGGAACATTGTTTTGGGATGCAGCTTGATGAACGATTGCTTTAGGGCTTCGTTTACCAGACCGCCTTGGAAAATTTTGTTGGATGATTGTTTTACCATGATTGTTATTTTAAGTAGCCATGTATAGGCTACGGTATTGTTGGGTTATGTTCTTTGCCTGATGTCCCGATAGCTATTGGGAGCGACGCTACTGCAGTCAATACGTGTTTGCATGCTGCTTACATAAAAATTTATCGCATTCCAAAATATTCAGCAATGGGCCCAAGTGCCAATGCCGGAAAGAAACTTAATGCTGCAATGATGAGGATGACGGCAAAAACCATGATGCCAAATGTGCCGGTATCTGTTTGTAGCGTGCCTGCACTGGGGGGCACGAATTTCTTTTTGGCGAGTATGCCTGCTATGGCCAATGGGCCAATAATGGGCAGGAACCTGGACAGCAGCATAACGATGCCGCAGCTAATATTCCAGAAGGGGGTGTTGTCGCCCAGGCCTTCGAAACCACTGCCGTTGTTGGCCGATGAGGAAGTGTACTCGTATAGCATTTCGCTGAAGCCGTGGTTGCCAGGGTTGTTTAGCCAGCCTGCATAAGCTGTTGGGTGGTGTGCGTATAACCAACTGGACAATGCTGTTGCAGACAGTATAAGCAATGGGTGCAGCAATGCAATGATGGCTGCTATCTTCATTTCTTTTGCCTCAATTTTTTTGCCGAGGAATTCGGGGGTTCGACCAACCATTAGGCCGCTGATAAATACGGCAATGATGATGAAGATGTAGAAGTTGAGGAACCCAACACCCACACCGCCATAAAAAGAATTGACCATCATGCCGAGCATGGCAAACATGCCTGACAATGGCGTTAGACTGTCGTGCATGGCATTAACGGAACCATTGGAAGTACATGTAGTGGTAATGGCCCAGAAAGAAGATGCAGCACTGCCCAAACGAACCTCTTTACCTTCCATACTGCCAAGCGGTTGTGTGATACCGATTTTGCTGATAGCATGATTGCCGCTTGCTTCGTTGTGTATAGTGGGTATAAGTAGCAGCAGGAAGCCTATAGTCATGACCCCGAACACCATCCAGGCAAAGCGTTTGCGTTTGAGGATGAAGCCCAGTGCAAAAACCATGGCAATGGGAATGAGTATGATGGAAACATTCTCCACCATATTGGTGAAGTAGTTGGGATTTTCCAGTGGGTGGGCGGAGTTGGTACCAAAGAAGCCGCCACCATTGGTTCCTAATTGTTTGATGGCCACCATTGCTGCTGCCGGTCCACGGGAAACGTTTACAGTATCGCCCTGTAAGGAAACAAATTGCTGCTTGCCTTTAAAGGTCATAGGTGTGCCGTTGAACAATAAGATAGTGGCAACAACAATTGACAACGGCAATAGTACCCGTGTACAGCTTTTTATGAAGAAGTTATAAAAGTTGCCGAGCTTTTCGGTCGTTTTTTCTTTCATTGCCATAAACACTACGGCACATACGGCCATACCTGCTGCTGCACTGATGAACTGGAACAGCATCAGTACCATTTGACCCAAATAGGAAACACCGGATTCGCCACTGTAGTGCTGCAGGTTGGTATTGCTTACAAAGCTGATGGTTGTGTTGAAGGCGAGGTCTGCACCCATGCTTGGGTTGCCATCTGGGTTCAGAGGCAGCCAACCCATGTTCATGAGTATGAACATGCTGAACAGGAACCATAGCAGGTTGATGGTTAGCAGGGCAGCAAGGTGTTGCTTCCAATTCATCTCGTTGGAAGGGTTGATGCCTGTGAATTTGAAAAAAATTTTATCTAAGGGGTTGAAGATGGGGTCGGCCCAGGTGCTATTACCGTTGTACACTTTGCCAATATAGCTTCCGAGGGGGATTGCCAGTGCAACGGTTGCGAGGAACATGATAATGATGCCGATGATTTCTGTGTTCATGGAGTGAGCATTTTAGTATGAAGCCGGTTAGCGATTGTTGTGGCTTATTGCTTATGGTTAAAATTTTTCTGGCTTTACCAGCACATAGCACAGGTAAATGAAAACGAGTATGGAAATAATGAATAGTATGGTCATTTGTTTGGATTAGGTAGTGAACAATGTGTAAACTGTAGGGTTAATTGTTTCAACCTTTTTACAACTAACTTTTTGCAGCTTCTATATCTTCTCGAACCAGTTGATGCATTTGAAGAAGAGGGCAAAGCCTACAATGCCTGCGGCGATTAGGATAATTGTTTGCATGGTTTTATAATTGATTGATTAAACGGTAGGCAATGCCCACACAAATAATGGTGGTAAGCAGGCCCACGAAAACATGGTACATGGGATTGGTATTTGTTGGGTGTTTCATTTTGCTTGTTTGGCATGGGTGTACCAATGGAGTGCCAGAGGTAAAGGAAGCTGATAGCAAATAGCCAATAGCCAATAACAGCAAGGTTTTGCGGTGATGATGCTGTAGAGGATTTTTTTAGAAGGAATAAAAAACCCTTCCAAAATGGAAGGGTGTATGTTCATTTTGAAAAGGTCTATATGCTGTATTCTTCAATTTTCCTGTACAAGGTGGTTAGGCCAATGCCCAATAACCTTGCAGTTTCTGTTTTGTTACCCTTGGTATGTTGCAGTACTTTTTGGATATGTTTCTTTTCAACATCGGCCAAAGACAAACTATTGCTGGTAGTGGTGCTTTGCTGCTGTATTTCGTAGGGCAACTGTTCAGGTAAAATTTCATTGCCTTCGGCCAAGATAGCTGCACGTTCCAGTACATTTTTCAGTTCGCGTATATTGCCCTTCCAGTTATGCTGTTGTAATAATTGCAATGCCTGTTTGCTTAACTGTAGTGGTGTGGTATTTTCTTTGGCCGCATATTTATACAGAAAATGTTGGGCCAGTGCCGCTATATCTTCTGTACGTTCCTTTAAATCCGGAAGCGAAATGGTGAACCCGTTTAAACGGTAAAACAGGTCTTCCCTAAAATTGCCTTTCTGTATTTCGTCCTGCAAGTTCCTGTTGGTTGCAGCTATAACGCGTATGTTTACCTTGGTTGTTTTTTCGTCGCCCAGTTTAATGAATTCGCCATTCTCCAAAACACGTAGCAGTTTTGCCTGCAGGTCAATGGTCATTTCGCCCATTTCATCCAGCAGCAAAGTGCCGTTGTGTGCCAGTTCTATTAAACCTTTTTTGTCTTTAATGGCACCTGTATAGGCCCCGGCTTTATGGCCAAACAGTTCACCTTCCAATAAGTCTTTGGTAAAGGCACTGCAGTTGATGGCAATAAAAGGCTGTGCCGCCCTTTTGCTACTTGCGTGTATGGCATTGGCAAAAACTTCCTTGCCAGTACCCGTTTGGCCAAGCAGCAATACATTAACATCGGTGGTGGCAATTTTTTGTGCCAGTTGAATGGCTGTTTTAATTGCTAGGCTATTGCCAATAATATCATCAAAACCATAGCTGCCCTTTGCTTTAATGCTAATGGCTTTTTTCTTTTGGGCCATCACTTTTTCCAGTGCCTGGTGCAGTAGTGGAATGATCCTGTTATTGTCATCGCCTTTGGTGATATAGTCAAAGGCCCCGTTTTTTATGGCCAGTACACCATCGGGAATATTGCCGTAAGCCGTTAATAAAATAAACTCGGGCAAAGGGAACTGTTGCTTTGCTTCCCTTACAAACTCCACACCGTTCCCATCGGGAAGTTTAACATCGCAAAGCACTAGGTCTATTTCTTTGGACTGTAATATTTTAAGCCCGGCTTTTAGTGTTCCTGCCTCTTCTATGGCAAAGCCTTCCAATGCCACAATACGCCCCAATAGCTTACGCAACTGCTCTTCGTCGTCAATTATTAAAATGGTTGCAGGCATTGTGATGATATTAATCGGCCGTAAAATTAACCAACATTATCATGTAAGTGCCTAATTGATTGGCTGACCTTACAACCGATTAATACCAATAGTTGGTGTACTATTCCTTATCCAGCACCAATACCTGGAATGTTCCGGGAATCATTTTGGGTCTTCCGCTTCCTTTGGATGCCTCTAGCTCGGCAGCAGGCAGGTATAGTTTGTGCGTGGCTTCATCTACAGTCATCGTTCTTGCCCCTTTCTTGGTAGCTACAGTAGCCGTTACGGTAAACTTGTCTTTGGTGTCTTCATGAATAATGGTCAAAGTACCATCGCCGTTGGATGTGTAGATGTTTTTTAAAGCCGCATCAAAACCGGCCCCGTCGCAGCCATCGCCAATAGGCAACTTGTCAATGATGGTTCCTTTTGCAGCATCAACTACCATTAGCAATTTATTGTCGCCGCAGGCTGCAAACAACCTATTGGTTTTTGTATCGATAACCAAACCGGTTGGTGCTTCGCCAGGCAGCAATGACCAATGGGCTTCTGCCTGCATGGTTGTGGTATTGATTACTACTATTTCGTTCTTGTCTTCCACGTTCACAAAAATTTTGCCCGAGCCATTGCTTACAGCGGTTTCGGGCTTGCCACCCACAGCAACAGTTGCCACTACTTTATCGGTAGCAGGGTCTATGAATGTAACATCTTTGCTACGGCCGTTGCAGGTAACAATCCTTTTGGAATAGGTGTCGTAAAAAATGGCATCCGGATTTTGCCCTGTAGGAATACTGTCTTTAATGGCCAGTGTTTGCAGGTCAAACACGGTAACATTGTTCAGCTTGCCATTGCTGGTGTAGCCCTTGTTTAATGCGGTAACAAAAGCAATACCATGCACGCCAATGGTGTTTGGAATGATGCCCAATGAATCGCCGGTGGTTTTGTCCAGCACGTTTACTTGCGCGCCATGCGATACAAATAACCTGTTTGAGTTTGGCTGTACAGCAATATAGTCCCAACCACCTGTACTGGCTATTTTGAAATTGCTGACGATTTTAAAACTGGATTGTGCATTGCTGAACGTTGCGGTAATGCCCAGTACAAGGATTGATAATGCATGTTTCATAGGGGTTAGTCTTTAACTTCTTTAATGAATTCGCCTTTGCTGTTAAACAGTACATCCTTGCCGTTTACTTCTGCTTCATAGTTTATTTCGCCACTGGCTTTTTTTATGATGGCCGCTTCTTTAACCTTTGCCCCTTTGTAATGAACTGTTAAATAATCGGTGACTGATTTGGGAAGCTCGCTGACTTTTATGTCTGTTTCGGTTTCAATCAGTACGCCCTTGGCATCCATTACGGCCGACATTGTTTTGCCGTCTTGCTTAAAGCCTGCTTCGTAATTTTTGTTTTCCATTTCCCATTTTACGGAACCTGCTGTTGGGAAAGCCTTGCTGAATGCAGCTTTTACCGGATCGGGTACTTTGGCTGCATCTAATTTTTGTGCATTTGCAGTATTGCCGAGTGAAACGGCCAACATGCAGGCGATAAAGGAGACACGAATTGTTTTTTTCATGGTGTATTTGTTTTAGGAGCACAAGTAGCAATATGATTCTGGAGGAATACTGTAGGCAAAAACAGTTTTTCTACAGAATTTATAAATAAGTTGCACACTTAACTTTAAATTAATATGCGGTTTAAATTCTTGGTATTGCCAGCAATGCTGATCTATACCTTACATACCAATGCACAAGTTGCAGACACAACAGTTAAGGTAGTAAGACCCACCGGTGCAGGAAAAGCATTTTTAAAGAGCCTTTATATTGCCGCCCCATTGGTAATTATGGGGTCTGTGGGCAATGCCGATAGCGATGACCTGATTAACAAGTATGGGGTACGTAATGAACGCAATGAGCACTTTGCTACTTTTCATACAAGTATAGATAACTACCTGCAGTTTTCGCCTATAGCTGCCATGTATGCCATGAATGCAATGGGCTTAAAAGGCAGGCACGGTGTATGGAAACAAACTGCATTGCTGGTAAAGTCCGAGCTGATTATGAATGCCATTGTTTTTCCGTTGAAGAACTGGACAAAAGTGGAACGGCCAGATGGAAGCAATTACCACTCCTTTCCTTCGGGGCATACTGCACAGGCCTTTCTTTCGGCCGAACTGTTGCGTAAGGAATATGGCCAGCAATATCCTTGGCTTGCAGTAGGTGGTTATATGGCAGCTACTGCAACAGGCATATTACGCATTATGAACAACAAGCATTGGGTTACGGATGTTATGGCCGGTGCAGGTATAGGCATCCTTTCTGTGAACCTTGCTTATCTAATGCAATCCAACAGGCATCATACAGGTGCCAAAAAATTGCAGGCTGTACCTTTTTATGGCACTGCGGGCCCGGGTATTTACTGCACTTATTCTATACGTTGATGGCTATTTCTTTTTCGCCCAGTTCCATCTTACGGCAAGGTTCACTACACGGCCGTCAATTGGTGCCCATAATGGTTTAAAGGTTGGGTTCAATATGCTTCCTGTGTACAAGGCTTCGTGCCTGCTCTGGCGATAGTCCAACAGGTTTTCGCAGTTTAGCACAACACTTAGTGCATCACCAAATTTCCTTTCAACCAGTGCTGCGATAAACATGTAGCCAGGGGTTTTGCTATCGCCATCCCTGTATTGCGGACCAGTAAATGAGCCTTCTAGACCGAACCTCCATTTTTCTTCTATTTCGTGTACCACTACAAAAGCAAAACGATTTTTGGGAGTAAGTGGCATAAACTGGTTGGTTGCCAAATAATTCCTTTCGGCAATGGTGAATGTGTAGCCACCATAAAGCTCCCATTCATCCAGCTTTAGCTGTATATAGGTATCGAAACCCTTGCTGGTAATATGGTTGCCGGCATTGCTGAATGTGACATTGTTGTTTGTTTGCACTGTGGCAATAACAGGGTTGTTGATTTGTGTATAGAAGAAAGCATGATTGATAAAAAGCGAACTATGACCGCCCAATTCCTTTTTAAAATTTACTTCGGCATTGTAGCCAACGGATTTTTCCGCTTTCACATTATCCGTTAGTGGTTGTATGTCTTCAATGCTGTACTCAACATTCTGTTGCGAAAGGGCATTGGGTGTTTTGTAGCCAAAACCCATTCCTACACGTGTTGCCCATTGCTCGTTAAAGCGGTGAAAGAGTGCCACACGGGGCAATACGAAATTGCCGTACTGAAAATGATGGTCGGCACGCAGCCCCAGTTCAAGTGTTGTATTAACAGGCAACTTGCCGGTGTATTGTGCAAATGCACCAACGGTATTGTTGTCAAAATTGTTCAATGCAACGGTATTGCCGGATAGCTTTTTGAAACGGTCGCCCGTAGCATTGATGCCCATTACCAAGCTGTACTTTTCTTTGGGAACCACCAATGATGCTTCCGTAAAATAGTTGAACTGGTTTGCCTTGAAGGTATAGGTATTGGTGTTGATGCTTCTGGTGAATAAACTGGTGCTTGCTTTCAACTCTAACTTGTTGCCGTTGCCCAAATTGTGCTGAACCAACAGGTCGCCCGTATTGCGGCTGGTTTTGTTTTCCTCGAAAAACTGGTGCGATGCATCGGCTGTTGATTGGATCACTTGCATGTCGCCACCCTTGCGTGTTTCAAAAGTTCCGGTATAGCCCAGTGCGATAGTGGTTCTGCTACTTGGATAGAAAAAGAGTTTGGGATGCACAATTACCGCATCCGATTTGGCAACATCGGAAAGGCCGTCCTTGTCAACATCCACAGCAGCCTGGTGTGTTACGCCCCCGAAAAAATTGTACCCGATATTTTTATTGCGTTTGGCGAGGTAGGTGTTGATATTGCTTTCTTTTAATGTTGTTTGGTTGATGGTGATCAGCCCTTCCTGATTGTAGGTTGGTTTTTTTGAAATCAGGTTGATGAGACCGCCAATTGCACCGCCACCATAAAGGGTAGAAGCGGAACCTTTGATCAACTCAATCTGTTTAAGGTCCAATGGTGGTATGGTCAATATGCCAAAGCCGCCACTAAAGCCATCAAACAGCGGCATGCCATCACGCAGTATCTGTGTGTACCTTCCATCAAGGCCCTGTATCCTTACATTGGCATTGCCCGATACGGCAGATGATTGTTGTATCTGTATGCCACTTACATCGCCCAGTATGCTGGCAATATTGCCTGGCTTGATGGTGTTTTCCTCATTCATCTCTTCGCTTCCCAACACTTCCACTTTCATGGGCGAGTTCTCAATACGTTGGTTGGTTCTTGTTGAAGAAACAACCGTAACTTCTTCCAGTGCTTTTTCTTCGGGTGCCAACAGTACCTGATGTAATGTGGTGTCGGGAAGCGTTACTGTAATGGCTGTGCTTGTATAGCCTACAAACGAAACAGTGAAGCTATGCTTGCCTGCAGTAAGGTTGTTGATTACTGCCATACCACTGTCGTTGGTGTTTAACCCTTTACTTCCTTCAAAAACACTTACGCCAACCAATGGCTGTTGTGTGGTCTTGTTTTTTACGATTGCCTTAAAAGAATGCTGTGCATTTGCCTGTGTAAAGAAACCCAGTAACAGCAAAATGAAAATACACCTATTCATGGATAACTAATTTTTAATTGATGCAAAACTGTTGCATGATTCTGTTGGAATACTGAAGAGCAGATCAAAAATGTATGGTGAAAATATGCCTGTTGTTATTGTACTGATAACTTATTGTATAGCCTGCTGCATGGCATACCTGCTGCACAATTGAAAGGCCAAGGCCATTGCCATCAACCTTTGTTTCGGGGTGGCGGTAGAAGCGGTTGAATATCCTTGTTTCATCCAGCGATGGCAATGTTGATGTATTGCTGATGGTGAATGCCGATTTGTTTAATTGGATATCAATTGAGCCAGACTGATAGTTGTAACGGATGGCATTGCCCAATAAATTGCTTACAATAATATCTGCAAGATGTTGATGGAAAACAGCGGTTACGGGAACGGTGTCAATTGACAGGTGAATGTTTTGCGAAACCATTAGTTCGTTGAGTTCGCTTGCCCTTTTTTGAATCAATTCATCCCACTGGATTTTTTCCGTTAAGTCAAAACGGCGGTTTTCTATTTTGGTCAATAATAAAAGCGATTGGTTGAGTCGGGACAATCTTTTGGCTGCTTCCTCAATGGTAGAAATGGTGGTATGATGCAGCTTCAATACGGTTTCGTCCTGCATCAACGATTCGGTATTGGTTGAAATAACAGCTAATGGTGTCTGCATTTCATGTGCTGCGTTACCGGTAAATGCTTTTAGTGTCTGGTAGTCCTTTTCTACACGGGCAGTCATCTGGTTAATGGTATGGTTAAGCAGGTTAAACTCCTCTATTGGTGTGGATGGCAACTGTATGGCCTGCTGCTGCAACTGGTAATTGCTTATACTGTGTATGCTATTATAGAAGGGCTGCCATAAACGTTTTAGCACTACCCTGTTAATAATATAGCCAGCAATCAGAATAAGTGCAATCATTGTTGCTGCAATCAGTACAATCAACTGCAGGAAGCCTTTTGTTTCTTCCTGCGATTTGTTTACAGTTATTTGATAATGCCTGTTTGAAACAGTAATGCCAAAGATCAGTTGCCGCATCCACTCGCTTTCCTGTTCGCTCTTGTTCCAAAGTTTTTTTGAATGGTAGATGGTCTTTGAAAAAGGTTCCGCTACTTCTACAAAATAAGTTTGCTGGTCGTTGGTATTTACAATTTCGGGCAAGCTATTGTGCGATTGTACATATTGCACAATTTCCGATTCTTCTGTTTCAAGTGCTTCATCCAATTGTTTTATCAACACATAATCCATCACAAAATAAAATGCCAGGCAGCCGCCTAGAAAAATAAGGATAGATGCAATGATATTAATGCGGTTGTATTTGCTGAATAGTTTCATGCGATGGAGAATTTGTAACCAATGCCATAAATGCTTTTTATATAATCTTTGGCACCGGCCTGTAGCAGTTTCTTGCGGAGGTTCTTTACATGGGTGTAAAGGAAATCGTGATTGTCGGCCATGTCCATATCATCGCCCCATAAATGTTCGGCAATGGCATTTTTGGAAAGTACCCTGTTTTTGTTGATGATGAAGTACAATAACAAATCGTACTCTTTGCGTGTAAGTACCAATGCCCTGTTGTTTATGGCAACCGCTTTTCCCAACACGTCCATCTCTATTTCTTCAAATGCAAGCAGGTTGCTGCCTTGAAGGTTCTTTCTTCTTATAATGGCGGCTATGCGTACACTTAATTCTGGCAGGTGGAACGGTTTTGTAAGATAGTCATCGGCTCCCAGCTCAATGCCGGCAACTTTGTCTTCCAGTTCGTTTCTGGCAGAAATAATAATGATGCCTTCGGATTGTTTGTTTGCCTTAATATGTTCCAGCAGTTTCAGCCCATTGCCATCGGGCAACATAATATCCAGCACAATGCAGTCGTACTGGTAGCATTCTATTTTTTCAACAGCCGCAGCATAGCTGCTTACACTTTCGCATAGGTATTGCCTATCCGTAAGGTAATCCACAATGCTTTTGTTGAGCGAAGGCTCGTCTTCTATAATAAGTAGTTTCAACTAATTTTTTTGCAAAGGAACTCATTAAAACTGAAGAATTACGAAAGAACGAAACATCTATCCGAAACGGATAATTAGGGTCTTTAATAAATCAACGAAACATTGCCGCTAAAGCTCGGATAGTCTTTGCCCATGCCTAGGTTAATCATATAGTAATATGTTCCCACGGGCAATAGCTTGCCTTTGAACCTTCCATCCCATGGCGTGCTATAGCCAACGGTAGTATAAACCAGTTGGCCCTGCCTGTTAAACACTTCCACTTTGCATTGGTAATAATCCTTTAAGAATGGAATGTACCAGGTATCGTTGATGCCATCCCCATTGGGCGAAAAGGCATTGGGTGGGGATGTGACAATGCCCCGTATTACAACATTGATGGATTGTACAAGTGGGCAGCCATCAACCGTAACAGCCTTGATATAATAGGTGCCGCTGGTGTCAACCTTTGTGGCATCGGGTACGGGTATTGTTGCTGCAGCATTTTTCCAGTAGCTGAATGTAAAGCTGCCTGATGGTTTTACAAGCGAAGTAATATCGGTAGTTAATGGATAGGTAACAATTGGTGCCGGATCGATGGTGAAAACCGGAAGCGGGTTTACCGTTACTGTTATTGGTTTTATGGTTGAGCAGGTAGATATATGCGTGGCCTTTATGTAATACTGTCCGCTTTGTGCAACTGCCTGTGGTGCATCCAATGCAAGGGTGGCTGCTGCATCTTTCCAGTAAGAGAACAATGTGTTGGGGGTATTTAAAACGGTAACGGGGTTTGCGGTAAGGTCTGCCTTGTCGCAACTAACTTGGTTTACAACGTTGAAATCCGGAGTGTCGCCAACCGTAATCAATATAGACTTAACGGTACTGCAACCAAGAGAGGTTGAGTAACCTTTTACATAATAAGTTCCGCTTATGTTTATTGCAGTAGGGTTTGCAATAGGTACTGTGGCATCATAGTCGGCCCAATAACTATAAGTCAAATCGCTGGCACTGCCAGCAACCAATAATGGACTGGTAATGTCTACCGTTTGTGGCGAGCAGACGACTATACTACTTTTCAGGTTCAGATTTATTTGTGGATTTATTATAGTAGTAATGGGTTTTATGGCATTGCAGCCCTCGCTATTTACCCCCTTAATATAATAGGTTCCTGAACTGGTTACATAGGATGGGGTGGCCAAGTATTCTAATTGACTCAAATCAGTAAAATAGGAAAATGTCAATCCGGGCGAACTTCCAGCCGTGACCGCTGGCAATGTAAGGTCAATGGGTGTGCCGCTGCAACTGGTTACAGTGTCCTGCAAAGACAGTTTAAAGGGTGTACCCGAGTATTTTATAATGGTACGCAACGTATCTAAACAGCCCAAACCAGGGTAGGGCACAATTTCCAGGGCAAACTCCGTTCCTATTGCCGGTGGTGGCGTTAATATAAGCGTATTGCTGGTGCCCAATAAGGTAGTGAAGTTGGAGTTGTACCAATGGTATTCCCTAAAACCAAATGGTGCTACCAGTTCCAGCGAGTCGCCAGTACCCACGCAATATGTATTGCCTGTAATGGGCGATGCACAGTTTTCATTTACATCTATGTATGCATAGCCAAAATGGCCGCCTGGCGTGCAGTCGTTATTGGTAAATTCCAATGTGATTGTTTTTCCTGCATAACCCAACAACTTAATGGTTATTGGCGACCAAGGCTTGTAATAAACTTCCGATTTTACGAGCGACTGCTTAAAGCCGGGCAACCCACCGGATGCCACAAACTCAAATGAACCGCAGCCCACATATGTATTGCCGGTGGCATCAAAAACCTTTGCTGTAAACCTTGGCTGTTGAATTGGCTGGTGGTTGGGGTTTTCAAAAACCACCGCATAGTTATAAATAATGCTGTAATCGGAGGCGGTTGCAGGTACGGTAAAAGTATAACTCACACTTTCTGCCTGTGCTCCGGTACTTGAATTGCCCAAACGGATGGAGTATTTGCTGCCGTTGGGACAGTTAACCGGAAACCTTCCGTAATAATCCAGCTCTTGCGGAACGCTGTTGGCATACATTACATGCCTGTTGTTTAATGGAGCCGTGGGGCTTAAAGTTATTAAGCCGCTACTGTTGATGGAACCTGCATAGCATTGCCAGTTATTAAAAGTGCCATCTTCAAAACCGATGTTTTGCGGGCACTGGGCAATTGCCCTTGCGTTTATCAAAACCAAGATCAAAACAACAGTACCCGCAATGCAATGTTTTGGTAGCCTAATCATATCTGCTAAATTAAAAACACCTTAAAAATAACCAAATGCCTGAATACTTGACGTTTATTTTTGATAAAAGGTTTACCTAACATTGCAGCATGAAACAGGTACAGAATATCATTTTTGATCTTGGCGGCATCTTTCTGAATATTGATTATTTAAAAACGGAACAGGCTTTTATTGACTTGGGCGTGGCCAATTTTCGTGAATTGTACAGCCAGCATTTTGCCTCTGTCCTGTTCGAGGACCTGGAAACAGGCAAAATATCGCCAACAGTTTTCTATGGAAAATTCAGGCAGTTGAGCTCAACGAACCTATCAGACGAGGACATACAGCATGCATGGAATGCCATGCTGCTCGACTTTCCGATAGAGAGGCTGCAATGGCTGAATACGATAAAAAGCAAGTATAAAATCTATCTCTTTTCCAATACCAATCAAATACATTACGACTGCTTTATTGAAATTGTGAACCAGTTAATGGGGGGTAAGCAAAACTTTAATGATTATTTCATAAAAGCATATTATTCGCACCTATTGGGACTGCGAAAACCATATAAGGAGTCTTTTACTGCCATTTTGGAAGAGCAAAACCTAGTTGCCGCTGAAACCTTATTTATTGACGACACGCTAAAAAATATAGAAGGAGCCCAACTTGCTGGCCTACAAACAATCCATTTAGTGCCGCCGGCACAGGTTACCGCACTGGGGTTGTAAACTTTTATAGGGCAACTATTTAATTTCCTCAAATTCAATGTAGTCGCCTTCGTGTGTAGGGGTTGATTTTTGCTGTTGCTGCTGGGTAAAATGTTGCTGCTGGCCTGCCTGTTGCTGGCGAACCTGCTCATCCTGCATCTCTTTTATCTTGCTTTTCATTTGATTGGTAGCCTTGCCCACCGGAACAACTACTCCAAATACAAACTTGTATAGATAATACAGTACAATTCCCCAAAGTAAGATTTTCAATAATGACATAAGTCGTCAAAGTTAAATACTGATGTAATGTGTTGTTGTTAAAAAACCAACGGTGCACCCATTTCTAAATAAGTATGTCGTTCCGGTCCGCTTTTTATTTCAAAAAAAATCCCAGACCATTAAAAAAATCATACAAATGCGAAATGGCCTTGGCACGAACTTAAAATTTGGAATATTACCACCAATTATATTACATTTGCACTATCATTAGAAACAGTAGAAGGGAACGGACACGTTCCCTTCTCTTTTGTATATATGTCAGCAGAAACACATTTAGAGCAAATCGAACAACTCATCCACCAGATACTGGAGCCGGAAGAAGGTTACTTTTTGGTGAGTTTCCGTATAAAGCCAACAAACAATATCAAGGTTTTTATTGATGGCGATAATGGCCTTCCAATAGAAAAATGCGTACAGCTTAACAGGAAGCTGTACAAATTAATTGAAGAAGCCGGCTTTTACCCCGAAGGCGAGTTCAGCCTTGAAATATCCAGCCCGGGCATAGACGAACCGCTAAAACTGCACCGCCAATATGTAAAAAATATTGGAAGGGACGTGGAAGTGGTTTTTGCAGATGGCACAAAAAAAGAAGGCAAACTATTAACTGTAACCGATGCCGACATTATACTGGAACACACAGAGGGCAAAGGAAAAAAAGCAGTGACACAGCAATTGGTTATTCCATTTAATAATATAAAAACAACAACAGTTCAAATCAAATTTTAGAAAGTGCACCTCTATGGTATGGCATGTGAAAATTTGGAAATTAAAATTTTTCTAGTATGGCAAGTATAAACTTAATTGACGCATTTCAGGACTTCAAAGACGCTGAAAACCTAGACCGTCCTACGATGATGAAGGTTGTGGAAGATGTTTTCAAAACCCTGTTGCGTAAGAAGTATGTGAGCGATGAAAATTTTGATGTAATTGTTAATGCTGAAAAAGGTGACCTTGAAATCATCCGTCGCCGTATGATTGTGGAAGATGGCGAAGTAATGGACCCCTTGTCGGAAGTGGCTTACAGCGAAGCTGTAAAAATTGAGCCCGATTTTGAAGTTGGCGAAGAATTGTATGAAGAAGTAAATATTTTTGATTTTGGACGCAGGGCAATACTGGCAGCCAAACAGACATTGGCAAGCCGTATCAGCGACCTGAAAAAGAATGTGCTGGTTAAGAAATATGCCGACAGGATTGGCGACATTATCAGCTCTGAAGTGTACCAGGTTTGGAAAAAGGAAGTTTTATTGCTGGATGATGAAGGCAACGAATTAATATTGCCAAAATCAGAACAGATTCCACAGGATTATTTCAAGAAAGGCGAAACAATCCGTGCAGTTGTTGCAAGGGTTGACCTAAAAAATAATTCGCCTGTTATTATTTTATCCAGAACAAGCCCGCTTTTCCTTGCTAAATTGCTTGAAATTGAAGTACCCGAAATTTTTGATGGCCTCATTGCAATCAAGAAAATTGTACGCGATCCGGGAGAAAGGGCAAAAGTGGCAGTTGAAAGCTTCGACGACAGGATTGACCCAGTAGGTGCCTGCGTGGGTATGAAAGGTAGCCGTATTCACGGAATTGTGCGTGAACTGAAAAACGAAAACATCGACGTAATAAACTATACTGCCAATATCCAGTTGTTGATACAACGTTCATTGACGCCTGCAAAAATCAGCTACATGAACCTTGACAACGACAAGAAGCAGGCCGATGTGTATTTGAAAGCCGACCAGGTTTCATTGGCTATCGGCCGCCGTGGGGTGAATATTAAACTGGCTTGCGAACTGACAGGTTATGAAATTGATGTGTTCCGCGAAGATGAAGAACAGATAGATACATTTGACATTGCATTGGATGAGTTCAGCGACGAAATTGAACAATGGATTATTGACGAATTCAAACGCGTAGGTTGCGATACAGCACAAAGCGTTCTGAAGCTATCTGATGCAGAACTAGAAAGAAGGACAGACCTGGAAAAAGAAACCATTGTAGAAGTAAGAAGGGTATTGCAAGCCGAATTCGATAAAGAAGAAGAGGCAGAATCAGAAGCATAGTAGCAAAGGATCGGCGGCAATGATGGAATAGTAAAGAACAGAACAAAGAATAAAAATTAAAATGATTGTGAACGGTTGTTCATGGTCAATTGGACTAAATAAAACTGAATGTCAGAACTGAAATTACCAAGGTTATTAGCCGCTGCTAAAGAATTTAATGTTGGGCAAGATACCCTCATAGATTTTTTAGCTAAAAAAGGGTTTAATAAAGATGAACTGAAGCCTACAGCAAAGCTTACAGAACCCATGTACTATGCCCTTCAGGCAGAGTTTCAGGGAGATAAGGTTGCTAAAAACAAAGCCGACCAGGTAGAGATACCAAAAGGCGGGGCTGCAGAAAACAGGAAGAAAAAAGACGAGGAAGACCTTTCTTTTAAAAAGAAAGAAGAAGAAAAGAAAAACGCCATAGCCAAAGAAGAGGTAAAGGCAGAAGAAACAAAAGCCGAAGAGCCAAAACCGGTTGTTGAAGAAAAACCTGTAGTGGTAACGGAAGCTCCAAAAACCGAAACACAGGTTACAGAAACTGCCGAGCCATCAGCAACCGAAACAGAAGTGGCATCCGATGTTGTAAAAATTGACGCCCCTGAAATTTCTGGACCTAAAGTTTTGGACAAGATAGACCTGAGTGCAATTGACTCTTCTACACGGCCTAAAAAGGGAGCCAAAAAAGCCGATCAGCCAAAAGTTGATGAACCCCAAACAAAGCCTGCAGTAGAAGTAAAAGCGGAAAAGAAAAGTGAACCTGCTATTGAAGTGAAGCCAGCAGAACAACCTATTGTTGAAGAAGCTGCCAAAGACGAAGCACCGCCAGTAATTGAAAATATTGAAGTTGAAAAATTAACAGGCCCTAAGATTCTTGGAAAAATAGAATTGCCTGTTGACAACGATACACGCCCCAAACCTGCAGGACGTAACGAGCAACGTAAACGTACACGCATACCTGTAGACAAAAAAGGAACCGGTGGCAACATTCAGCACGTTGACTTTAGGCAAGGCGGTGGCCAACAAGGCGGCCAGGGTGGATTCAACCGCCCAGGTGGTCAAGGTGGGCCAAACAGGCCTGGCCAAGGTGGATTCAACCGTCCGGGTGGTGGCCCTGGCGGACCAAACAGAGGCCCAGGCGGTCCAGCCCGTAGGGGTCCATCCATTACCGTACGTAGGGAAGACAAAGAAATTGATGCTAAAGAAATTCAGGATAAAATCAAGGAAACCCAAGCCAAACTATCTGGCGGTGGTGGACGTGGCAAGAGCCTGAAAGCAAAATACCGTCGTGAAAAACGCCAGGAAGCAGCCGATGCAGCAGAAGGAATGGGCAGAGACGACAACAAACTACAGGTTACAGAATTTGTAACGGTAAGTGAGTTGGCCAACCTGATGGACGTAAGCTTTACCGATGTAATTAGCAAGTGTATGAGCCTTGGCTTAATGGTATCCATTAACCAACGCTTGGATGCGGAAGTAATTGAATTGGTGGCAAGCGAATTTAATTTTGAAATTGAGTTTACCAGTATAGAAGACGCGGATGATGACGAGGAAGAGGAAGAAGAAGATCCGGCAGACCTTAAAGGCCGTGCACCCATTGTAACCATTATGGGTCACGTAGACCATGGTAAAACATCTTTGTTGGACTATATCCGTAGTGCCAAAGTGGTAGCTGGTGAGGCCGGTGGTATCACACAGCACATTGGTGCCTACGAAGTAGAGCTTGCTGGCAACAAAAAAATTACCTTCCTGGATACGCCTGGTCACGAAGCCTTTACGGCCATGCGTGCTAGGGGTGCCAAAGTAACCGACATTGCAGTAATTGTTGTGGCGGCGGACGATGCCGTGATGCCACAGACAAGGGAGGCAATCAGCCACTCCCAGGCTGCAAATGTGCCTATGATTTTTGCGGTGAACAAAATTGATAAAGACGGGGCCAACCCTCAAAAAATCTATGAACAGCTATCGCAGATGAACCTGTTGGTAGAATCATGGGGTGGTAAATACCAAAGCCAGGAGCTGAGTGCCAAGAAAGGGGAAAACGTTGACTTATTGCTGGAAAAAATATTATTGGAAGCCGAGCTGCTTGACCTAAAAGCCAATCCTGCAAAAGATGCAACAGGAACCATTATTGAAGCATCGCTGGATAAGGGCCGTGGTTATGTAGCAACCATACTTATACAAAACGGAACCTTGAAACAAGGCGACTTGATCGTATCCGGTCAATACTTTGGTAGGGTTAAGGCAATGTTCAACGAGCGTAACCAACGTGTAAATGTTGCACCACCATCAACACCGGTAGTGATATTGGGCTTAAACGGTGCACCACAGGCTGGTGAAAAATTCAAGGTTTACCAAGACGAAGCCGTGGCGAAAGAATTGGCCACCAAACGTTCGCAAATTTCCCGTGAGCAAGGCCTACGTGCAAGGAAGCATATTACCATGGAAGAAATTGGTCGTCGTTTGGCATTGGGCAACTTTAAGGAACTGAACATTATTATTAAAGGTGACGTGGATGGTTCTGTGGAAGCATTGAGCGATAGCTTGCAAAAACTGTCTACTGCCGAAATTGCCATTAAAGTGGTACTGAAAGCGGTGGGTCAAATTTCTGAAAGCGATGTATTGCTGGCTGCTGCTTCTGATGCCATCCTGATTGGCTTTAACGTACGTCCTTCTTCGCAGGCAAACAAACTGGCCGAAAACGAAGGTGTACAGATTAAGCAATACTCCATCATTTACAACGCCATTGAAGAAATCAAGAGTGCGATGGAAGGCTTGCTTGAACCTAAGATTGAAGAAAAAGAAGTAGCAACTGTTGAGATACGCGAGGTGTACAAATTTGACAAAGCAACTGTTGCCGGTTCATACGTTACAGAAGGCAAGATTAAAAGGGAACATAAAATCAAAGTGTTCAGGGACGGTATCCTTGTATTTCCACGACAAGAAGGTGGCTATGCAGAATTGGGCAGCCTGAAACGCTTTAAAGACGACGTAAAAGAAGTAAACAACAACTACGAGTGCGGTTTAACAGTAAAAGGCTTTACCGATATACAGGTGGGCGATACTGTTGTAGCATACGAAGAAGAAGAAGTAAAGAGAACATTATAGTAAAAGCTACCAGCTTTTAGCCATTAGCTTCAAGCAATTTCCTTTAAGGTTGTTGTTTGAAGCTAATTTTTTTGTTAAAAGCCATTCACAAAAATTATTACAAGCATTCAACAGCTATTTTTACACATAGGTATGGCCTCGTAACAGTACAAACAACTAGGCCAATAAAAACAGTTTCGATGAAAAAAATATTATTACTGCTTACATTGTTTTTCATTCAGCACTCGCTGTTTGCACAACCCCAAACAAAAAAAATAATTGCAGATAAGATTGTGGCACAGGTGGGTGACAAGATCATCCTTCGCTCGGATATTATAAATGCCATTTCCGACTATAAGCGTCAGGGGCAGGAGGCACAGTTGCCACCCAACCCGGAATGTGCCTTTTTAGAAGGGCAGTTGATACAGAAAGCACTGGTGCTACAAGCAGAAAAAGATTCCATTAATGTAAGCGAAGAAGAACTGGATGCCATGTTGGATAACCAGGTGCGTAGCTTCATACAATCCTATGGCAGCAAAGAAGCCCTGGAAGAAATATCCGGCAGGACCGTTTATCAATTAAAAGAAGACTTTAAGCAATCGTTCCGCGAAAGAAAGCTGGCAGAACAGATGCGTGGCAAAATTGTGGACGGCATAAAAGTGACCCCTACAGAAGTAAAGGCCTATTTTGCCAAGATACCCAAAGACAGTTTGGCCTTTTATGAAAGCGAAGTGGAAGTGAGCCAGATCATATCGCAACCCAAGGCAAACAGGGAAGTGGAAGAATATATAACCAAACAGTTGTACGAGTACAAAAGACTGGTAGAATCCGGTGCCAAAAAATTTGAAGCCATTGCCAAACAAGTTACAGAAGATCCGGGAAGCAAGGAAACAGGCGGTATGTACAACTTGAACCGCAACGACAGCAAGAGCTGGGACCCAGCTTTTTTTCAGGCAGCATTTAAATTGAAAGAAGGACAGATTTCTGCCGTTATCAAATCCAAATTCGGCTTGCACATTATACAAATGGTAAGCAGGGCCGGCGACGATATAGTGGTAAGGCATATATTGAGGATACCGCCAATTACCGACGACGAAATAAACCTGTCTATTCAGAAGCTGGACAGCATAAGGGTAAAACTGGTTGCAGGTACATTGAATTTTGGCGTGGCCGTTAATAGGTACACCGATGACGAAAACAGTAAGTTTAACGGTGGCCAGTTGCAGGGCAGGGATGGATCGACCTACCTTACATTGGACGAGCTGGACAAGGACATGGTTGTGGCCATTAAGAATTTGAGCGTGGGCGACTACTCTAAACCACAAGTGTATGAAGACAGGGGCGTTAAAAAAGTAAGGATTGTGTACTTGAAAACAAGGACCAACCCGCACAGGGAAAACCTAAAAGAAGACTACAATAAAATTGCTAGCCGGGCACTGGACGAAAAGAAACAGGAAACCTTGCAAAAATGGTTCAAGGAGCATTTGCCCAATTATTACATTACTATTGACAAAGACTTTTTTGACTGCAGCAGCCTGGGAGATTGGTGGAAATATGCCGTGAACAGGGAGCAGGTAAAATAAAATGGATTACGCATAAAAAAGTCCCGATTGGTTACAACACCAATCGGGACTTTTTTATGTCGGAAGAATAGCGACTATTTATTCCACTTAAAACTATTGATCAAATGCTTCATGTCCTCCTGCAAAAACTGGTTCACAATCCGCAGCGAATCCTGATTGGGCGTGGCATCAAAATACAGGGCACCACGTAAAAAATGTTTGGTGCTATCGGTTAAGAAAAACTGTTTGGCCGTTGCAACATCGCCCCCCACTTTAAAAAATATGCCATGTATGCCATTACTGGTTGCAATAATTGAATCATCAATGGATTCGGCTTTTTGCGAATGCTTGCCTGTCATTTTATAGGCATCATTTACAAGGGTGTCAAACCTGTTGGCACCAATTGCTTTATAGCTTACATAGATCCTTCCATTAAACTGCGGGAAGTTGATATTGATCCACCAAGGGTTCTCGGTTGCTTCCCCAAAAAAAGTACTGTCCTTTACCACTTCGGCATACACAGGATATTCAAATGTATAGGGATAACCGGGCTTGCTAAAAAGCTGGTATTCTTTCTTGGGAAAATCAATTTTAAAATAACCTTTTGGCTTCTGGGTAAAAGTGCTGTTGCACGAAGAAAAACTGTACACGAGTAATAACAGGCATGGCAGTAATGCTACCATTGACCATTGACTATTGGCTACTGATTGTTTGCGATTGACCATTGATTGTTGCTATTGTTATGCTTCTGCCTGAGGCTTAATGGTTACTTTAATTTTATTAATCCTGTTACGTTCCACTTCCAATACCGTAAACTCAAAGTCGCCACAAGGCACTACCTGTGATGCATACGGAATTTCGCCTGCTATTTCCAGTACCAGGCCTGCAAGGGAATCGCTTTCGCCCTTAACGGCATCAAAAGTATCCAATGGCAAATGCATGAACTTGCATACATCATTGATCATTGTTCTACCTTCAAAAATATAATTGTTGTCATCCAGCTTTTTATAGCCGGCATCTTCCTCGTCAAACTCATCGGTTATTTCGCCAATAATTTCTTCCAGCACATCTTCTAAAGTTACAATGCCACTGGTGCCGCCAAACTCATCTACCACAATTGCAAAATGTATGCGTTTGCTTTGAAACTCCTTCAACAGGTCCTCAATCATTTTTTGCTCATGCACAAAATAGGGCTGACGCATGATGCTATGCCAGTCAAAGTTAGGATCATGCTCCAGATAAGGAATCAGGTCCTTGGTATGTATCATGCCCACCACTTCGTCAAGGTCTTCTTTATACACGGGTAGCCGGCTGTAATGCAGTTCGCCAACCTGTTTCATTACCTCTGCAAAGCTGCTGGTATGCTCTATGCCATGTACATCCAGCCTGGTTTTCATTATTTGCTTTACGGTAGTATTGCTAAACTTAAGGATGCCTTTTAAAATGTTCTTTTCATTTTCTTCGGGATAGGTAATATCTATTGCATGCGACATTTCCTCGTTGTTGTAACCGTTGGTTTTTTTGGCCAGCCGCTTTTCAATAACATCGCTGTACTTTACCAACCAGCTACTCATGCGTTTGCACAAATAAGATACAAACTCTACCACGGGGCTTACGTCTTTTGCAAAACGGATATTGTTTTGTGTGGCCAGCACTTTGGGCATTACCTCACCAAACAGCACCAACACACAGGTTACAATAACCACTTTAATAAGAAACTCGACCCAGGCCATGGTATTGCCAAAATGCAGGAAGTTGTCCATTAAAATATTGGAAATAATGATAATGGCAATGTTTACAAAACTATTGGCAATTAACAGGGAGCCAAGTAAGGTCTTGGGTTCATTCAACAGGTCAACCACCCGCTTGTACGAATCCTGCTGTTTGGTTTTCAGCAGGTTGATATCCTTGTAGGTGAGTGAGAAAAAAGCAACTTCTGCACCGCTCATCATAAACGAAAAAATAAGCAGGCATAGCAACAGCACAATTAACACAGTTGTGCCCTGCGTATTAATAGCAGCATATAATAACTGATGGGTAAAAGCCGAATGATAGTGCAACGCAGATGGTTTTAGTGAACAATAGTATTGGAAGCTGACCAGTCAACAATCCAATAACGGGTGCTGCAAAAATATCTTAGTTCGTGGTATTAAAAAGGCAAACTTTCGCCGGGGTCAATTAAAGGTGGGGCGTCATTGGCATCGAAACCTTCTATATTGCCTATTGCGGCATGTGGTGTACCGCCTTCGGTCCGCTTGTCCAGCATAATCAGATTGTCACCAACAACTTCGGTAGCAAATTTTTTGTTACCGTCTTTGTCTTCCCAACTACGGGTACGTAAACGGCCTTCTACATAAATCAGGCTTCCTTTGTGCAGGTATTTACTGGCAAGTTCTGCAAGGCCACGCCAAAGAACAACTGTATGCCATTCGGTTTCGCTTACCAGTTTGCCTGTACGGTCCTTATGCATTTCGGTAGTTGCCAACGGGAATTTTGCCACGCCAATATTGCCTTCTAAATAATCCATATGTGGGTCTTTGCCCAAGTTGCCAATTAGCATGACCCGGTTTACGCCTCTCATATTGTTGCTGATTTAGATTGCCTGATAAATTTTGCTCCTCCCTAAAAATAATTTTTTTTATTCAACAAAAGAATTAAAAAGCCGAAAAGTTGTAAAGGGCCGATGAATAGGCTATGGAACGTATGCGTAAGGGATAGGAGTGGATGCCCCGCAACTGGCCCTGGCCATGCGGAGCAGTAACGTATAGCCCGGGCCCGCACAGGCGGGTTACGCCAATCATTGCCAATTGCGTTTTATGGAAAATTTGCAGGCAAGCAGCTAAATGGCATTATGGCCCTACCGGCTAAAAACACATTAGCAGTTACCTTTGTGCAAAACACGTATATGAGCCACCTAGTAAATGAGTTTAACGATTACCGCACCAAAATGAACGAAGTTATTTTGAGTAAGAACAACCTGGTAATGAAACGCCTTTGGAACCTGGATACCAATACCTATGAAGCAGGGGCAATTGATACCAAGACAAAGGAAATGCTGGGGCTGGTGGCCAGTATGGTGCTGCGTTGCGATGACTGTATTAAGTACCATTTGGGCAAGAGCTTTGAGCAGGGTGTAACGACCGAGCAGGTGTATGAAATTTTTGCCGTGGCCAATATTGTTGGTGGTACTATAGTGATACCACATACAAGAAGGGCGGCGGAGTATTGGGAGGAGTTGAGTAAATAGTTGAAAGTATAAAGTTTGAGGTTTAAACCTTAAACCTTTAAACATTCAACCACCTTCGGTAACGATTACGTTGAAAATTGGGTTGTATTGCCACAACCTCACATTACCTTACTACATTTACCAATAAATTGTTTGTCATGAGTACTTTAACAGCAGCACCCGTTTTAACAGCAAAGGATTTCTCTACCGATCAGGAAGTTCGTTGGTGCCCGGGCTGTGGCGATTATTCGATACTTGCACAGGTGCAGAAAGTAATGCCCACATTGGGCATAGCCAAAGAAAATGTGGCCATTATCAGTGGCATAGGCTGCTCGTCGCGTTTTCCGTATTACATGAACACATTTGGCATGCACAGCATCCACGGCCGTGCCACGGCCATAGCAAGCGGGTTGAAAGCAAGCCGGCCAGACCTTAGCGTTTGGATTGTAAGCGGCGATGGTGACAGCATGAGCATTGGTGGAAACCATACCATACACATGCTACGCAGGAATTTTGATGTGAATTTTTTGGTGTTCAATAACCAGATATATGGATTGACAAAAGGGCAATACTCCCCAACATCCGAGCAGAATAAAGTAACCAAGTCAACACCTTTTGGAAGTCTTGACCATCCATTTAACCCGCTGGCATTGGCAATGGGTGCAGATGCCACTTTTATTGGCAGGAGCATGGACCGTGACCCGAAACATTTGCAGTACATGCTAACGAGAAGCTACCAGCATAGGGGCACTTCGTTTTTAGAGATATACCAAAACTGCAACATCTTTAACGATGGGGCTTTTGAAACATTTACAGAAAAATCGACCAAGGCAGACAATGCCCTGTTTCTGGAACAAGGCAAACCATTGGTATTTGGTGCCACGCAGAACAAAGGCATTAAACTGGATGGCCTGAAGCCCGTAATTGTTGATTTGGCCGAAGGTGCCAGCACCGATGATTTATGGATACATGATGAAAAGGATTTTTACAAGGCCCAGATATTGATACGCATGTTTGATGACCCAAGGGTGGAAGGCCATTTCCCCAGACCATTTGGCGTGTTTTATACGGCAGACAGACCTTGTTATGAAGACCTGTTGAAAATGCAGATAGAAGAAACCATTGCTACCAAAGGCAAAGGCGACCTGGATAAACTATTGCGTGGAAGGGAAGTTTGGGAAATTGTAGCGTAGTTGTTTGGGAAATTTAGGAAGTATATAAAGTATAAATGTTACAACAGTAACTGAACTTAAAGTAAAAGGGCGTTCATTTTAATGAACGCCCTTTTACTTTATAAACCTTATATACTTTATAAACTGCGTTTACTTACTCAACTCTTCCACCGCTTTTCTCGCTATCTTCTTCTGTTTCCAATTGTACCAGGGATGCGGAAAGGTTTTTTTCATCACCGTATCAATGCTACGCATGCCAAACAGGTTCCATACTCCAGTCAACTTGCCGCCGATAGACGATTGCATGGCACGAAGGCTCATGGCAAAACCACTGTCCAGATATTCCATGTGATGCCAATAGCCGGCAGGCATAAACAACGTGTCGCCATGCTCCAGTATCACTTCATAACCATTTGCTTTTTTTAGGGCAGGAAACTTGTTATAATCAACCTTGCTTTTATCGGCATCGTAATAATTACTGAAATCCACCATGCTCAATACTTCAAAAGGTTTGCGGTAAAGTTTGTGCTGCTCTTCGTTCGGAAACAATAGCACCCTTTTGCGTCCGGCAAACTGTGTGTGCAGAATATGGCTCACATCAATGTCAAAGTGCATGTGCGTAATGGATGTTTGCCCGCCTGTAAACAGCATGGGGTATTTTTTTACATAGCCTTTCATCAAATCATCGGGCCAGGTAAAATCCTTTATCAACTGTGGGGCATGGTCAAAAATATTGAAGAGAAAGATACGCCAGCCAGCCGGGCCTGCTTTGATCATGTCAATGTATTCGCCAAAGGTTTTATAATCATCTGCCGTATTGATGGGTGTATAGGCATCGCTTTTGATATTGTTGTACAAAGCCACTTTCTGGTTGCCCACCAACTCCTTAAAATAATCCCAGTTCCATTTGGTATAGGCTGGCCACTGCTTGGCAAGGTCTTTAATGATCAGGGGCTTTTTGGTATCGTAATATTTGCGTTTAAACTCTTCTGGGGAAATATTGTCCACCACATCAACAGCTTGTAAGTGCATAGCAAAAAATTTGATTGCAAATGTAGGTTACATGGCTTAATAGTTGAAGTATGGAGCATGTCTTTAACATCTTACTTAAATACTTAATTTGCATCTATGTTACTGCACATACACCCGGATAATCCCAATGCACGCCATATTAAAACAGTTGTTGAATGCCTGTTGGATGGCGGGGTGATTATTTACCCCACCGATACCATTTATGGCTTGGGCTGCGACATTTTTCAGCATAAGGCTGTTGAACGTATTGCACGCATCAAAAACGTGGACCCCGCAAAGGCCCAGCTAAGTTTTATATGCTACGACCTTAGCGATATGAGCCAGTACACCAAACCTATTTCCACACCTTTGTACCGGCTGTTGAAGAACTACCTGCCGGGCCCCTATACATTCATACTGCCGGCAAGCAAAGAAGTGCCCAAAATATTGCACAGTAAAAAAAGCACCATTGGCTTACGTGTGCCCGATAACAATATTGCCCGAACCATTGTACAGGAACTGGGCCACCCCATTTTATCGGCATCCCTGCCGGGAGAAATGGTAGAGGAATATACTGACCCGGAACTGATGTTTGAAAACTTTGAAAAGCTGGTGGATATTGTGATTGATGGTGGCATTGGCGGTATGGTGCCATCCACTGTTGTAGACTGTACCAATGAGCCTTATACAGTGATTAGGCAGGGGTTGGGCGAGTGGAATGATTAAATAGAATCATAAGTCTTCTTATGCCTGCTATTTTAAGGCTATGAAAATATCAACAACAGCATCGTTGGGATCTTGTGCCCTTTCGTCGTACACTTCAAAATCTGCCGTATAGGCCCTGTCAACATTGCTGTTCCAGATTTTTATCCATTCATTCAAAACGATGCCTTCGGGTATCTTACCAGTAGCAATAAATTGGCCATAACTGCCGCCATCAATCAACTTGCCCGTAAGCCCTGCTGGTACTGCATCTAAATTGGCCACACTGCAACCTAGTATGGTTGTATAAGGTTTGGTATGGTCTTTTTCATAATCTGTATAAATGCAATAAAGCTTATCACTGATTTTATTGGGAATGGCAGCAAGAATGTTTTCCAGAAAAAATCTGTCCCATAGTTGAGGTATATCAACTGCCGACTGCCCGTTTTCATTTGTTGTTCTTATGGCAATGCCTATAATAGCCAGTTGCCCTATTTGTGTTGTTTGCATGGTCAAATCTACGTGTTAGCCATTAAAAAATTTCAGCCTAATGCAATCTTCGTTGATATTGAAATGCAGGGCCGCCGCAGCTTTCAACCATTGCTTTTTTGGAGAAATGGCTGTAAACGAAAGCAGCCTGTTTATAAAAAAGATATAATATACTTAAGGGCAGAAGGCAATTATATAAACCTTCTTTTCAAAGATGGAAACGAAGTATTGGGAAACAAAAACAAAAAGGATTATAAGAATCAACTTGCACCAAATCCATAGCAGTCAACCATTCTGTGTAAATCCACAATGTCATTGTCATACTTGCGTAATAAATGTCTGCATGTGCAGCAACGGCAAATAACGTTCTGTCTTTTCCCTTTGTGAAAAACAAAACATCAACCCTGCTGCTTATCGCAATCCTATTGCTGTCATCCTGTAATACGTATAGGTACACGTATGCTCCCGAGCCTGTAAACAATCCTGTATTTACGGAAAAGGGACAAAGCAATATCGCTGCAAGCTTTTTAACCAATAAGCCCTTCTTCCCCTCGCCTAATCATTATGCCAACGGCTTTAATGTTCAGGCAGCTTATGCAATAACCAATCATATTGCAGCAACCTATAGCTATACTTATAAAACAGAGAAAGACAACAACGGCACATACGATGGCCGCTCCTATTTTGACAGCACGAATACATTGTATAAAAGATATGGAACAGAGTTAGCAGTTGGCGGCTTCTGGTTCTTAGGTGATAAAAAGGACTGTTTGTTTAGTGTGTATGGTGGTTATGGTTTTGGCAGTTTTAATATTGTGGATAAGGTAACCAGCAACAGCCTGTCTGCAACTAGGACTCTCTATGCAAACACCCATAAATTTTTCCTGCAGCCTTCTTTTAGTTTCAGGGAAAAATATTTTAATGTTTCGCTAGTATCCAAAATGTCGCTTCTACAGTACGGATCTATCCGTACAGATTATTTGCCTGGGGAACTGGAGTACTATAAGTTGGACAAATTGCAAAAGGCTAATGCTTTTGTGTTCGAACCCTCGTTGAATGTTCAAATAAAACTGCCCCATGTTGAATGGTTGTCGTTAAATGGTGGCGGTGGTCTTTCCTTTAACAATGCAAGGGAATCGCACCGTTGGAGCTATGTATATGCCGGTATTGGTATTGATCCTTTTAGGTTGATAAAAAAGAAAAGATAAGCTACCGTTTGCTATCATAATCCTTTAGGGCAGTAGCAATGGCATTGCGTACCAGCATATTTGGTTTCAGGTACTGTTTGTAATAATTCAGATTGTTTAGTTGCATTTGCTCCCTAAGCTGCTGGTCTGTAAAAAGTTGCCCGCAAGCTTCCAGGCAACCTGCTGCATTGTTAACGTCCATAAAATTCTTGGTGTGCTCGAAACTACCTGGAACCTGTACGCTCAAACCATCTGCCACCAATGCATTTGAAAAAGCGATGTTCTCGCCAAACGTCCAGCCTGCAGCAAAACGGCCATTGATGGTTACCCCGATGCTGCACTTGCCCAATTGTTGTAGGTACTGTTTTTTGCTGGCCAGTTGATTGCTGCTTAAGAGGATATCGCTGGCAGTTTTTTGGCTGAAAGCATCCACGAACAAACCTCCGGTAAAATGGTTGGCAAAATTCTTTTTCAGTATCCTGATTGCTGCTATGCGTTTATTGTTCAGGTCGAGCCGCTTTTCTTTTTTCTCCTCGCTAATATTGCTATCGGTACTCCATAGTCTTGTCATCAATAAAATCCTTGGCGGTTTTGTTGATGGCAATTGGTGCATATACCGTTCATCGGCATAAGCAATAGAAGTATTCAGTTTCAGTAGTTGTGCAATAAAACGGTTGCCCCTGCTGAACCATTCAATTTTTCTTTGTAAACCCTGTTGCAACATAGCCCGCTTCAGCAAAAAGTTATTGGGCCCATATACCGAGTAATTGAAACCCAAAGGCAATACTTTAATTTTTCTGCCCCTCATTTCCATGGCATCTTCATAACCACTTAGACGGTAGCTCCTTTTAAAATAATAGTCCACATCATCCAATAGGTCCGGATGTTTAAACAAGGTAAAGTTATCGTGTGTGTCAAACAGCAACATAGGGCCATGCTCAATACGCAGCTTCAATACAGATTCGCCCAGGCCACTCATGAATGCATTCTGCAATGGATGGTTATTGGCTTTCAGTTCCACTGCTATTTCCTGCTGCATCACTAAGCTCGCAAGGCCGGTATATACCTGTTCAAGATGCATAGAGTTGGAATAGAAGTATGCCGTACATTTTATAGGCTGCATCTTGGTAGTTGAAATTGGTTTAGAATAAGGCAATCTGCTTGGGAACAATATTAAAACTTTTTCTATGGTACTTGCACAAACCAAATGCTGCTATTGCCTTTCTGTGTGTCAGCGTGCCATAACCTTTATTCTGCTGCCATTCATAAACGGGGAACTCATGGTGCAACTGCTGCATGTATTCATCCCTATAAGTCTTGGCCAATATGCTTGCTGCGGCAATACTTGCATATTTGCCATCGCCCTGCACAATGCAATGGTGCGGAATCTTTTTATAGGGAACAAAACGGTTGCCGTCTATCAATAACAACTGTGGTTTCTTTTTTAGTTTGTCCAATGCCAGGTGCATGGCCTTAAAACTGGCTTTTAAAATATTGATGGTATCAATCTCATTATTGTCAACCATAGCCACTGCACAATGCAAGGCGTTCTGTTCAATAAACCTACGCAGTTCGTTCCGGTCCTTTTCTTTAACCTGCTTGCTATCGTTCAGCAATGGATGATGAAAACCTGGCGGCAACATAACGGCGGCTGCAAACACGGGTCCTGCATAGCAGCCACGCCCTGCTTCGTCGCAGCCGGCTTCCAGCAATTCCGTTTGATAAAATGTTTGCAGCATACAGCAAATATTCAAATTCATTTGGCAAATACCAATTCTTCGGTAGCCAAAGTATATCACTGTTCCAAAAGCCTACTGTATAACCGACCCTACAATTTTTAAACTTAAACAATACTTGTATTTACCTTTGCAGCTAACAATGTATTTGTTGCACGTACTTAAAATGTCACCAATGAAATCTTACATCAACTATACAAAATTTTTATTGGTCTGGGTCTTTCTCGTGATTATTGCCGGTGGCGTGGTACGCATGACGCAGAGTGGAATGGGCTGCCCCGACTGGCCCAAATGTTTTGGCAACTGGGTGCCCCCAACAAATGCCAGCCAATTGCCGGCAGATTATGAAAAGTATTTAAAACAACAGGATATTGACCATACATTCAATGCTTACCATACTTGGATAGAGTATATTAACCGCCTATTGGGTGCCGTGTTGGGGCTATGGATCATCATTCATGTATTTTGGAGCTACAGGAAGTTTTTTAAAACAAACCGTTCCATATTCTGGTGGTCATTTGTGCTGCTGCTGCTTACCGGTTTCCAAGGATGGTTGGGCAAAAAAGTGGTGGATGCAAACCTTGCTGTTGTAAAAATTACGACACACATGGTGGTGGCACTGTTTATTGCCGCAATACCTGTTTACATTCTGCACAAGTTGCAGGGCAAGCTAAAAGTAGAAAACAGGCTGCTCAAATTCCTTTCCATTGTGGCCCTGTTGTTACTGGTTGTACAGATTGCATTTGGTACCGATGTAAGGGAACAGATAGATGAGATATCCAAACAGCTAAACTATACCCAACGTGAGTTATGGATCCCCAGGCTCAATATCTGGTTTAAAGTACACCGTAGTTTCAGTTGGGTGGTAGCAGCATGCTTGGCCCTGATTGCTTTTTTATCGTACCAGAAAAAACAGTTACAGCAACATGCATTTATCAATGTAGGGCTGGTAGCAGTATTGATTTTATTGGGCATAACCATGATGTATGCAAACATACCTGCTATTGTACAGCCCATGCATTTACTGGCAACATCTGTATTGGCCATTAGCCTGTTTTCATTTAGGTTGAAATTGAAATAATTGATACTGCTATGCTATAAAAGATGTTGGCCAGTTCCTATTTTTTACTAAGAGCTTAAAGAAAAAGAGTGGGTAAGGGTCACCATCTTTTTCTCTTATCCACTCTTATTTGATTAAAAGGATTCTTCAGTAGCTAATCTGCGAAGCAGGGAAAATTAAACCATAACTTTCGTTAATTATCCCATAACACTGTTGTTTTAGTTACCTTTCTTGATAATTTAAACTATGCAAACCTTCACCAGCGATATTTCCCAACAATCCTTTCCGCTATCTGAAAAAATAAAGGCAAAATCCATACGCGACTGTGTACTGGATGAAATAAAAAAAGACTATCCGGATTTTTCGGGCGATAAAAGCATCTCTATCAGCGAGCTCAACAAATACAGACACCAATACATACAGCACTCACTCTCCACCGAAATGGGTGCCCTTACTGAAATGGAAAACAAAGTGCTGGACGCATTGAAAAAAAACGAGACCATTTCAGAAAACCTGGATGACGACAGGGATGAAGTGTTTACTTATGGACAGCGATTGGCAGACAGGGTTGCAACATTTGGCGGCAGCTGGAAGTTTATCATCATCTTTGTAACCTTTCTTGTTGTGTGGATGGCCATTAACGTGGTATTGTTTATATCAAAGGCTTTTGATCCCTATCCGTTTATTTTATTGAACCTGATCCTCTCCTGCATTGCGGCTTTGCAGGCACCCGTGATAATGATGAGCCAGAACAGGCAGGAAGAAAAGGACCGTGAACGGGCGAAAAACGATTACATGATCAATTTGAAAAGCGAACTGGAGATAAGGATGCTGCATGAAAAAGTGGATTACATGCTGATAAACCAGCAGGAGCATTTGATGCAGATTCAACAGATACAGGTTGACATGATGAACGATATTATGCAGCGTTTGGAAAAAAAGGAAGCTCAATAGTAATACAGGCGGGCATGTTGCCGTAGATGATGTTGAATACCATAAGACAATAGATTGTTTATATGAAAAAATACCTGATAGGTTTTTGGTATAGCCTGCCTATACAATTGTTCTTGCTGCATTTTCGCAGGTACCAGGTATTCCTGATTTTTTGGTACATACTGTTTGCAACTGTTGGCGGTGGCTTCATGAAAAACTATGGTGCGGACTCATTGTTTCTTGCACCCGAATACTTTAATGCGGTAAATGCCCTAAGCACGGCTTTTGTTGGCCTGGCAGTTGGTGTGTTTATCATGAGCTGGAATATTACCACGTTTATACTGCACAATAAAAACATCAAATTTCTGGCAACCACGGCACAGCCTTTTTTAAAGTACTGCATCAACAATGCCATCATCCCGTTGATTTTTTTGGGCTTCTATTTTTTTGAAGCCATTGCTTACGATTCCACCAAAGAATTAAAAGGTGCAGGGGAAATAGCCCTGTTGGTAGGCGGCTTTCTTGGTGGATTCATTCTGGCAATACTGATTGCCTTTGGTTATTTTTTTGGTGCCGATAAAACCATTTACTACAGGATGGGGGCAATCATTAAAACGGCCAACAGCAACTATGTAGAAGCCTTTGAAAAGAACCCATTACCAAAAGAAAAACATGAGCTGCGGATAGACTGGTTCCTAAGTGCAAGGTTAGGCCTACGCAAGCCAAGGGATGTACGACATTATAGTCAGGACTTTTTGGACAGCATATTTAAGCACCACCATATTGCGGCCATCATGGCTTTTTTTATTGCGTTTATGTGTTTGGTTGGTTTGGGCTTTACCAACGATACAAGGCTGTTCCAGATACCCGCTGCTGCCAGCATCACTGTTTTTTTTGCATTGATTATTGCAGTGGCTGGGGCCTTTTCCATTTTTTTAAGAACATGGAGCATTCCTGTTTTGGTAGTCATTTATTTGGGTCTTAACTATCTCTATCAACAAAACATCATCGACCCACGCAACAAGGCATACGGCCTGAATTACTGGAACAAAGAAGAGAGGCCACAATATAACAGGGAAGCCGTACTTGCACTGGCAAGCCAGGAAAATATAGAAACAGACAAGAAGCTTTTTCTGCAACGGCTGAATAATTGGAAAGCCTTGCAAAAAGAAGACAAGCCGATTATGTACATCATTAACACCAGCGGTGGCGGAACACGAAGTGCAACATTTACCTTTAATGTATTGCAGCACTTGGATACATTGATGCATGGCACTTTGATGCGGCAAACATTTTTTATAAACGGAGCTTCCGGCGGAATGCTGGGTGCTGCTTACTTCCGTGAACTGTATAACCAAAAGATACAAGGGGCCAATATTGACCTGCAGGATAAAAAGTATGTGGATGATATTGCCAAGGACTTATTGAACCCCATATTCTCCTCTTTTGTTTCGAGGGATGTGATAGCCCCCGTGCAGAAATTTAAAGTAGATGAGTATGAGTATGTAAAAGACAGGGGCTATGCTTTTGAGCAAAAGCTAAGCGACAATACGCATGGCTTGCTGAATAAAAAATTGATTGACTATAAACTGGCAGAAGACAAGGCCCTTATTCCAACCATGTTCTTCAACTCGGTTATTTCAAGGGATGGAAGAAAGATGGTGATGTGCACACAACCTGTACGTTTTTTAATGCGACAATTGCCCGATACCAACAAAATAACAGTTGCTGATCCCGATGCACTTGATTTCAATTCATTCTTTGCAAAACAACAGTCAACCAATATTGGCATACTGAGTGCTTTGCGAATGAATGCCACTTTTCCCTACGTGCTGCCCAATGTATGGCTGCCAACCGAGCCTATTATTGATGTAATGGATGCGGGCCTGCGTGATAATTTTGGCCAGGAAAACACCCTGCGTTTTATTGATGTGTTTAGGGACTGGCTAAAAGAGAATACCAGTAAGATAGTAGTGATACAGATACGGGACCGGACATTGAGCGATTGGGACAAGCCCTATGAAGGAAAGAGTTTGATGAGCATGTTTACCATGCCTGCCTTTTTACTGCAGAACAATTGGTACAAACTGCAGGACTATTACCAACACGACCAATTACAGTTCCTGTCCGAAACTTATGGCACACAATTTCACCGTATTTGTTTTCAGTACACGGCATCAAAAAAAGAAGCCGGGGCCACATTGAGCTTCCATTTAACCACAAGGGAAAAAGTGGAAATAGCCGCCTCGCTGGATAATGACATCAACAAAGGCGAACTGAAAAAAATAAAAGCACTGATGAAATAATCAGGCCTGTATCAGTTCAAAACAGTCCTTCAATATTTCAATCTTAAACTCATCTGCCGTTTCCTTTGGCTCACCATCTATATGAAAAGGGGCATGCTTCAGGTTCCTGATTATTAATGATGGCGTTTGAAAATACAACACGCTCTTATTGACAATATTGTCTACCAGGCCCTGTAATTTGTTATTGCCACGAATCTGTTTCAATATGGCAAAAGGTAATTTGGCCTTATTCATTTTTTGAACAACCACAATATCCAACAGCCCGTCATTTAAACTTGCTGCGGGGGCAATGGTAAAATTGTTGCCAAACTGGTTGCTGTTGGCAATGGATATAAAAAAGGCATCGCTATAAAAAGAAAAATTATCCAATACAATTTCAAATTGGTAAGGATGTGCCTTAAAAAAATTGATGAGGCTCTGCGTGGTATAGGTAAGCAAGCCCCTGGAAGCCTTGGTTGCAAAGTCATGTGCAACCTGTGCATCAAAACCAATACCGCTAAGCATGCAGCTAAACTGGTTATTGATTAAAAAGGCATCTGTTTTTTTTGCCTTTCCGGTAAATACCAACTGCAATGCCTCCTTAGGTTTTAAGGGAATGTTGGCAGCCCTTGCCAACCCATTGCCACTGCCAACAGGAATGATACCGAAATGGGCGGATACATGCTTCAATGAGCCTACTACCTGGTTTACGGTACCATCGCCACCAACCATTACTACATCCGTTATTTTTTCTTCAACGATCTTGTCTTTCAGGAAATCGTAATTACCCAAAGCATTGGTTGCAACAATTTCGTAAGGTATCTGCTGGGCATTGGTTTCTTTTTCAATCAGCTCTTTCAGGCCTTCCTTCTTAACCGTACCGGATATGGGGTTAATCAGGTAAACAATTTTTCTTTTCATTCGCTTTTATTTCACTACTATACTGCACAATAATATTCTTCTAACCCTCACTGTTGCCGCAATTGCTGGGTCTGTAGGTGTTGCTATGGTGTACAACTGGTAGGTTTTGCCTTTTTGTGCCTTTGCAAAAATATCTGTAAGCAAGGCATACGAAGTACCCTTCATGCGGCTCATGAAACTAATTTGCAGGTCCTCGTCCTTATCGCTTACCAAAGTAAAGCTGCGGTCAAAATCGGCTTCCTTCTTCCAGTCTGGGTTCATGATAATCAGCCTTGACGCATCTTCTTTTTTATTGGTGATGGTAAGGGTTTTCTTCGCATTGTTACTGTCCAGGTAAACATCAATCGTATTGCCCTGTGCCGAAATGCGGAAAGGCATTTTTACTGCTTCTTCCTGTGCAAAATTTTGTATGGATACAAACAGTGCAAGAAGTAGAAATATTTTCTTCATAAAAATTATTTGCGTTTATACGTTGTGTCAAACAATAACTGTTCAACATGCGAAGCTATGCAAATACATTGCCCAAAATGGAAGCGTTAAAAATAAAGCCGATAAAAGCAAACGGAACAGTCGTGAACCTGCCCTCGCACTAACGCTAAAGAGCTACCATTTTAACAATGCACTGGCCCAGGTAAAACCACTACCAAAAGCGGCCAAACAAACAAGGTCGCCCTGCTTGATCTTTCCCTGCTCCCATGCTTCGCACAAAGCAATGGGCACACTGGCAGCAGTGGTGTTGCCATATTTCTGGATATTGTTATGCACCTGTTCATCTTTCAGGCCCAGCTTCTGCTGCACAAACTGGCTGATGCGTAAATTGGCCTGGTGCGGTATCAGCATGTCGATATCAGTTGATTGGTAGCCGTTGGCAGCTAGGGCTTCTATAATTACCTCCGGAAACTTGACCACTGCTTTTTTAAATACGCTTGGCCCATCCATAAAAGGAAAGTTCTCTGCATTGTCAATCATAGCATGGCTCATAAACATATCGGCCATTGCTGCATCATTAAAAGATGCATAGTTTTGGCTACCCCAATAATTGGCGTGTGTACCGGGGTTGTACATGGCAAGTATCTCTGCTGCTTCGCCATCGCTATGTAAATGGGTGCTTAATATACCACTGTTCGCATCTTCGGTTGGCTGCAGCACAACGGCACCGGCGCCATCACCAAAAATGACACTTACGTTTCTGCCACGGGTTGTAAAATCCAGACCAAAAGAATGTTTCTCGCTGCCAATAACTAGGATGTTTTTGTACATGCCTGTTTTAATAAACTGATCTGCAACACTAATGGCATATACAAAGCCGCTGCACTGGTTGCGTACATCCAATGCACCAATTTCTTTCATCTTTAATGCACGTTGTACCAGCACACCGCAACCTGGAAAATAATAGTCGGGACTTAATGTGGCAAATACAATAAAGTCAACATCCTGTGGGGTAATGCCAGCATGTTCAATGGCAATTTTTGCAGCTTCGATACCCATTGTGGCGGTAGTTTCCTGTGTGCGGTGGGCATACCTGCGTTCCTTTATTCCTGTACGCTCCTGTATCCAATCGTCGTTGGTATCCATTATCTGTGCAAGGTCGTTATTGGTATATACCTTTTCGGGCACATACATTCCTATACCGGCAATCCTACTACGTGGCATGGCAATCTGTTTATTGAACGGGCAAAATAATCAATTCTTTTTTGATGGGTTTGGAAATGCGTACGTGAGGTGGCTAAACTGGCTTCGCTTGATTTGATTGGAAGATGAACGGAATAAGCTTTATCATGGCTGAAAACATACCCATAAGTTAACCAGTTATTATTACCTAGCCCCGATTGAAATGGAAAGCCCGCAGTGGAGCCGTGCGGAACAAGGCTTGGAATGCAAAGCGGGACTGTTGGCGAATTGAAACCTGATCTGCTGCTACCAAAAACTGCAATTCTGCTGTATCTGTTACTGCTGCACCATGCATTCTACGTTACCATTATCTTTGCCCACTTTAATTACAGTTTATGAGTCAACATTTAAGTAGTCAGGAAATCATTCGCCGCGAAAAATTGCAGAAGCTGAATGAGGCGGGCATTGATGCCTATCCTGCACCCCTGTATGCGGTAAATGCATTTTCAGCCGATTTGAAAGCCAATTACACAGAGGAAACAAAAGAACAGTTTGCCAATGTTTGTGTGGCTGGCCGTGTAATGAGCATTAATGATAAAGGCAAGGTTTTTTTCATTAAGATACAAGACAGCAAAGGTGTTTTTCAGTTGTATGTAAAACGCGATGAGCTATGCCCAGATGAAGACAAGAGCTTTTGGGAAAATGTAGTGAAGCCTTTGGATCTGGGCGATATTATTGGTGCAACTGGTTTTGTGTTCATTACCAAAACTGGCGAAACTTCTTTGCATACGCAAACGCTTACCCTGCTTACCAAAAGCCTGAAACCATTGCCTGTAGTAAAACGTGATGAGGAAGGCAATGTGTTTGATGAAGTGACAGACCCAGAATTCCGTTACAGGCAGCGTTATGTGGATTTGATTATTAATCCCGATGTGAAAGACGTGTTTGTGAAACGTACCAAACTGGTTAATACCATACGTGATTTTTTAAACGGGCAAGGTGCATTGGAAGTTGATACGCCTGTATTGCAGGCAATACCGGGTGGTGCTGCGGCAAGGCCTTTTGAAACGCACCATAATGCATTGGATGTTCCGTTTTATTTAAGGATTGCCAATGAGCTGTATTTGAAAAGGCTGATTGTGGGCGGATTTGATTGGGTATATGAGTTTAGCAGGAACTTTAGGAACGAAGGCATGGATAGGACGCATAACCCGGAGTTTACAGTACTGGAATGGTACACTGCTTATAAGGACTATTTCTGGATGATGGAAATAACAGAGCAGTTGTTTGAAAAGATTGCGATAGCATTGCATGGTACAACCGAAGTACAGGTAGGCGATAAAATAATCAGCTTTAAAGCCCCCTTTAAACGTATTGGCATATTGGATGCCATTAAAGAAAACACGGGCATTGATGTAAGCGAAATGGATGAGGAAGGCCTGCGTGGTGTATGCAAGCAATTGAACATTGCCGTGCCCAACAATATTGGCAAGGGCAAACTGATTGACGAACTGTTTAGCGAAACTGGTGAGCACCTGTATATACAGCCAACATTTATTATTGACTACCCGGTTGAAATGAGCCCGCTAACCAAAAAGCATAGAAGCAAAAAAGGTTTGGTAGAGCGTTTTGAACTGATGGTTAACGGGAAGGAGCTGGCCAATGCCTATAGCGAACTGAATGACCCGATTGACCAACGTGAGCGTTTTGAAGAACAGGTAAGGCTGATGGAACGTGGCGATGATGAAGCCATGTTTATTGACCACGACTTTTTGCGTGCTTTGGAATATGGAATGCCACCTACAAGCGGTATCGGTATTGGCATAGACCGTTTGGTAATGTTGATGACCAACCAGCCAAGCATACAGGATGTGTTGCTGTTTCCGCAGATGAGGCCAGAAAAATTGGATTGATAAAAAGCGGAGTGCCACACTTTTAAAGTGCGGCACTTCATTTTTTATCATGTACTTTCTGTTGTTTAGGTTCTGTGAGTAAATAAATAAAATTCACAGTGCATAGCAGGTCTATTAATGTAAAGTAGATAAAGAAGTAAATCTCTTTCTCTGCAGGTGGTTGTGAAAAAGTAGAAGATGAAAGCCCAACAAGTATAACAGTAAGCAATAGAACCAATAAGGCGCTTATGGAAATGAGCAAAGTTTTCTTGGGCTTGCTTAAATTATAGATACGGTTCTTGAATGTGGGATAGTTGATTCCTGCAAGGGCTATTAATTGTACAATAACAGCAAATACTAATAAAATCAGAAAAGGAATAAAATAGGGGTCAATATCTGCACGGTCCCACTTTAAATAACCACTCAATAATATATAGGCAATACAAAAAAATGCGGCTATTATTAATGTGGTTTTTGCATGTTTCATAATGGAGCATATATGTTATTCATCCATTCCGTCCACACCTGCTGTTTTACTGGAGTTGGCAACCATTGCATTGATAGTTTCTATTTCCACAGGTGTAAAATAACGCCAATGCCCGCTTTTTAAACCAGTGAGGTTAATACTCATGATGCGTATGCGTTGCAGGGCTTCTACTTCATAGCCCAATGTTTCGCACATACGTCTTATTTGCCTGTTCAAGCCTTGCGTAAGTATAATGCGGAAGCGTTTGGGCCCCTCCTGCTTAACAAAACATTTTTGCGTAACGGTATTTAAAATACGGACACCGTTTCGCATACGGTTAATGAAATCCACATCAATAGGTTTGTTTACGCTAACAATGTATTCCTTTTCGTGCTGGTTGCCGGCACGGAGTATTTTGTTTACAATATCACCATCGTTGGTCAAAAAGATAAGGCCCTCACTACGTTTGTCCAAGCGGCCAATCGGAAATATCCTCGTCTTGAAATTCACAAAATCGATGATGTTGGTTTTGTCTTTCGTGTCTGTGGTACAGGTAATGCCTTTGGGCTTATTCAGCAAAATATATACGGCATTGTTCCTTTTCTTTTTTAATGGCTCGCCATCCACATGCACCACATCGCCATCCGTTACACGGTTTCCTTTAATGGCCACGTTGCCGTTTATGGAAACCCGGCCTTGGTCAATATATGTATCTGCCTCCCTGCGGCTGCAGAAACCGGTTTCGCTAATGTATTTGTTAAGGCTTATATCCATTCAAACAAAGAAGGTTTTACACAAACAAGTCTTGATACAATTGTCCATTGGGCACTACTGAATATTTACCCAAATCTGTAATGCCCTCCTTAGCAAGTACATCCTCATCTATAAATGTATTGCCGGTATATTCAAGATTTTGTTTGCTTAAAATGATGTAAGCTGTATCGGCCAAAATATCCACCGTCCTGCTCATGTTTGCCAATGCTTCGCCACCCAATAAATTCCTTACGGCCGCTGTGTCTATAGTGGTTTTTGGCCATAAGGCATTGCTGGCAATGCCATCTTTTTTAAACTCTGCTGCCCAGCCCAAAGCCATCATGCTCATGTTGAACTTGCTCATGGTATAAGCCACATGCGGGCCCAGCCATTTGGGGTTCATGTTAATAGGTGGGGATAGGGTAAGTATATGGGGGTTTATTCCTTTTTGCAGGTAAGGCAAACATGTTTTTACAACCAGGAAAGTACCACGCACGTTAATGCTATGCATCAGGTCAAAACGCTTTGCTTCTGTTTGTGCGGTACCCGTAAGTTGTATGGCAGATGCGTTGTTGATTACAATGTCTATACCGCCAAATGTATCCACTGCCTGCTGTACTGCGGCTTGTATCTGTTCCTCAAAACGTATGTCTGTCTGCACAGGCAGTGCCTTGCCACCAGCATCTTCAATTTCTTTGGCAGCCGAAAAGATTGTACCGCCAAGTTTGGGGTTCTCTTCGGCACTTTTTGCGGCAATTACAATGTTTGCTCCTTCGGCAGCAAGTTTCAGGGCAATGGCCTTGCCAATACCACGGCTGGCTCCCGTAATGAAAACTGTTTTGTTTTGAAACGACATAGCAATAGTTATTTATACAAATGAATATCGGGAAAAACGGGCTACCATCCTAAGAATGTACCAATTACCTGCTCCGCCTCGTTGCAGGCTTTTGTCAGGTCATCATTCACGATTACTTTGTTAAATGATGTCTTGAAAGATATTTCATAAGAAGCTTTGTTTATCCTTGTAGCAATGCTTTCGGCAGATTCTGTACCCCGGCTCTCCAGTCTTTTTTTCAGTTCCTGTACACTGGGCGGCTCTATAAAAATGGAAAGCGATTCTTGCGGGTACTGCTGCTGCACATGTATGGCACCTTTAACATCTATATCAAGCATCGGGGTTTTTCCTGCTGCCCAGATCCGCTCCAGCTCACTTTTTAAAGTGCCATAATACTTGCCTTCGTACACCATTTCCCATTCAACAAAAGCATTGTCCTGGATTTTTTGTTGAAAGTCTGCCGCACTGATGAAATAATAGTCCACACCGTCCTTTTCTTCACCACGGGGCTGCCTTGTAGCGGCCGAGATAGAAAAGGAAAGCAGTGGATACTTGTTCAATAAAAACCTGGTAATGGATGTTTTGCCTGCACCCGATGGGGCAGTAATAATAATGAGCTTGTTACTTGCCATGTGCAAAGAAAAGCAAGCAAGCAACATCCTTCAAAATTTGTTTGCGATTTTGTAAACCTGGCGACAGGTATTTTTTGTGTAAAGACCATTAAACTGTGTTTTTCGTGATTTGTTTTTCAATGAATCCTTACATTTGCAGTCCACTACGATTCCCTAGCTCAGTTGGTTAGAGCTACTGACTCTTAATCAGTAGGTCCTGGGTTCGAGCCCCAGGGGGATCAC